>MDSW01063107.1_pt1 | contig 10459 bp, 11 predicted proteins | sample 811171 | NCBI WGS metagenome assembly MDSW01 (sample SAMN05326641, study PRJNA326480) | marine metagenome | isolation source: seawater | place: Atlantic Ocean: North West | collected 2012 | reverse complement strand
TTATATTTTTATCATATATATTACTAATCTAGTATTCTGGATTTTAGGCAGCTGTGGACACCCCGGAGATAATAATAATAATAATAATAATAATAATACCGTATATGGGAGGATTTACTCAAGAATGACGAGTTTTCTGAAAATTTTCGCAACCAGGCGGACAAATCTGAAATTTTTCCCCTCGGGGCTGATCACACCTGCCTGAAATCCAGAATACGAAGGTAGCTAGCTGGTAAATCTTCTCGACGGATGCGATGCTGCCTCCTGGGTTGCAAGGGCTTACAGAGATGGAGGTTGAAAAACTGCTGATTGACCTCGATGAATTCACTCCCACGGTACTTTCGAATGACGGCTTTTTTCTTCTCGTGAAAACAGCTCCTCGCAAGCGCAGGCAACCCTTTCCTTTCGGATTATGCTGACCGAACCTCTCACACACTTCAACCAGATCCCGGACGCTCTGACCAATCATTATTTGAAGATCAGCGGCATCAGGGAGCCTGATATTCGGGCAACTCGTCTCGTCTCGTTAGCTGCTCAGAGGTTCATTTCGCAAGTATCAGCAGACGCGCGAGCCTGCGCGCAGCAACGTTTTGAGATGCAAGCAAAGGATAAGCGGGAGAGGGGTCTAGATCCGCGAGATCGACGGGTAGTGCTGACGATTGATGACTTGCATGCCGCTTTGAATGACTATGGTCTAGACCTTAGAAAACCCGAGTACTTCGCTGGTGGTGTCACTGACGGAAGTAGAGGCTAACGCAATAACAGCGGGCATGAACTGAAATCCACATCGTATTTTTCTGACGCGTGCTCAATATCCAGGCTTCACGTGAAGAAGTTCGTACAATATTTCAACGATGCAAAGATGCGTCGAAATGACTTTGTGTTTGCAATAGCGCGATATGTTAAATGAGATTGAGTTGAATTGCTTTGCTTTCGAAAACTGATGACACTGGGCTGTTTGGTCTCACGGGCAGCGTAATTTCTGTACGCGTTTGCTAAACGATACTCGAAATATGCCTCAGCTGAATTCGAAACGGAGAAAAATGAGCTCAGTGGCTGGCAGAGGAGTGATGTTTCAACACTCGTCATATGTTTTCTCTTTTCTACGGCAGCTGTTCATAGTTCCTTGCCTAAATTGTACCTTCGCACCTTCAAAGGTACCTTCGCAGCTCCTGGGAACTGAATGACTGAATGTTCGTTGCCAATATAACCTTTACTCGTCAAAATCTCTAAAGTCGTCGGGGGCATGCTATCACTACCTATTCGTCCTCTCTTCGTGAGAAACTGCGGAATGTTGCCTTGCGCATGGTTGTGTGTAAGACACAGAGGATGTCCGTTCGACAGATCCGCAGCTCACTTTGCTGAATCTGTTTATCTTCATACTTTAGTCGAGGCCAAAAGGACCGGATACAGCTCTCCAACAGTGATGACCGCGTGCTCAGTTCTCGATTACTCCACACATTTAGCCACTGGCTTGTCGGCGTTTCAGAAACTGCATACCATGAGCTGTTGTGAGCCACTCCAACACATCGCCTTTTCCACAATCTAGCATACGCTGCAAACTTCCTTCACTTGCCGGATAGAATGTATTTGCCCTTGTGAGTGGCCGCGAAGGCAATAGGTCAACGTGCCAGGATGAGAGATCATCTGCATCGAGACCGACACGAATAGAATTGTCAGATAACACGGGAAGATTGTTAGTTGCACCTCCGTCGATGCAAAGTTTGCCTTGGTGAATGCATACGCCCGGGTGAGTCCATGTAGGAATGAACTGCGACGCAATAACTGCATTGATGAGGTCCTCACGAGACCTGAATTCATGCCGTAAAAGATTGTGTGGGAACGGCAGTAACGAAGAAATGGAGATAAACAAGCGTCCCTTGACTAATATGTGCGCGTCTTCTGGTAGCAATGAATGCAAGAGATACCGGCAAAACTGCCCGACTTGTGAGAAATGCAGGACGAAGTTTCGTCGATATCCATGAGCGATAGCTGGAATATGCGCCCATATGTCGGCGGGATGAATTCCACAGGCAGCAACAGTTGCCACGAGGGCGCCTATACTAGCACCTGAGAAATACAACCGTCGGAGACCCTGCGGACCAATATTGTCATATAAGCCCCAGTACACGCCGAGATGATACCATGTTCGAAATCCTCCTCCGCACAGCTCCAAACCGACTTTTTGTGATATAATGGATGGCTTAAGAATTGGTTTCCATAGAGGCTGCCGAGATAACTCCCAGAATACCAACCAGAGCACAAGCCAACAACCGAAAAATATGTTGGCAGGAAACCCGTACAGAAACCGAATCGTCACAAAGATTATGTTTTGCCTTCGGGGTCGTTTTAATGGGTTGCGCTTCGAAAGTGTCAGCGCATTACACGCGAGGGAAACAATGTATAGCGCTAGGCATGATTGCAACAGCTTGTTGCGCGTGAAGTCCATCTTAAACGAATGAAATCGTCGTAGAGCAGAGAACTCCCTTAGATCCAATCAAAAGCAATTTAATCAAGTACGAACGAACTTACGGCATTAGCGCTGCATTAGCACACAAATAATAATAATAATAATAATAATAATAATAATAAAATGACATGATATCATAGTATAATATCATATGATATCATAATAGTCTTATGATAATATGATATGATATCATAAGAATTATTACTAGACTATGATATTTAATTATTTGACTATCATATTATAATATTATACTAATATTCTGGCTTTCAACCAGGTTGGAACACCCTAATGAAGATAACTATTATAGTCAAATAATATCATATATCTATTTATAGGGCTCTTCAAACATCGATATACCATCAAATAATACTCAAATAATGATACGATACGGGATAAGTTTTAAAACCAACGTTCTCGATGTCAAAAATGTTGACAATATAAAAAATAATGTATAAGGAAGAAAATTAAACCTCGACTCCTGGTTGACTACTATGCTATGTGCGCAAAATGCTTTAGTTACCCGCGTGACGTTAACATTTGAATTCCAGTGAGAAATCCATGTACGTGTATTTACCTTGGGTTACTAAAAACACGTTAAAAACCATAGGGGGAAAATGGCGAGACTGACACACGATGGGAAATCAATTTATAAAATACCTTCTACCTTCGTAGACTACCTTCGTACCTTCTATTACGAAGGTAGTCTACCTTCGTACCTTATAAAATAACTTGTTCGCGCAGTGTCGCTCGGGAAGCTCATTATTTACACAACATTTGTGTCTTTGACAGATAGTTCACCCGGGTGCACAAAAAAATAGCGAACAACCGGGCTGGAGCAACTGTGGAGGACGAAAATTCAGGGAGAGCGCGTGCTTGCGTATTATTTTTATCAAAGGTACGAAGGTACCTGCAAGAGGACGCGTGCGTTGGACGACTTGGGAAAATAGTTTGCTTTCTGAAACAAAGCGCTGAGGCCAACCCTCGCGGCACCCCTGCAAGATGTCTCTGCGCAGGCTTGTGGCACGCACGATCGGGCACACGACCTCGAAATCAATGCGGCTCATAAGTCCTGCGGCAGAACTTTGGATCCGCGCACTCAATGATGAAGGTGAGTTTCGCCGGAAGTTTCGATCTCGTGGCTTTTCGCCAATAAACCACCCCCGTCTTCTTTTCTGACTCGCGCTGTATCTACGTCCGTAACATGTTTTCAGCCTGATCATTCTTCGCGCTCACCTATTGCAGTTCGGAGGATGGCGGGCGACCTCGGTGTCCCGACAAAAGAGTCGTATAGTGTGGATCGCAGTCCCCTGGAGATAATTGGGGAAGGGAACAAGGGCGCGGCCACGAAGAGTGGAGGGATTGAATGGGAACGAATGTCCACATCACGCCTCTATTATCCAGGTCAATGCTACGATGTAGATGGCATTGCGCCATTAGTAGGACTTGAGAAGCGTTTGTTGGAGCGCCAGTCACGAAGCGCGCCATCGCTTGGAAGCCGTGCCCACAGGCGTTTGTCGAATGTACTTGATTTTCGCAATGCCAGGCTACTGAATCTGTTTGTTTCAGACGCAGGAAAGATTCTTCCGAGGCGCAGATCCAGGCTTTCTGCCAAAATACATCGGAAAGCAGTCAAGCACATGAAGACTTCACGTGTAATGGGCATAAGTGCCGTGACAGAGCGCCTTCAAGAACTCACGAAGCGAAAGAAAAAAGACTGAATATCATGAACCTCCAACTCTTGCTGCAACTCTAGGTCTCGAGCACCAGCTTTGCAAAAAGGGGGTGGTAGGGTGTCTAACTTGCTATAAGCTCACTCTCTGTCTCTCACTTCAGTAGTGAAAAGTAAGTTGGTCGAATTCGGTCGGTTGTAATAGATTTTGGGTCGCGAGTGTTTTTCCCCCTATGGCGCCTAGTCAGGCCCAGTCAGGACGGCGAGCGCGCTGAGCGGCTTATTAAAAAGCTGTTCGGCGCCAAAGATGGAGGACTTCATCGTCAAGAGCGCGCATTGGTGTTGACGAGATCGCGTCGCATGATACGACGTTGCGCCTGAGCTACGGTTTCGGCGGTGAGTTGACTGTCTAATATGTATACGGTCATATATACTATGAGTTGTATTTCGATTATATTGAGAATCTAGGAGTTTACCACGAATCCCGACCACTAACCCCTAATTTAGGAGTTGTATATGCATAAAAAAGTTATTATACCTTCATCATACAGTCAAATCACGTACCAAGGTACATGCAGTCTCATTCCCCGTGTTTATTTGTTTTTCTGAGCGTTGATGCATGTGTTTCATTTCGTTTCTCTTCAGACATATTCCACTCATAGTACATATATACATGTAGTTCCGTCTAATATATACCTTCGTACTTCAATAATGTATTACATAGACTTCTGTATTTATGAACGAATGAACGAACGAAGGTTAATAAAATACATTGTACCTTCGTAAAATAAGCTTCGATCGTTCGCGTTCATTTGACACGCAAACTCATTCCTTCGTATCATGGAACAATAACCCTTATTCCATACATATATCAGTTATATACATACCTTCTAATAAATATCTCTTCTTTTATGTGTGTAAAATCGTCTACATGCATGCATCATCTTATTTTATTACCCATTATTGTAACTTGTCTTATCATAGAGATTTCCCCTGTTTACTTCGAGCCTGCGAGCCTGTTGTGTGGTATGGAATACCTGTTCTCCGTGAAGCGAATAAGAGGATAGCCTGTGCACTAGTCACTCACTCATTTGCGCTCCTCCACCAAATCATACAGAAAGACCGGGAGCAGATTTCTCATGAGAACCTCAATACTTTCCGGCTTACATTCATATAGCTTGATCAACCGACGTACTTGGAGATCGAGCTCGATTTTGCGTTTCGCTCGCTATTTCAACTTCGCGAATGAAAGTATTACTTCAAAGTCGGTAACGGCTCCGCGTCCTTCAACGCGCGATGTTCATGGAACCACGTCGACTTGGACATTCGGAATCGTGAGGGTTGGTTCTGCGCAGTTCAAAGTATCGCGCGATGATCTTATTTTTGTGGACAAGCTTTCTGGGAGAAAGTTACATGAACAGGTGAGTTATGGTGTTCTTTTGATGACACATCGACCGAACTGGAACATCCAAAGTAACTCTGCGACTACCACCGCAGGTATTGCTTGACGATGTTCTGATGATTTCCTCTAGGTAAGTGGGATTCAGACAAGGACACGTTTTAAATTTGTCTAAGTAACTAACGTACCAGGTACCACTCAAAAATTGGACGGCCTATGCTTGGGGATGCAAAGGTTTATGCAACCGTTGAGGAACAATACCATGACATCAAACAGACAGTTTTCAAAAAACGTCCGCGGAAGGGGCATCGCCGCTTTGCAGATTCACGCCAGGTAAGAGCCAACTTTGCAGGTATCCCGCGCGTTCCGTGATGATAAACCAGTGTTACAACAGGAGAGGACAGCGCTTAGAATTTCAGAAATCGTTGGTCTATAGGATTCATTACTGATGTTTTATTATCCCAGCGTGCAACAATAATATGATAAAAGATCACAATCGGTCTTTCCTTTTTCTCCCGCTATATTTGCTATCTGTGGCCGTCTCCTTACCTCTCATTCGCGCCTGCATTTTTTTCTTAAGAATCCATTTCTTGCGCTTATCTTCTGAATGACATGCATTTGGAATGCCGGACGATCCTGAAAACGCGGAGTGGTCCTTCTGGCTGCTTTGATTGTTACGACTTGAAAACTTCAACCCACAGACCTTCTCGCGCACTAATGTGTTCTGGGCAACAGTTTCGGTTCCAACTGGCCCAGACGTAAGGACAAGGAAGTATTTTTTTGCTCTTGTTGAATTCGGATAGTCAACGACAAGTCCCCCAGAAAAGCCCACGCGGAGCGCAGCCGTCGTAATCATTTCAGCCTGTTTTGCACTGTTTGGATAAAATTGAAGAACTGCCCTGGCACCACTTTTTAAGCAACTGTATAAATTAGTGAAAAAGCACCGTAGTCGCGTCCGAGGCTCGTGGAGACTGTTGTCAGCATTGCAGAGCCATTGTATCGCCGAAATGGATATGCAACCATCAAATATTCCTTGGCGGAAAGGGCAACCGTGGCCCATATCAAACTGCACGAGTCCACTTTCTACCCGACGGTCACGCGCGACTTCAAGCATGCTTGCACTTATGTCGATCCCTATCCACTCGTGACCGAGCTCTGTAAGGCGATCACCACTCAGGCCCGAGCCGCACCCAACGTCAAGAAGAAGTCTTGGAATATCATCCCTTGGGAAGTTAAGCAGCTCCACAGCTCGCTCTGTCAGTTGATCCTGTATCTCGATTACCCGCGATGAGGACGTGTATTTTCGGGCTTCACTGTCGTTATAAAATAGCTGAGGAGGTGCTGTGAGTTCTGGGCGACTCATACTTCAAAGTCGCAAGGGCTTGGTTTTACCCCCGAGTTGTTTTGATAGTGTTTTTGAAACAATAGAGCGGGGCGATTCTCTCTGGGCGAAGCAAGAAACGAGGAAGTCGCCGACGTCGTTGCGAATAACCATGAGTGAACTACAAATACCTTCGTAGACTACGAAGGTACCTTCGTAACTTTTTAATATTCCAGTAATATGATATCCCTTTGAATCCTGATGTGCGAAAATCGCACAAAAACCATGTTTTTTTAAGACTTCGCGCGCTAGAGCCAAGAGCCAGCGCGACTTCGCGAAAGGTTTTGGGCCCGGGAAAAATTTTCCCGTTACCTTCATCGACCACCAACGGTCATCCAATTTTTCGCGGGCCCGTTCGACGAACGTCCGCTTCAGTAACTTGCACCTTCGTCATGTTGCATTCCTCGCCATCTCCCAAACGACGACGTGCGAAAATCGCACGCGATTTGTCGCCGAGTGGTGTGCGACTTAACGGAGCCATCCGACCGTCTCCGGACGTGATTCAAAAGGTGCGCGGTCCCCCGGGAGGTGAGGAACTCGGGAAAAATACGCGACGGGCGTTGCCCATATTTTGAACTGTTTGAGCCAGCCATCTGGCCGCGATGAGGACGTTATGCAGGCGTTTCCTTGCTTGATTGCTGAGTGATTCGCGCTGCACATCGCGATGATGTCAACTCGTGCATACACGGACAAATGCGCATCGGTTTCGTGTGTATATCCGGACATCATAGCCGTCTCCTCGCACTTTTTTGGCTTCGTTTGGACTTGTCAAGCTTTTCTTGTGTTTGAATCGAAGCTACAATTCTTAGCGCACAGCTTTACTTTTTCTTTGCAGGATGGCTGACCTATCTATATTAAGAACGGCGGCGCAGTTGTACGATGTCGTCCCGAATTTTGATACATCGATTCACCCCACCCCGTCGGACCCCCCCGACCCCCCCGAGCAGCCCCAGGCCCCCCAGCCAAACGATGGCGATAGCGACGTCGTGGAGATGGAACCTCCATCTCCCCAAGGAGGAACGATGCGCAAAGTGCGCAAACCTCGTGGTCCCGTTCAAAAGGCGCTTTTAATAGCGGAGCATGTCCGTACATGGCTTGCCGATCAGACGGAGCAAGAGCGAAATAAATATGAAGCGGAATGGCTAGGAAAGGGACATGTACTTTCAACACATGCTGAAGCAAATATTCTGGCCCAAACAATCGTCGCCAAGACTGGTTTTGTTATACCCGACGACGAGGAGCAGGCATGGAAGAGTGCATTAACGCAGCTTCCCAAAGCCTTAAATAACAAATATGAACATGGCCATCACACCCCGCAGCCCACATCCAATCCCCCTCTGCCCCAAAACAACCTCAACGACGTTCCCGACCCCGACGTCGTGGTCGGGGTCGGGGGGCCTGTTCCTGCTCGCTCTGTTGGTCCATGCAACGACATCAACGTCGCAGATTGGGTCGCTGAAATCATCAGCAGAGTCGTGGAGGGCGATACGATCATCGACGCACAACCAGCGGACCAGAATGCGAATTCTGAGAGGCGCCCTCGAGGTCGCCCGCGAGGAGGTCGGGGTCGAGGCCAGAGAGGTGCTGCCCGGCCTCGTCGGCCACCGCAGCGGAGGAATGGCGCAGACAGCTCCGAACGGCGAATAAACGTGCGCTCACATCCGGACACAGCCCCCACATATCTGAGCGACCTCCAGCGCCAAAAATTAATGCGGGAGGTGAGCCCCTGGGCCTTGCGCGTCTACCCCGACACCTGCCGTGTGCCTCGACAACTGACTGACTTGTGTGCAACCAACAGGGTATTGTTGCCGTAGCTGATGTTGCGCGCCGTGAACTCGAAGAGATCGCTAGGGCGGAACAACACATCGACGATGACGATGATGCCGATGCAGACGGCGATGAGATGGTCCCCATCGATCCAGACGAACGCGATGCAGATGAAGACGACGACGACGGCGGTGGCGCCGGTGGAGCTCAGCAGGCAACTGAGAAAGACAACCATGTACACGTACTTCATGAAGACTCGCAAACCAGAGAAGCACTTCGCTTCGTGTTCAAGGGAAGGACGTGGGAAAAAGTGGGCACGCCGTCGGCCCCACCGAACCAACATGGTGCAGTCGAGAACGAGACGGGCGCCACCGCCTCGCCACCGGTGGTGACTCCCGAAGCTGCGCAGGGGGTAAGTCCAGACAGCAACGTGTCCACAAACGGCGCGGTTACTCTTCAGACGGTCGTCCAAGACAGGACCCGGTCGCGTGTAGCCCCCTCGCTCACCCCCCTCGCCCCCCGCGGCTTGGAGGCATCGTTCACGGAAAGTGCGCAAGCAGTCCCACACAGCGCGCAAAATGTTAACAGCGAAGGGAGACGTCGCAACCCTGCGCGCAGCGCCAGGCCCGGACACCCAGACGTTCTAAGCCGAGATGAAGCCAGGTTCCCGGGAGGACGCAACCCGTTGGAGGACATTGACCCCCTCGAGCTGTGGGGCCACTTCGTCACCGATGAGATGTTGCAACTTGCTGTGGAGAGCACCAACAAACGCGTCGAGCACTTGGACTTGATGAAAATTTGCATGAACAACCCGTCGCTCCAGGAGAATCCACTCATACAAAAAGCGTGTGAACGACCCACATATCTGAAGAGAACGCAGGCGTGGCCGCCCAAGTCCGCCGAGAGCTTATCGAAGGTTCCGTTGAGTGTTGATGAGTTGCGCAAGTTTATCGCCATTGAATATTACATGGGCTTGGTGAAGTTGCCATCAATGGTACATTACTGGTCATTACGTTTTGGCGACTTTTGGGCAAAAGATATCATGTCGCGAGATCGCTTCAATGCGATCAAAGCCATGCTATCGTTGGAGTCGGTCGAAGACACATTCGAAGCCCGGGATAACAACCGGCACAGAAAGGTCGGGGTGTGGCTCGACATGTTCAACGAGCGTAACAGATTCGTTGCGCAAAAATACTGGACTCCTGAACAATTGCAAAGCAGCATGGCCATTGACGAACAATCAATCCTATGTAAGAGTAAGATGACCGCCGAGTCGCAAAGAATGCCTAACAAGCCCGTGAAGCAGGGCTATAAGATATTCAGCATCAATGACTCAAAGACCGGATACACATATTGGTTTTCATGTGCTATGAGAACAAGCTCCATGACGATTCATGACAGAATCCTCAACCTTGTCAAAGGTCTTCCCGAAGGTTGTCGAGGCTCCAACATTTACATGGACAATCTTTTCACGACCCCCGATGTCCTCCTTGAGCTGCAAAAAATGGATCATGGGGGTGCAGGGACATGGCGACGCCAGGTTCCTCCGCCATTTGCGGCAGGAGGAAAAGGTATTGGGAAAGTCAATAATATGATATGATATCAATCTCTGTTAAGATTTTTTTTTTTTGCCCCGGGGCGGGACTGGCCATCCTTGAGTAAATTTCCCCATATATATCCTGAAGCGCGCCACGCGCTGCCCGGAGCGGTTTTTCACCTGAGCAAGATGCGCGCTCATGTAGCCGCTGACGCGCGAGTAACAAGCGGCGCACT
>MDSW01038079.1_pt1 | contig 10459 bp, 8 predicted proteins | sample 811171 | NCBI WGS metagenome assembly MDSW01 (sample SAMN05326641, study PRJNA326480) | marine metagenome | isolation source: seawater | place: Atlantic Ocean: North West | collected 2012 | reverse complement strand
TATTAAAATCAAAATATAAATAAGTAATGGAAAAATAAATTTTAAATTTATCCAAATTAAAAAAGGAATTAGGAACAAATATAGGACAAAAAATAAAGGAATTAAATGTCTTAGAGAAGCTGGTCTTTTATATTTTTTCAAAATAAAAAATTTCCAATATCCATATTGGTAAAATTGTTTGAATAATAGATAGAAACTCTCTCTAACATAATAGTATGAAACAATAGACTTATCTTGGTAAATTTTACCCCCATTCATCTTGATTCTAAAACACAATTCATCATCTTGATTTCTAACAAATTTTTGATCAAAACCTTTAAGACTTATTAATTTTGTCTTATACCAACATCCTAAATAAACTGTATCAACATATCCAGAATAATTATTTAACCTTGACTTTGCAGCACCAATACTGAATGGATGATTAAAAGCTTTACTTATTGCATTACCTATTTTACCTTTTCCTAATGAATTCCAAGGACCACCAATACAATCTGCTTTGGTTCTCTTTAAAACTTTTACACAATTAGATAGATAGTAATTATCATATTTTGTATGGACATCCATTCTAACAATTATATCTCCAACTGATTTTTTAATTGCTTTATTTAAACCCTCTGAAACAATTCTCTTGGGGTTATTTAATAGAATTAAGTTTTTTTTATTAATGATGTTTTTCTTAATTATATCTTTAGTGTTATCATTACTCCCATCAGCTATAATAAGTTCAAAAACAAAGTCTACATTTTGAGAAAAAACATTATCAATAAAATTTTGAATATACTTTTCTTCATTATAAGAGGGTGTAATTATTGAAACTAACATTTTAAATTTGTCTTATTTAATATTTCTATAAACCACTCCTTGTTTTTCAAATTACTGAAGGATTTCATTTTCAGTGTTTTTGATAAAATTTCGAGTTTATTATTTTCAGAAATAAACTTGATTTTTTTAACATTGGTTTCTTTTAACCGACCAGAATAACATAAAGTCTCATGTAGTTTCTCTCCTTTAAGAAGTTTGGTTATTTTAATTTCAATATAATTTTTTTTACTTGGATCATTTGAAAAACCTCTTAGTTTTATTAATGATTTAGCGAGATCATATATTTTTACAGGATCTCCCATATCTAAAACAAAAGTTCTTAATTTATTATCTATGATTTTAGCAGACTTCAAAATCAAAGAACAAGCTTCTTCAATTGTCATAAAATATCTAGTAATTTTTCTATCTCTAAGAGTTATTGGTCCTCCTTTTGAAATTTGTTTTAAAAATATAGGAATAACTGATCCTGATGAATTGAGAACATTTCCAAATCTTACTGAAGAAAATCTAGTGAGACTTTTATTTTTTTGGAACTTATCTACAATTACTTCACATACTAACTTTGAAAGCCCCATTATATTGGAGGGGTTAACTGCTTTATCAGAAGAAATCATTATAAATTTTTTAACATTATTTCTTGATGAATAACAACACAAATTATATGTAGAAATGATATTATTGAAAAGAACTTGTCTGGGATTATTTTCTGACATAAAAACATGTTTATAGGCTGCTGCATGAATAACAATTTCGGGAGAATAATTTTTAAATATTTCATCAACATTTTTTATGTTTGATAAATCACCAAGTATTGAAACAACTTTAGTATTAAATCCATTTTGAATTATTAATTCATCTATTTCTGATTTTACTGTAAATAAAGAGAATTCACTTAAATCAGATAATATTATTGTATTTGGAGCTCCTTTACAAATTTGTTTTGATAACTCAGACCCTATAGAACCTCCTGCACCACAAATTAAAACTACTTTTTTTTTTACCAGATTCTTACAAGAATGGCTATCAACAGAGTATTCTTTTCGATTAAGTAAAATAGAAGTATCCATTTTAATTTCTTTTTTTAAATCTGTATCCGCTAATAATTCATCAAAACTAGGAATCCATTTTATTACATCAACAAACTCAATTAACCTATTTCTTATTTTTAATATTTCTGCTTTTGAAATAGATGGTATTGCAATCCATACTTCATCAACTTGGTAATTATTTACTATATTTTTTATTTCACTCTCATGTACAATTTTAACTTTATCTAGATAAGTATTTCTTTTATCAATATTTGAGTCAATAAAAAAAAATACATTTATTTTATTTTTTTTTGCTGATCTTAATAAATCCTTACCTGCACCACCAGCTCCAAAAATCAAAATGTTTTTAATATATTTCATATTAATTTTGATTTTTTTTTATTTGAAATGTTATAAAATAAAAATAATAATAATAATGTGTAAAAATCTACATTATATCCTAAAATATCACCTTTAATTTGATAAAGTAATATAAATAAAGTAATTATTGGAAATAAAATAGGATGGTAATTTGATTTATTAATTAAAAATCTAATAAAAAGAATGTTAGATATAGTAAAAAAAATTGTAAATGGAATACCAAAAAATAAAATTAATCTCATGTATCCTGCATCAGTGTAGCCGAAATAAGAACCATCAGGATTATAATACATACCAGTTCCATAAAATAAATCTTGACTATTTATTTTAAAGTACATATCATTTAATAGCTTTTGAGATGATGACGTTAATAAAGTTTCTTGATTTAAGAAATTAATAATAGGTTCAAAAATAAATTCAAATACTCTTATGTCAAATGAGGTTAAAGAATTTTTGAAAAATATTGATAGTGAAATAAGTATTAAAACTAAAAATAGAATAAAAGTTTTTTTTGATCTAGCTTGAGCAAAAATCAATATTAATACAAGTATTAAAGTAACAATGGAAATTCTAGCTGCAGTTAATAATGGGATAATTGATATAGCATAAAAAAATAAATTTTCATAGGTGCTATTTTTTTTAAAAATTTTATTATTTGTAATAATAAAAATTAAAAAAGTTGAAAGTAAAATTGACGAGCTATATGCTAGAGATCCAGTAAAAGAAAAACCTCTTTGTCCAAAATATGTACTTATAATTAATTCATATTGATCATTAAAAATAAAGCTTTGAATAGGTCTAGTTATTTCAGGAAAAAAAATACCTACATACATGTAAGTTATTTGAAATAGATATATATATTTTAAATAATTAATAAATTTTGAACTACTGATTTTCAAAAATGAAACTACTCCTATTACTCCAAAAATATTTGACAAAATTTTGATTTGGGGTTGTAAATAATTATAGGTACCGTCATGAATAAATATCCAAAAAAATGATAAAATGATGGTAATTAAGAAAAAAAGAATAGTATATACAACAAAGGAATTGCTTAAATTTTTTAATGTTCTTTTAGAATTTTTTAGTATCGAAAATAAAAAAATTAGAAGTCCCACAATTTCTCCTTCATAACCTAAGCCAAATATTTTTGGCTTATATATAAATAAAGTTGTTGAAATAATCCAGAAAAATTTAAACACTCAATTTATTTAAAATGTAATTTAATGCTCTTTTAATAATAAACACAATAAACAAATTCGAAACCATATTTTTTATTTTATATTTTTTTTTGATTTTAGTTAGTGATTTGTGGTCTTTGTATAACTTTAAAATTTTAATTTTTGATGAAAAAACCCTATAACATAAAGTAATTTCTTTTCTTATATAGATTGATTTAGAATCGTCTAAAAAAAACCTAATCCATAAATCTAAATCTTGTGCTCTATTTAAAGTTTCATCATAACAACCCAATCTAAAAAAAACTTTTCTTTTAAACAAAACAGATGAATGATTTAATGGATTATTTTTAGTAAGATACTTTAATGAGTCTAATCTTCCAAAAAACTGATTATTACCATTATTTAAAGTTTCATTGGTCAAAGTATCTATAATAATTTTTCTATCAGAAACTAGGTTACAAGACTTTTCATTAAGTAGAAATTTTACTTGTTCATTTAATTTGTTTTTAGAAATCCAGTAGTCATCTTCATCAATAATTGAAACATAATCAGATTCAATACTATTAATTCCAATATTTAAACTTTTTGCTTGACCTTGATTTATTTTATTAAATATTAAATTTATCCTATCGTCTTTATATTTTTTAATTATTCTTTTTGATAAAAACTTACCAGAATCATCCACAATAGTTAAAATAAAGTCATTGTTTTTCTGCTGCAATACAGATTCAATAGCTTTACTTAAATACTTACTTCCAATTGTGGTACAAACCACATTTATTTTTACTTTATTTTTAATCAAAGCTCATTATAGATTACTGACATTTTATTCATTGATTTTATTAATGAATTATTTTCTGAAATTAAAATTCTTGATTTCTCTAAAATATTATTCTTTTTTAAATTATTAATTTTCAATACATGTTTTATTTTACTAGCTAAATCTGTTGAAGATAAGGTCTCAAACAACCAACCAGTTTTATCCTGCTTAATCCATCTTTCATTATCTGAATTATTGGAAACTATTACTGGAATTTTACAAGCCATCGCCTCAGCAACTGAAATTGATAATCCTGCATCGTATTTTGAAGCTGAAATGAAAATGTTAGTAATTGAAAAAAACTCTAATAAATCAACCTGATTATAAGCTCCTACAAAAAATACTCTATCTAATAAACTTAGTTTAGAAGCAAGATTAAAAAGATTATTAGCATTTGAACCACTACCAGCAATTATTAAAATTAAATTCTCTGGCAACTCTAAAAGAGATTTAATTATTATTTCAATATTATAAATTTTTTCTAAATTTCTATTTGAAAGTAAGATCTTATAATTTTTATTTAAATTTTTACAATTTATTTTATGTTTTGAAAGTATATCTTCTGTAGAGTAATTTTTTAATTTCTTATTATTAAAAAATTCAGTATCAACTCCAAACTCTATATGCTCTAAATTAACTTTTTTAGAAATTTTTTTAATTTTGAGGGCTATATGATTTGCATCGTGTGTTATCAATACTGATCTTTCTATTATTTTTTTTAAAAAAAAATTTTTTATTTCATTTTTTTTTAGATTTATATCTGATCCCCAAGCTGTCAATACAAGTTTATTTTTAATAAAACTTAATAAGTAGCTTATGAATGCATATTTTCCAATATAATGACAATGTAAAATTTCAATTTTATTTTTTTTTATTAAATAAATACCTTTAATAAAAAGTTTAAAAAAAAAATAAAAACTAAAAATTGAATAATGATGATGTTTTTTTTCTAAAGATAAATTGTAAGTATTAAATCCTATTTTTTTTTGTGTTTTGGTCCATTTTATAAAATGAGGTGAAAATTTATCTCCAATAAATAAAATTGATCTCATAATTCAAATTTTTTTACACCAATTGAAACTTTTATATTTCTCGTTTTTTACAGCTAATTTATACTCATTATATAAAAATTTAGTTACTTCTTTATTTTTATAGTAAATATCATCTATTTTTTTTATCAATTTAATCTCAGCTGCAGTTCCACAAAAAAAAGCCTCATCGAAATATTTTATTTCATTTTTATTAACTGGCCTTTCTTCGACAGAAATATTATTTTTTTTAGCAATTTGAATTAATGAATTTCTAGTAATTCCGTTTAAAATGGATTGATCAGTTGAGGGAGTTATCAATTTATTATTACTTACAAAAAAAATATTAGATCCTGTTCCTTCTGCTATATTTCCTCTATTGTTTAATAAAACAGCCTCTTCAAATCCTCTTCTTTGCACATCAAGAAATGCATATCTACTATTTAAATAATTCGCACCACTCTTAATATAAGCTGGCATTTGATTATTTGAAATTCTATTTATAAGAGATATAGATGATGAATTGACAATAGAGGAATTAAAAGAACTAACTTTATTATTAATTCCTGCAATAAACATTTGACCTTCTGTAACATCTGACCAGGTGCCATCATTCTCTAAATATATTATAATTCGAATTGAAAAATTTGTTTTACAATCATTAATATTTAAAAGCTTTTCAATAATATCTCTTATTAGAGAGTAATCTAAATTAAATTTAATTTTTATTTCATCTAGAGACTTTGATAATCTATTCAAATGTTCATCAAGACGAAAAATATATCTTGATTTATTATAATAACCTCTTATACCTTCAAAAACATTAATCCCAAATTGGGATGATGGACTCATTGAATGAATTTTACATTTTTCCCTTTCCAAAAAGGCATTATTAAAATAAATAATTTTATGAACTTTTTTTAACATAACTATTTTCAATTAATTTAATTTTTTTAAATATTTGATCAATTTCAAAATTCTCTACTCTATCTAAATTCTTCCAATAAGCATCTATTAATTTAATTGAATTAATAAAAGAGTTATTATCATCAATAATAGAATTAAATGATCTTGATAAAATTACAGTATTTGAATTATAATACTTATGAATTTTTAATATCTCTTTAGGATCTAATTGTAGATTTATATTATTGATGATTGGGCCAATTCCCCCAATTCCAAATTTTTTCTTTTTTATATTATTATTTAATATTTTATTTATTAGATCATCAGTAATAACGCTGAACATAAAGTTCTTTTTAAGCTCCAGGTGTAAATCATTTAGGCCAATATAAAACTCTTGTATTTCATTTATATCTAAAACTTCTCTTGAAATTTTAACAGATGCTAAGGTCTCAAATAATGGAATGAGCTTTGTTTTACCTTTAAGGTACTTTAAAGCTTCTTTTACTTCAAATAAACTTTTAAACATTGGAAGCATAATATAATCTGCACCTGACTCACAAGCATAGTTAACCTCTTCATAAGTACCTTGATATATTGGATTAATTCTAACAATAATTTTTGTTTTATTTAATTTTTTTGAAATCCTTGAAATGTTTTTTTTATCATGAGTTGAAATTCTAGAATCTTTGTTTTTTTGTCTTTCATCTTTTCCATTAATTTCAAGGTCAATCATAACTGATTGAATGCCAACCTTCTCACAAAAGATAGCTTCTTCTATAGAATCAGTAATAAAAATTTTATTCATAAATTAAATAAAAAATTATCAAATATATATTTAAAATTTTCTTGTTTTTTTACTTGAATTATATCATTTTTTGAATAAAGAAATATAGAAGGAGCTGGGGAAATAAATGGGGGTTTCATTACTATAGAATAAGAACCTACATTGGATATTTTAATAAAATCTCCTTTACAAACTTGAAAATTAACATTTTCACTTAGCCTGTCATCTTCAATACAAGTGTAACCACAAATAACTGTTTTTAGTTGAGATATCTTGTTTACTTTATTACCATTTTTATCCAAAACTTCAATTGGAAGAGTTTTTGATTTTGAATTTCCAGAATAATCATAAATACTTCCATATACATGTGCCAAATTTAAATTATTAATTTTTTTTAAGTTATAAACCTTAGAAAAATAAAACATTGAATCAGCAACAATAGCTGTGCCAGGCTCAAGAGATAATGAAGGATATTTATCTTTATATATCTTAGAAAAATTATTATATAATATTTTAGAGTACTCAGAAAAATCAGTTTTTTTTGTGCTTGAAGGAACTGTTTTTGAATAAAATCCTCCACCAATATTTATATTTTTTATTATATTTTTGAGATCCTTTTTTTCAATTAAGTCAATAATTTTATTGGATCGGTAATTGAAGGATTCGAATGACCTAAATGGCAAATGAAAATGCAATCCATAAAGACTTAAATTTTTATGTTGTTTAATTTCATTTAATAAAAAATCAAATTCTCTTGATGATGTATCAATTCCAAATCTACTAAAACTACCAAATTTAGAAATATGATCATTAAAGTTACATCTAATCGAAATCCTTGTTTGTTCTGATATTTTTGGAAATTTTTTAATTATATCCCATTCTTCTAATGAATCAATATTTATAACCCCTCCTATTTTTAATAAATATTCTAAAGATTTTTTTGTTTTAATTGGTCCATTGAAAATTATATTGTTCTTTGTTTTTAATAGTTTTTTTGCAAGTTCTAATTCCATTTCTGAAACTACTTCAGCATAACATCCATGATCTAAAAGTTTCTTACATAGATAAGGAGTATAGTTAGTTTTGAATGAATAGCCAATAATTATTTTACCTGGCCATTCTTTTTTGAATGAATTTAAGAAATCATTTAAATTAGTTAATAATCTACCCTCATCTATTAAAAAAAAGGAATTATTATTTTCAAATAATTTTTTTAGATATTTATTTTTATTCATCAAAATTAATTATATGGTTTGCATGATTAATTATTTTTTCATTGTGAGTAATAAAAAATATCATAGAATCCTTCAATTCAGAAAATAAAAATCCAATTACCTTTTTTTCAGTTTTTTTATCAAGTCCACTTGTTCCTTCATCAATAAAATTTATACGTTTGTTAAGAAAAATAATTCTTGCAATCGCGAGGCGTTGAAGTTCTCCACCTGAAAAAGTTTGTTTACCCTCTTCGATACCTATTTCATGAAGGTCTGTGTTATTTTTAAAAATATGTCCAAGGCCTAAATTTTTAAGTATATATAATACTCTGATTTCACTTTCTTTTGAAATATTATCACTAAAATCCAAGGTAATATTTTGATATGTATTTTTCTCTAAAAAAACAGGAAATTGACCTACATAGCCAGAATTAGAAACCATTTCATCAAAATTTAATTTATCACCTTTTGAGTACCAGGAAATTTTTCCTTCATAATTATTAATTAAGCCTAAAATAGATTTAAAAAAAGAAGTCTTTCCTGATCCAGTTTTGCCTATAATGGCAACTTTATCATTTTTTGAAATTATATTATTAATTGGTTTATTTTTATTTTTGATAAAGCTCAAAGAGTAATTTTCTAATACTAACTTGAGATCATTATTAATATGTTTTAACTGATAATCTGATGAAAAGTTAATTTTTGATTCAAGTAATTCAAGAACTTCTTTAACTATGTCTCTAGATCCAATTATTGAAGACCATGACCCGTATATTTGTTGTAAAGAGGGTAATATTTTCTGAGTAGCAAAGGCTAAAGTAATTAGAATTGGCAATAAAGAAAGTAAATATTCCCCTCCAAATGAAGTATAAAAATAATTTAAAACTAAAATTCCTAAAATAATTAATAAAGATTCAAAAATATATCTTGGAGTTTCAGAAAGTGCTTGATTTTTATACATAGCTTTTCTGAAGGAATCACTTTTTTTTGTAAAAGTATCTAAAGCTAAATTTTCTAGAGAATATATTTTAGTTTCAACAAAACCATTAATATAACTTTTAACAATACTGATAATTGATGTTAAATTATTTGAAATTTTAAAACTGTATTCTAATAATTTTTTTCTAAATAAAAATAAAACTGAAATATAAAATAGTCCAAATAGAAAAAAAGATGATGTAATTATCCAATTAAAATATAATAAAGCAATCAAAATAATTACAATGTATATTAAATTTGAAATCAAAGTCAAAATTGGCAAAACAAACTTAATAGAAAATGTGTCTGTTTTTGAAGATAATATCGATAAGTATTGAGATGGAGTTTTTTTATGAAAATTTTCATAATCAGAAAATAAAATATTTCTAAAAATCATTTTTGATACTCTTACACTTAATAAATAATTTATTTGATTTTTAAACCAAATTAAGAATGTTCTTACGGCTGAAGAAATTAGTGTAATAGTCAAAAAAACCAAAGTTATGACTGTTAAAATTTCAATATTAAATTGATTTGAAAAAAAAATTAAAATATCTCCTAAAATACTTTTATCTTTTAAAATAGTATTTGGTTCTATTAAATATGTGGAATAAGGAATTAGAAGGCCAACACTTACTGCTTCTAAGAAGCTAGAAATTATAGTTAAGGGTATAAAAAAATAAATGTAAATCCTATTTTTTTTATTTAAATAAGAAAACATAAATTCATAAAAGTCTCTAAACATTCTAATTAATTAATTTGTTTTGGAACAACAGAGACATCCTTAAAGAATTAAAGTTTAATAAGGTAAAATTATTTTTTACTAAAATATCATTTATTTCTGAAAAGGTAGTATTTCCATTTCTTTCAGGGCTACAATCAATAGTAATATATTTAATTTTATTTAAAACCGGAATCGCACCTAATATAATTTCAGGCTCAAAACCTTCCGCTTCAATTTTCAATAAAGCAATTGATTTTATATTAAATTTTTTAACAAAGTCATCAAGTGTTATTGTTTTAATTTTAGTCTTTTCATTTGTTCTAGAATAGATTAATGAGCTGTCCCCTGTTTCATTATTTAAATAAAAATCAAAATCTCCTGTTTTATTAGAAAGCCCAAGTTTTAAGGGTTTACAATTACCAAAATTTAAATTTTTATTTAAAGCTTTATATTCATTTTCATCGGGCTCAAAAGCATAAATATTTTTACATTTAAACTCATTATAAATTGCGAGTGAAAACTCACCAATATTAGCTCCACAATCAATAACTATATCTGATTTTTTTAGAGATAAAATACTTCTAGATATT
>MDSW01101468.1_pt1 | contig 10460 bp, 8 predicted proteins | sample 811171 | NCBI WGS metagenome assembly MDSW01 (sample SAMN05326641, study PRJNA326480) | marine metagenome | isolation source: seawater | place: Atlantic Ocean: North West | collected 2012 | reverse complement strand
TAACCGGCCTAATTTAGGTGTTCTCTTGGCGGTGTAAGAACGCTAATCTCTCTAATAGATGAACATCCTGCTCGTTCTTAATTAAAGCACCATGGAGAAGAGGTATTGCTGACTGGGAGTCTTTGGATCGTAATATTTCTGCCGGTATTTCCTCAACTAAAAGTAATTTAAGCCAATCAATTAGTTCCGATGTTGAGGGCTTTTTTTTGAGTCCGGGAACTTCTCTAAGTTCATAAAAAATTCTAAGCGCTTCATTCACGAGCCGCTTTTGAATATTTGGAAAATGCACATCGACTATCTCACGCATTGTCTCCTTTTCAGGAAACTTTATGTAGTGAAAAAAGCAACGCCGAAGAAAAGCGTCTGGAAGTTCTTTTTCATTATTTGAGGTAATCATAACTATTGGGCGGCGCTTTGCTGTAACAGTTTGCTGGGTTTCATAAACATAAAATTCCATCCGATCCAGCTCAAGTAACAAATCATTTGGAAACTCAATATCGGCCTTATCGATTTCATCTATTAAGAGAATAGGCCTCTCCTTTGAAATAAAAGCCTCCCATAATTTACCTTTCGAAATATAATTTGAAATATCATTTACCCGTTCATCACCCAATTGAGAGTCTCTAAGACGCGCTACTGCATCATATTCATATAATCCTTGCTGGGCTTTGGTGGTAGATTTAATGTGCCAAAGAAATAATGGTGCACGAAACGAAGCCGCTACTTCTTCAGCAAGAACAGTTTTACCTGTGCCCGGTTCTCCTTTAATTAAAAGAGGACGCTCTAAACCTATCGCTGCGTTGACTGCAACTGTTAAATCTTCACTTGCGACATAACTTGCTGTTCCACTGAACTTCATAACCATTTTCGCCTATTTTATTAATGTCTAGCAGCCAACTATTACCCGGCATTTAGATTGGTCTTGTCTTTTGCTTACACAAACTCATGACTAAATTAACCATAAAGGATTGGTTAAGCTTGTATATACTAAATATGGAATTGTAGACAATATCGCAAACATCCACCCAAATATAAAAGGGTTTCTATTTGACAGATCTTAAAGTTTCTCGAATTACGTCTAATGCCTCTTGAGCTTTGCCACCCAATGGCCCACCTGCTTGAGCCAAATCTGAGCGTCCTCCTCCTCCTTTACCACCCACGGCCCGCGATCCAGAGTTGACAAGATCAACAGCGCTGACTCTCTCTGCTAAATTCTGAGTAATGCCAACTACAATGTTTGCCTTACCTTCAGAAACTGAGGCCACTGCCGCCACACCTAATTCATCCTTACCAAATTTTATTTTCAGTGAGTCTACGATATTTTTTAACTCTTTACTTGGAACATCATCTAATAGTCTTGAAACAAACGAGATACCGTTAACATCGATTTTATTCTCTGATTCTCGATTTCCTGATGCAACCATCCGTCTCGATGCCGCAACTTTTTTTTCTAAAATACGTCTTTCATCTAAGATAGAGGACACTCTCTCTGGAACATCCACTACCTTACTCTTAAGTATCGCTGCAACTTTATATAAATTACTCTCGAGCTGCGAAAAGTATTCTTCAGCGGACCATCCGGTAAGAGCCTCTATCCTACGTACCCCTGCTGATACACCAACTTCATTAATAATCTTAAAAACACCAATTTCCCCCGTATTATCTACATGAGTCCCGCCACATAACTCTGTTGAAAACGCTCTATCTGCATCTGCACCCATGGAGACAACTCTCACCTCATCTCCATAACGTTCCCCAAATAACGCTAAAGCTCCAGATTCTACTGCTGAGTCAGGATCCATTAAACGAGTAGTCACAACTGAATTAGCCCTTATCTGCTGGTTAACTGTGGTTTCGATATATCTAAGATCTCCCTCTGTAAGGGGCTTTGGATGAGAAAAGTCAAAACGCAGTCGATCATGAGCAACTAATGAGCCCTTTTGAGTAACATGTTCTCCCAAAAAACCTCGTAATGACGCATGCAATAGATGTGTCGCAGAATGATTTGCCTTGAGCGAACAACGCCTGTTTATATCGATTTTAAGAGAAACATTTTCACCTAATTTTATAGAACCTTTCTCAACATGGGTTGAGTGCGCATAGAGATTTGAGGCCTTTTTTTGAGTATCACTTACATCAGCTATAACCCCTTTTTCAGAGGAAATTGTTCCATGATCCCCTAATTGACCCCCAGACTCAGCATAAAATGGGGTTTGGTTGAAGAGTAAAAGTCCCTTCTCACCCGTCTTTAAACTGTCGACAACTTCTCCATCTTTTAAAATTGACATTACCTTTGCGGAGATCTCCTCGACCCCATAGCCAAGAAAGTCTGTCGCACCAATTTTTTCTCTAACTTCAAACCAAACAATTTCTTCAGCACTCGATCCTGAACCTACCCAAGCAGATCGAGCCTCCTTCTTTTGATGCTGCATAGCTTTTTCAAAGCCCTCTTCATCAACCGCAACACCCCTCCCCCGTAAAACATCTTGGGTAAGATCTAGCGGAAACCCATAGGTGTCATAAAGCTTGAAAGCTATAGAACCGTCAAGCTGGTCTCCTTTAGACAACTCTGCAGTAGCATTATCTAAAATTTTAAGCCCGTTATCTAAAGTATTTTTAAACCGCTCCTCTTCGGATTTTAACGTTTCTGTAATCAGCGCTTCTCCACGATTGATCTCAGGAAACGCCTTACCCATTTCACTAATTAATTGAGGAACTAAACGCCAGATTAATGGGTCTTTGCATCCCATCAAATGAGCATGCCGCATTGCCCTTCTCATTATTCGCCTAAGAACATACCCTCTTCCCTCATTGGATGGCAACACTCCATCTGCAATCAAAAAGCTACTAGCCCGTAAATGATCTGCTATAACTCTCTGTGACGTTTTATATTTTCCCTCACTTGGAACATTTGAAACCTCTGAAATTGCATTTATTAGAGACCGCATCATGTCAATTTCGTAATTGTCATGGGTTCCCTGTAAGACCGCAGCAATTCTCTCGAGCCCCATACCAGTATCGATCGAGGGCTGAGGCAAGTCTACCCGCGTCTCATTAGTTAATTGCTCAAATTGCATAAAAACTAGATTCCATATTTCGATAAACCGATCACCGTGCTCAGTTTTGGATCCCGGTGGGCCGCCAAAAATATGTTCACCATGATCGAAAAAGATTTCTGAACAAGGGCCACACGGGCCTGTATCTCCCATAGCCCAAAAATTATCCGAAGTAGAAATACGAATGATACTCTTGTCTGATAACCCGGCGATTTTTTTCCAAAGAACTGCTGCTTCCTCATCTGAAGAGTGAACAGTCACCAATAATTTAGCCCTATCGAGTAAAAATTCCTTAGTCACTAAGTTCCAGGCAAGCTCAATAGCATACTCTTTAAAATAATCACCAAAAGAAAAATTACCTAACATTTCAAAAAATGTGTGGTGGCGCGCAGTATACCCAACGTTCTCTAAGTCATTATGCTTCCCTCCTGCTCTAACGCACTTCTGAGAAGTAACAGCACGCTTAAATTTTTTCTCTTCTACGCCAGTAAAAACATTTTTAAACTGCACCATTCCAGAATTAGCAAACATAAGTGTTGGGTCATTGAGAGGGACCAAGGACGAAGAACTCACGATTTCATGGGAATAGGAAGAAAAATAATCTAAAAACGTTTGCCTGATATCATTAACGGATTGCATTAAAACTTCCCACGAAATTTTCTATGTAACTACCGTAATCTAACTAAAAATAACCTGGTACTCCATTAAGAATTTTTACCCAGCCCTAAAATAAAACTGAGTAAAAATACTTAGATACAGAATAGCATGAATTTGAATAACTATCTTCGCTAGGGTGTGTCAACCTCTAACTCGATTTCCTTATCTGATTCCTCAAGCATTTTATCACCAATTAAACCAGCATTTTGTCTAATTCTCAACTCTATAGACTCAGTTATTTCTTTATTGTCACGCAAAAAAGATTTTGCATTTTCTCTTCCTTGTCCAATTCGCTGAGAATCATAAGAAAACCACGAGCCTGCCTTCTCTATAAGGCCACCCTTAACACCTAAATCTAAAATTTCTCCAGTCTTTGAGATCCCCTCACCATACATAATATCAAATTCTATTAATTTAAAAGGTGGAGCCATTTTGTTTTTTACTACCTTTACCCGGGTTTGGTTTCCTACAACATCATCATGATCTTTTATTGCTCCAATACGTCTAATATCTAAACGCACGGATGAATAAAATTTTAATGCGTTTCCACCAGTGGTTGTTTCAGGGTTCCCAAACATTACACCAATTTTCATACGAATTTGGTTTATAAAAATAATCAGGGTATTTGAGCGTGAAACGGAAGATGTCAACTTTCTAAGAGCCTGACTCATTAGACGCGCCTGCAAACCTACATGGTGATCGCCCATCTCTCCCTCTAATTCAGCTCTGGGTACTAACGCTGCCACAGAGTCAATCACCAAAACATCAACAGCGCCTGAACGAACCAAAGTATCAGCAATTTCAAGTGCTTGCTCTCCAGCATCAGGTTGCGAAATAAGAAGATCTTCTACATTAACTCCTAATTTTTTAGCGTATACTGGATCAAGTGCGTGTTCAGCATCAACAAAAGCACAAACACCGTTATTTTTTTGAGCTTCAGCTACAGCATGAAGAGCTAACGTTGTTTTTCCTGAACTCTCTGGTCCATAAATCTCTATAACTCTTCCTTTTGGCAAACCCCCAATTCCTAGAGCAATATCAAGTCCAATAGATCCTGTGGAAATAACTTCAGTCTGAACAACTTCGTCCTGTCCCATTTTCATAATAGAACCCTTACCAAAAGCACGTTCGATTTGGCTAACCGCAGATTCAAGAGCTTTATTTTTGTCCACTAATTCGTTCTCCACAAGACGCAATGCTTTATTTGACATATTATTTCCTTTTTATTCTAAACCTAAATCCCTAAACAATATTATTTATTTGTACATGTTTTGTTCTTAATTTGCAATATCTTTTTTTTGTTGTTTTAAAAACATTTTTTATCTCAATGTTCCTCTTAGGTTCTTTTCAGAAAAAAGTCTTCTGGTTAAATGCATCTTATCAAACCAAGCAAATATTAGTCATGGATTCGCTTCGAAAATTTAGATCGAGAGGACATCTTTCACCTTACTAGCTAAGTCTTTAAGCGTAAATGGCTTTCCTAAAAAATGTAATGTCTCATCTCTCACTATTTCATCATGAAAAATATCTTCGGCATACCCTGACATGAGTATGACTTTTACATCAGGGATTTCTTGGCGGACAATACCTACAAGGGTATTACCATCCATTCCAGGCATGATCACATCAGAAACAATCAGATCAATCTTTAAATCAGTTCCATTAATTACGTCCAAGGCACCCTCACCATTATCTGCTGTTAGGACATTATAGCCTTTATTTTCAAGAGCTCGCTTAGCAAAAATTCTAACCGCGTCCTCGTCTTCCACGAGTAAAACTACTGCACTGCCTGTTAAATCTTCATCGCTTACATCACTTGAAATATTCGAATCAATTACTCCCCTTTTGTCCCCATTGGACCCTTCAATCCTCTCATTAGCATGCTCAGGCAGAAATATGCTGAATTTTGTTCCTTCTCCTGGGGCGCTATCAACAAAAACAAAGCCCCCACTTTGGTGCACAATTCCATAAACCGTGGAAAGCCCGAGTCCTGTCCCCGAACCAACATCTTTCGTCGAAAAGAAAGGCTCAAAGATATGCTCCAGGTTTTCTTTTGGGATCCCCTCTCCTGTATCAATTACTTCAATTAAAACATATTGACCCGGTGGAATTAGATCATGACCCCGCTGAGTAGAGGTCTCAAACTCAGTATTTGAAGATTTAATGGTTATACTTCCCCCACCAGGCATCGCATCCCTGGCATTTACTACTAGATTAATTATGACTTGGTCAAATTGACCCCGGTCCGCATAAATTGGGTAAATACCTCTGGAGGGCTCAATTAGTAATTCCACTTTCTCACCTATTAAACGCCTTAATAAGCTCGAGAGTTCACTCAACGCCTCAACAACATCTAATCGTATCAATTGGAGCTTTTGTTTGCGAGAAAAAGCGAGTAATTGCCTCACTAAATTAGTAGCACGATGAGCGTTTTGGCGAATTTGCTGTATGTCATTGAAAGAAGGGTCATCTGGTCCATGTCTTGTTAATAATAAGTCACTAAAACCGATCATGGCTGTGAGCAAATTATTAAAGTCGTGTGCTACTCCTCCAGCTAATTGGCCAATTGCTTGCATTTTTTGAGATTGGGAAAACTGAACTTCTAAGTTTCTTTGCTCGGTTAAATCAATTAAGTGAAGGACTATCCCGGAGATTTCTTTGCTTTGGTCAACAATCAAATTAGCATATAAAGCAACGGTTATCTCTCTATCTTTTGAGGAGTGCATCCTGACCTCCAACTGAGCACCCTTAGAAATCCCCATTAAAATTTTTGAAAAATTTGTCGAAATATCATTACGGTCCTCTTTTGCTAGCTGGTTAACAAAAGGATGCCCAATAACTATCTCTCTATGAAGTCCAATTAAATGAAGAAAAGTTCGATTGCAACGAGTAACGTTACCATTTGTGTCAACAAGGACGATCCCAATTGGAGAATTATCAAAAAATAACTGCTCGGTATTTTTAAGTTTTTCTATACTGGTATCCGAAAAATTTTCTTCTCCAGGGCTCAATATTTCTCCTGAGGATGCCAGTTTTCTATCTATTTCATGCCAGACTAAGTCACGTAGCACGATCGATCTTGTGTAATCAACCTCACCATCACTATTATCTTTATGTGATTGCTCTAAAGCTGCTGAGAATCGCCGTCCCTCATTATCCTGAAGGGTCAAATCTGCCTCTCCACCTATCTCCGCAACGTAATCTGCAAAGGGTGTTCCAATCAAGTGCTCTGGGGGCTTCCCTAACCATCGAGCAAGAGTTTTGTTAACGTATAGAAGAATTCCATTGTTATCTGCTGAGAAGAATCCAACTGGCAATAAATCAAGCATATCAGCAACATATTTCTCTTTAGAATTACGGAGATGCTCAGCTTCCTTCGAGAGGGAGACATCTTCTAATCTCAAGAAGACACCTCCTGTCACATTTCCCTTATCTGCAAACGGGCTGCAATCAAGACAAAATGATGTAACATTTTTATTTTTATCTTGTATTTCAAAATAAGCTTTTCCTCTCTTACCTATTCTGGCGTCATCTAAAACTCCTAAAACATCTACTTGATCTTGCCCTCTCAGGGTTCTTGAAAAAAACTGTTTAAGATTAGTATGATTAAAATCCTTCAACCCTTGTTCAATCCCAATCAATTTTTTGAAACTTGCATTTACAAACTGAACATTTCCCTCCGCGTCACTAACTAAAATACCATCTGCGTAATTTTCGACACCCAACCCTAGAGAAGATAATGGTTTAGGTACATTTTTTTGAATACGGCCAAGAGACCACGAAACTCCTAAAAGACATGCAATGCTAGAAGCGGCTAAAGGAGCAGCAACAACCATAGATAGTGGATGATCCCACTGTAAAACCAATAAAAAACTTAATGAAAAGCAAAAAAGAAAAATCCATAAAACCGGCCTGGAATATAGCGGCTCAACAATTTTTGACTTCTTATTATTTTCCATCACATTAATCTCTAGTTTTTAATGAACAGCTTCTCCCCTAAGGCGCATAACGTAACCAATAACCTCAGCGACTGCCTTAAAGTGTTGGGGGGGGATTTCCTCATTAAGCTCTACCCCAGCATACAAAGCTCTTGCTAGAGGAGGGTTTTCTACAATTGGTATATCGTTTGCGTTGGCAATATCCCTGATCCGAAAAGCCAAGTGATCTACCCCTTTTGCAACTAGTCTTGGCGCAGCCATCTCTTCCATTTTATATGTTAAAGCTATTGAATAATGGGTAGGATTTGTTACTACAACATCTGCTTCAGGAACCGCAGCCATCATTCTTTGTTGCGCTTTCTCGCTACGAATTTTTCTAATTCGAGCCTTAATAATTGGATCGCCGTCAGCTTGCTTTTGTTCATCTTTTACTTCTTGTCTGGTCATCATCATTTGCTTTGTGAACTTATGTTTTTGGAAAACAAAATCTGCTGCTGCCACGACTGTCATTACAGCTATAGTACCTAAAAATAAAATCACTGCTAACATATGAATTCGCTCTAGTGAGTAAATAGGATCCATTTCAGGAATAACACCAATATCTGTTAGATTTGGTAATGCCAAGCCAAACGCCACAACAGCAACTAAAAATAGTTTGAATATCCCTTTTAAAAATTCAACTAAGGCTCTGGTTGAAACAAGCCTTTTGAAACCTTTCACAATAGAAATTTTTTTTACATCAAGCTGTAATTTCTCTGTAGCCCAAATTAATCCTGTTTGGAAAGTATTTGAAAATATTCCTAAAATTATTAGCGCTACAAAAATCGGGGCCAAAATCAAACCTAAATCAAATAAGATACTCGAAAAAAGCTTTAGGAGGTGCCTAAGATCTATCGGAATTGAATGAGGAGTAGTGATAAGAAATTCTAATTTTAAGCTGATATTTTGTGCTATATAAGGAGTAAAGACAATCAAGGAGACGGCTCCTCCAACAAGAATAAACCAGCTATTTATCTCGACAGACTTTGAGACTTCTCCCTTTTTTCTTGCATCCCCCAGCTTTTTTTCTGTTGGATCTTCTGTTTTTGAGGCATCATCTTCTTCGGCCATGGTTATAGATTACCTTTTTAAATTTCTCAAAGTGACAAAAAAGACGAATATGTATCCTGAAAGTGCTTCAGAAAAACTAACATCATTCCTGAGAGTACTATAGTAAAAACCCAAACTTGGATTGATATCTGGGCTGGCAGCCCAAAAAAGAAAACTGGCAACGCTGGCATCAACCTGCCCAATAATCCGAGACCGATATTGAATGTCAAGCCTACAATAATTGACGGCATTGCAATCTGGAGTCCAAGTGCAAAACTTTGCGCAACGTGTTTAGTAAAGAAGTTCGAAAAATCAGCTACAGGAAGACCGGTACCCGGAATAAATAAGGTATAACTATCCACTACAGCATTTAGCATTAAATGATGAAAGTCAGAGAGAAAAACAAGAATCAATCCAGTGGTCATTAAGAAACCCGCAATAGTAGAACTCTGTTGCTCTGTTACCGGGTCATTAATCATAGCATTAGCTAAACCAGATGAATACGCAATTAGTGTGCCAGCTGTTTGCAGCGCTCCCATCAGAACTCGTGCAATTAATCCAAAGAAGCTCCCAACGATAATTTCTCCAATTATTAAAAGAGTCATAGCTACTGCACTTTCTGGAAGCACGGGCAATTCTGCACTTAATACCGGCATCAATAAAAACGATACAGCCAGAGCAATCGAGAGCCGTGCCCTCATCATAAGATAACCTGAAGCAAATCCAGGCATTAAACTAAAAGCAACACCAACTCGCGCAAATATTAGAAAAAAAGCAAAAAGATTTAACTCTAATAACTCTTGTAACATTATATTTTTTTAACCTAGCGCAATCATTCTATCAAATAGCAGTCGAGAAAAATCAGTGATTGTGGCGATCATAAATGGAAGAAAAAGAATGAGGGAGAGAAAAATAACAATAATTTTAGGCACAAATGTAAGCGTCATTTCTTGGATAGTTGTTAAAGCTTGAAAAAGTGCTATTAAAAGTCCAATTGCCAAACCAGCTACCATTATAGGCCCAGCAACTTTTAAAATAATCCACATTGCCTCTCTGCCAATTTCTATAACTGCTGTAGTATTCATTTGTGGACTATATTTTTGGTTCCTAAAATATCTAGCGGATATAGTTAAATTATTTCTAATACTGAGTCACTCTATTTGATTATTTATATTGGCATTCGAAGGATTTCCTTGTACGCGTCTATGACTTTGTCACGAACAGTTATTACCGTCTGAAGTGTAAGCTCGGCCTCAGCCATTGCGGTGACCACTTGATTCACATCAGCCCTATCATTTATACCCGCGATCGACAGACTTTCACCTCTCTCCCCAATTTTAACTGCCTCTTTAATAGCTCCTTGGACCAGGTTAGCAAAATCTTCTTGGTGCAAATTGTTTTCTTTTTTTTCTGCAACTGACGAATTTTCCTTCGCTGCATTTGCATATGCTCTCGCGGCGCTAACATAGGTCTGTGCTTGTATGGACATTATTACTTCCCTTTTATTATTTAAGTTTTTGTTACAATTTTAACTCTGCGACAAATTTTTGCTTTCTTTTTATTTTTTCAGCACATCTATAGTACTTGAAAGCATTGACTTAGATGCTTTGATAACCTCCATATTGGCCTCATAGGATCGCTGGGCCTCCCTCATATCCGTCATTTCAATAAGACTATTAACATTTGGGGTTAGAACATAACCATCGTCATCTGCAGCTGG
>MDSW01025531.1_pt1 | contig 10460 bp, 14 predicted proteins | sample 811171 | NCBI WGS metagenome assembly MDSW01 (sample SAMN05326641, study PRJNA326480) | marine metagenome | isolation source: seawater | place: Atlantic Ocean: North West | collected 2012 | reverse complement strand
CTTTAAAGCAATAATACGTTTTTTTGATCTTGAAACTAATATCATATTTTTAATTTTTAATTCTTTAATTATTTGAGCTCCTACACCATAATATCTTAATATGCTGCTATTTTCTGAAGATTGTGGACCTGTATTTGATCCCTTAACAAGTATTAAAGCAAAATTATTAAACCTATTGAGATATTTTAATGAATTTTTAAAAATATTTTTATTAAAATTAAAAAAACTATTCGGTATACTTGTAGAAATTACCCTTACTCTTGATGCTTTATTTTGATTAAATCTACCCTTTACTAAGGCATAATGTTCAGAACCGTCTAATTTATTTTTAAATATTTTTATATCAAAATTTCCAAATTTTTTAATCTTAATTTTTTTTGTAGATAATATTTTTATTAGTCTCTCATTTTTTAATCTGTACGATATTAAATCTTCAATTTTAGCTATTCTTAATTTATGTTTTTTTGCAAATGGTATTAAATCGTTATATCTTGCCATTGTGCCATCCTCATTCATCACTTCGCAAATCACAGCGCTAGGATTTAGTTTTGCCAGTTTAGAAATATCTATTGATGCCTCTGTGTGACCTGCCCTCTCAAGAACACCACCATTTTTTGCTACAAGTGGAAAGACGTGACCAGGGGAGACTATATCTTTTTTAGTTGATGAAGATTTGATAGCCACCTTAATAGTTTTTGATCTATCATAAGCAGATATTCCAGTTGAAATACCTTTTTTTGACTCAATTGAAACCGTAAAAGCCGTTTGTGTTCTGGACTTATTTATCAATGACATTAGGGGTAAATTTAATTTTTTTACTTTATTAGAAGTAAGAGCCAAACATATTAATCCTCTTCCATGTTTTGCCATAAAATTAATTTTTTTTGGATTTATTTTTGAAGCTGGAACTACTAAATCACCCTCGTTCTCTCTATCTTTATTATCTACTAAGATAAACATTTTTCCATTTTTAGCATCTTTAATAATTTGTTTGATGGTAGATGAATTGTTTTTCATTTGATTAATTATAAATGTTGTTTAAGTATTTTCCAATTATATCAAATTCTACATTTACTATGTCACCTCTTTTTAAGTTAATTAAATTAGTAAGTTTTAAAGTATGTGGAATTATTGTAATTTGAAAACTGTTTGATCTTACCTTTGAGATTGTTAAAGAAACACCATTGATGGAGATCGAACCTTTTTCAACAACAAATTTAGCTGATTTTTTATCAAGCGAAAAAATAACATTCCAGGATCTATCAATAATTTTTATATTTTTGACAAAAGATGTTGTGTCAACGTGGCCTTGGATATAGTGGCCAGAAATTTTTTTTCCATGATGGAGTGATTTTTCAATATTTATAAGTTTACCAACTTTGGCATTTTTAAAATTTGATCTATTCAAGGTTTCTTTAGATAGATAAAAAAGAAAAGATTTCTTTTTAATTCTTATTAGGGTCAAACATACACCATCACAACAAACTGATTCTCCAATATCAGATTTTTTGAATGAGATATTTGAGGTAATTTCAATAACTAAACTACCTTGAACATATCTCGAGCTTTTTTTAATACTTTTTATATATCCTTTATTATAAACAATTCCATTAAACATTATCTTAATCTTTCTTTATAAAGTTTATCGCCAAATAAATTAACATTAATTATATTTTTAAGATTTATTTTTTTAATTAAATTATAGTTAGAAAAATTAGTTCCATATTTCATTAACTTGTTACCTGATTTAAATATAAATATATTTTTTAAAAATTTATATTTAATTAAAATATTAAGCAATGTAAGACCTGATTCAATAAAAATTCTTGAGTATCCCTTCTTTTTCAAAATTAAGAATAAATTTATTAAATCCTTTTTATTGTTTAATGATTTAAACTTAATTATTTTAATTCCATTTCGTTTAAAAAAAGATATTTTTTTTTTATTTTCGGAACAAGTATACAAATATATTTTTCTATTTTTTCTTTTCATAAGTAAATTTAATTTTTTCTTCAATTTTAAGTTTCTATCTAATATAACAAGATCTGGGCTTTTTTTTTCTAAACCTTTAATTCTACAGTCGAGCAAAGAGTTGTCATCATTTATTGATTTTGATGTTGAAATTATACAATTGTACATAGACCTGAGTAACTGGGCTCTTGATCTTGAATAAAAGTTTGTGATCCATTTTTTTTTAAGATTTTTAGTATAATAATCTCTTGAAATTGCTATTTTTGCATCAATTAAAGGTAGATCTGAATTGTGTTGCAAATAATAACTTTTATAGAAATTAAGTCCCTCTTTTTTTAGAATTGATCCTTTGATATAAATATTTTTATTTTTAAGTTTTTTTTTCAATTTATTTTTCGTTCTTGAGTCAGGATCTATGGCTGAATAAAAAATTTTTTTAATTTTTTTTTTTATAATTATATCTGTACAAGGTGGTGTTTGACCAAAATGAGTACAAGGTTCTAAAGTTGTATATATATTTGCATTTTTAAAATTTTTTTTTACATTTAAAGCATTAAATTCAGCGTGGGGCCTTCCATTAAATGATGTACATCCAGAAGATAACACAGTGCCTTCTCTTTCAACAATGCATCCTACGGAAGGGTTGGTTTTTGTAGAACCTAGATTTTTTTTAGCTTCTTCAAAGGCGAGTGATAAAAAATAGTTATGCTTAGATTTATTTTTATTTTTTAGGTTTCCCATCAAGTTCCTCAATATATTCTCCAAAGTCACCTACCTCTTTGAAATTTGTATATACTGAAGCAAATCGGATATACGCAACTTTATCTAGTTCCTTTAATGTGTCCATAACTTTTTTACCTATAACATTCGACTGAATTTCAGATTGACCCATTTCCTCGAGTTCTCTTGAAATTCTTGAGATCACTTTCTCTGTTGTATCAGAGTCTATTGGTCTCTTTTTTAATGCAGTAAAAAAAGATTTAGCTAATTTTTCTCGATCAAATGGAGTTCTTCGACCATTCCTTTTTATAACAGTTAATTCTCGAAATTGAACTCTTTCGAATGTTGTGAATCTCTGACCTCCACTACAATTACAAAATCTTCTTCTTCTTATTGCTGTACCATCCTCCGTTGGCCTTGAATCTACAACTGAAGTGTCTTTTTCTCTGCAAAATGGACAAAGCATAAATTAATTTTTAAACAAGTGATTATATATAGGAAATTTTGAACAAAGTTCAATCACTTCTTTTCTAACTTCTGATTCAATTTTACTATTATCTTCAGGATTTTCTGACAAACCTTTTATTACTTTTGTAATTAACTCACCAACTTTTTTAAATTCATTTAATCCAAATCCTCGAGTTGTTGCTGCTTGAGATCCAAGTCTAATACCTGAGGTAACAGTCATTTTTTCCTTATCAAATGGTATACCATTTTTATTACAGGTAATATTTGACTTGCCTAAACTAACCTCGGCAGCTTTACCAGTAACCTTAAATGGTCTTAAATCTACCAACATTAAATGTGTATCAGTGCCTCCAGAAAATATTTTAAAACCATTATTTTTAAGTGTCTCTGATAAGATCTTTGCATTTGATATTACTGATTTAATATATTCTCTGAAACTTGGTTGCAAAGCTTCATGAAATGAAGCGGCTTTGGCTGCTATAACATGCATTAAAGGACCACCCTGATATCCGGGAAAAACAGCTGAATTAAATTTTTTGTACAAATCCTCTCTATTTGTTAAAATAATTCCTCCTCTTCCTCCTCTAAGAACTTTGTGTGTTGTAGATGTAACGACATCAGCATACTCAACTGGATTAGGATAACCTTTGCCTGCAACCAAACCTGAAAAATGCGCCATATCAACCATTAGGTAAGCGTTAACACTATCAGCTATCTCTCTAAATTTATTAAAATCAATTATACGAGAATATGCGCTCCCACCTGCAATTAAAATTTTTGGTTTATGTTCTTGGGCTAATTTCTTTACTTGATCATAATCAATAAGACCAGTTTCTTTATCAACTTCGTAGTGAAAAGATTTAAGCCATTTTCCAGATTGAGAAACTTTTGCGCCATGAGTTAAATGACCTCCAGAATTTAAGCTCATACCCAAAATTGTATCTCCAGGATTTAATAAAGCAAGATAGACTGCACCATTAGCTTGTGCGCCAGAGTGAGGTTGAACGTTTGCATATTTGCTGTTAAATAATTTTTTAACTCTTTCAAGGGCAAGTTCTTCCGTTTTATCAACGAACTCGCATCCACCGTAATACCTTTTTCCAGGATAACCTTCGGCATATTTGTTTGTTAAAATTGACCCTTGAGCATCTAGGACTGCTTTTGAAACTATATTTTCCGATGCAATTAGCTCAATGTGTTGTTGTTGTCTATCAAGCTCGTTTTTAATTGATTTGTATAAATCTGGATCTCTATCAGATAAATTTTTATTAAAGTAATCCTGATAGTAAACACTAATATCTTTTTTAATATTCGACATATTTAATTTAAATTTTTTTTACTCTTCGAAGATGCCTTCCACCTTCAAATTTAGTACTAAGAAAAATATTAACTAAAAGTATTGCATTTTGTCTATTAATTAATCTTGATCCTAGTGCCAGGATATTAGCATTATTATGCTTTCTAGACAAACGAGTAGATGCTTTATTATAACAAACAGCTGCTCTTATTCTTTTGTATTTATTAGCTGAGATAGCCATTCCTGTTCCAGATCCACAAACCAATATACCTATATCGCTTTTTTTAGAAATAATACTTTTTGCAACTTTCTTAGCATAATCAGGGTAATCTACTGAATTGTCATCTTTAGGCCCTAAATCAATAACTTGAATTTTTTTTTTTAATAAAAATTTTTTAATATTTTCTTTTAAATAAAATCCTGCGTGATCTGATGATAAGGATATTTTTTTAAATAAAAATTTCAAATTAATTAAATCTATTTTCTAACATACAAGCTACAATATGAATTCTATTTTGCTCACCACCATTAAAAAAGTTATGGTACCTTGTATTATTTGTAATCCAAACTTTTCCGTCTGCAGGCATATGTTTGGCAACATCTTCTATAACCATTTTACAACCAGGATTGGTTATAATTGGAATGTGAAGCCTTGGTTCAGGATCTTTGTGCCAGCTTAGAGTTGATCTTGGCTCTTTTAATAAAATTCTTACTCTTCCAATTTTAAACTTCGATTTTAAAACTTTATATACCTCTTCAAAATAAGTATTTTTAAAATCTTTCATTAATTCAGTATACTTAGACTCGTCTATTGGTTTATCTCTCATAACTTCTTTTCCTGTCTCATCTGGTTTTGTCCAATAAACGCCTCTTACATTATGTCCTGTGACTGACTCATCATCACCTGGAATTTTATTCATCGGTATAGCATGAAAATTTGTAATACCTAAAGTTTGATAATTTGATTTGCTTAATACTTTCTCAAGATCAGATTTTAGTTTACTAATATCGAAAGATAAGTCAGGTACTTGGTAAAAATCAGTTGATGTGCTCGAATTTGACATATTTAATAATTTAATACACTTTTTATTATCTTAAATAATATTATATTTGTCGCATTATACAAAGTTTAATAAGTTTAAAAAATGAAAATAATTGGTAAATATCCAGAATCAAGATTGAGAAGGAATCGCAAAAGTGATTGGGCTAGGAGGTTGGTAGCAGAAAACAACTTAACTGCTAATGATTTGATACTTCCGATTTTTATTACAGAAGGTAATAATAAAATTCAATCAATAAAAACAATGCCTGGTATTTTCAGATATTCTGTAGATAAAATTAGTTATGTTGTAGAAAAAGCGAGCAAATTAAATATTCCGCTAATTGCAGTTTTTCCTAACACACCAGAAAAATTTAAAAATAAAAATGGAAGCGAGGCGTTAAATGAAAATAATCTCGTTTGCAGAGCTATAAGAAAAATTAAAAGAAACAATTTTAAAATTGGTGTTATGGCTGATGTTGCTTTGGATCCGTATACAAGTCATGGTCATGATGGAATTTTAAAAAAGAAAGAAATATTAAATGATGAAACAATTGAAATATTATCTAAACAAGCAGTCCTACAAGCTGATATGGGGTGTGATGTTATTGCTCCTTCAGATATGATGGATGGAAGAGTTGGGGTAATTAGAAAAGCTTTAGATAATAAAAATTATAAAAATGTACAAATTCTGTCATACTCAGCAAAATATGCTTCTAATTTTTATGGCCCTTTTAGAAATGCTATTGGATCAAATAAAAAACTTAAGGGAGATAAAAAAACCTATCAGATGGATTTTAAAAATTCAAATGAAGCACTTAGAGAGGTCGCTTTAGACATAAAAGAAGGGGCAGATTTTGTTATGGTTAAACCAGCGCTTCCATATTTAGATGTTATAAAATCAATAAAAGAAAATTTTAAGATACCAGTTTTTGGTTATCAAGTTTCAGGAGAGTATTCGATGATTATAAACGCTATTAAAAAAGGAATTATAGATAAAAATTCAATTACAGAAAGTCTTATGTCAATTAAAAGAGCAGGAACATCTGCAATTGTTACGTATTTTGCACTGGAAGTTGCAAAAAACTTAAAAAAATAAATTATGCAAATTTTTCCTCTAACAATTTTCTTGAGTAAGGAAAACGTAAATTGTTGGGAATAAAAAATTTATTTTCCATTAAGTTTCTCGAAAAACATAAAGCATTATAAATATCTATATTATTTGGATTTTTTAAATCTGTAAAAATTAAAAAACTAGGTATTTTATAATCAATATTGTCGACTTTAATATTGACAGTACTATCTTTTTTTAATTTTTTATATTTATCTGGATCAAATGAGAAGCCAAAACCTAAGTTTTTAATTAATTCAATTTCCCAATTTAAGTATAATAATAGCCAATTAGTATTATTAAAATTATTTAAAAGGTTATCTAAAGATTTATAAATTTTCTCATAGGGTTGCTGTTCTGGCAAAACAGATCGAAGTATTGCGGATAATGCATTTAAACATAATATTTTATTTCTTTGATTAAAGTATTTTGGTGAAATAGCATTAATTAATTCTGTTTTAAAATAACCTGCTTTATTTTCACCTTTAGAATTGTAAGTAATAAATATTTTATTTATTAACTGCAAATAATTCTTTATTTTTCTAGAAGTGCCCCCATAAACTATGCCACTAACTTTTCCATATTTACTTGTGAAAACTTCTAATATTATAGAATTTTCTCTAAACTTTCTTTTTGATATTACAAAACCTTGGTCTTCCCAATTCATTTTAATTAAGATTTAAACTCTGCAATAATTTTAAAGCTGCATCTTTTTGGGCTATTTTTTTGGATTTACCATAACCAAAAAATTTTTTTGAATTAGATATTTGTACCTGAACTTTAAAAAAGGGGTTATGATTAGGTCCAATCTGTTTTGACATTCTATATGAAGGTAACTTTTTATATTTTTTTAATGAATGTTCTTGTAATCGCGTTTTCGGATCAATTTTTAGAACGTTGGATTTTTTAATAAAATTATCCCAATTTTTAATAATAAATTTTTCAGAAGATTCGAATCCTTGATCCAAATATATTGCTCCAATTAATGCTTCACAGCAATCACCTAATATTTTATCGCCTATATTTATAATATTTTTAAATGATTTACCTGTTCTAATATATTTTTGTAAATTTAATTGATTTGCTACTTTCTTGCAGGTTTTTTTATCAACAAGATTTGAAAATTTTTTATCAATAACTCCCTCACTTTCTTCAGGATAAAGCTCAAGAAGTTTTTTTGAAATCACTAATCCTATAACTCTATCTCCTAAAAATTCGAGTTTTTCATTGTTGTCTTTTTCATTAAAACTTTTGTGAGTAAGACTTTGTAATAAAAGCTCTTTATTTTTAAAGATAAAATTAATATCTTTTTGTAATTTTTTTAAATTATTTTTCATTTCAATTTCTTAAAAAGTCTTTCAAATCTAAATGAATAACCCCAGTTCCAAAACTTGAGTACACTTCCCTTAATTGTATCATTTGAGAAAAAAATAACTCTAGCTTTACCTACTAAATTCTCTTGATGAACATATCCTACACTTGCTAAAAATCTACTATCCCTTGAACAATCCCTATTGTCACCTAAAAAAAAATAATGCTTTTCAGGTACTATATATTTATCCGAATTAACCATGGTTCCCAATTTGTTATAAGCTACTGAGTGAGTTTTTCCATTAGGCAGTTTTTCTTTGTGAAAGGAAACATCTATATTATTTCCCCCACATCTTAATTTAAGATCATTATAAATATCTTTTTTTAATATTTTTTTTTTTATTTATATATAAATCACCATTAATTATTTGTATTTCGTCTCCTGGAAGTCCAATTAATCTTTTGATATAATCAGTTCTATTATCTGATGGTGTCTTAAATACAACTAAATCACCATACTCTGGATTTGACAAAAATAATCTGTTTTTAAACATAGGTGGGCTAAATGGAAAAGAGTGTTTGCTATATCCATATGAATATTTTGACACGAATATTCTATCCCCTACTAACAAAGTAGGTTCCATTGATGATGACGGTATATAAAAAGGTTGAAAAAATAAGGATCTTATTAGAATTGCTATAACAAGAGCTATTAACAAGGTTTTTAAATTATCTAAGATTTTTTTTATCATTTATTATTTGTGTAAAAAAATAATTACATTAGCTATTGCCCAAGGTTTATCATCAGACAAAGATAGATGTATAGTGAACTTTTTATTTTTGAAGAAATTTTTTAAATTTTTAAGCGAAACACCCTTAATAAAAAATTTTGGAGCACCAGAAATATTATTTTTTACTTCAACATCTTGAAATTTTAATTTATTTGCAGATCCAACAGCCTTAAAAAGGGCTTCTTTTGCAGCAAATCTTTTGGCAAAACACTCAATTTTATTTTTTCTCTTTTCACAAGTTTTAATTTCAAAACTAGTAAAGACTCTTTTTTGGAATGCGTTTTGCTTATTCTTAATTACATTTTTTATTCTATTAATATTTACGATATCAGTACCTATTCCATAGATATTCATTTTTTTAAAATTTTTTTAAATTTATTGATAGATTCTTTTATACCTATAAAAATTGATTCTCCAATTAGAAAGTGACCAATGTTGTATTCGTTTATTCCTTGGATTTTTGACAATAATTTAGCTGAATGAAACGTAATTCCGTGACCTAAATGAACTTCTAATCCAATAAACTTTGCAAAATTTACAGATTTTTGTATTTTTTTAAATTCTTTTTTAATATTTTTTTTATGGTTTAATAAGTTACATATCTTGCCTGTATGTATTTCAATACAGTCTGCCCCAATTTTTTTTGCGATTTTAACGTCATTTAAATTTGGTTCAATAAATAAACTTGTTCTAATTTTTTTTTTTTTTAAATGATTAATAATCTTTTTAATTAAAAAGTATTTCTTTTTTAAATTCAAACCACCCTCTGTCGTAATTTCCATTCGCTTTTCTGGAACTATACAGACAAAAGTTGGTTTATACTTTAATGAAATTCTTAACATTTCATTTGTCGGTGCAATCTCTAAATTTAATGGGATTTTTAATTTTTTTTTTTATTTCTTTTAAATCTTCTTCTTTTATATGCCTTCTGTCTTCTCTTAAATGAATTGTTATTGAGTCTGCACCAAATTTTTGAGCTAATATTGCTGCCCTTAACGGGCTTGGATAATTTTCTCCTCGTGCATTTCTAATAGTTGCTACGTGATCAATATTTACGCCGAGTCTAGGAGTAATCATTACAAATTTCTGCTTCCTGGTTTTATAGCTTTTTTATCTATAAGGTGTTTTGGCAAATTATCTTTGGTGTAAGTTGGAATTTTTATTTCAATTTGAGATATGATTTTTTTATCTATTTCACTTTTTCCATTAGATCTATCGACTATGCAAGCATAGCCAATAATTTCAGAATGAACTTTTTTTACTAAATTCGAACATTCTAAACTAGACTTCCCCGTAGTAATTACATCTTCGACAATTAGAACTTTTTGGTTTTCTTTAATATTAAAACCTCTTCTTAGAGTAAATGAGTTATTTACTCTCTCTGCAAATATTGTTTCAATCCCTAAAACTCTTCCTATTTCATAACCAATTACTATACCACCGATAGCAGGGGATAATATTAAATCTATTTTTTTAAATTGTTTTTTAATTTTCTCAGCAAGTGAAATACATAATTCTTTTGCTTTATTGGGTTGACTTAAAAGCTTAGCACATTGAAGATATGTATCACTATGAAGTCCTGAGGATAAAACAAAATGACCCTCTAAAAGTGCATTAGTTTCTTTTAAAATTTTTAAGGACTCTTTGTATGAAAGCATACTTTTTCTTTTTATGACGAATTACTTTAAATTTTAAATCTTCTTGTTTAAGTTGACTTATCAAGTTTGTGAAGTTTTTTAAATCTTTAATTTG
>MDSW01177218.1_pt1 | contig 10461 bp, 10 predicted proteins | sample 811171 | NCBI WGS metagenome assembly MDSW01 (sample SAMN05326641, study PRJNA326480) | marine metagenome | isolation source: seawater | place: Atlantic Ocean: North West | collected 2012 | reverse complement strand
TTTGAAATCATTAGAAAAAAAACCAGAAGCAATGAATCTTTTAAACATATACTCAGATCTTTCTAAAATGAATTTAGAAAAAGTTCTACAAGAGATGGCAGGAAAAGAGTATTCTTATATCAAAACAAAACTTGCTGATATTTTAGTCAGTGAAATTTGTCCAGTAGGAAAAAAAATTATCCAATTGATGAATGATAAGGCTTATCTGATTGAAATCCTGAAAAAAGGCAGTGAAAAAGCTAGCATTAAGGCTGAGGAAAACCTTAAAAATATACGTGAAAAAATTGGACTTATATAATATAAAATAAATAAAATGATCCAAACAGAACCAACACCGAATCCTGAGTCTTTAAAGTTTTTGTCTGAAAATATAATTTCAGCTATTGGAACTGAAGAATTTCAAAAAAAGGAATTAAATAAAATAACCAATCCTTTTATAAAGGAATTATTAGGTTTTAAAGGTGTTGAGCTTGTTTTACTTTCTAAAAATTTCTTATCCGTAAAAAAAACAAAAGATATTTCATGGAATGAGCTAAAGCCAATGGTTATTTCACACCTTAATCATTATTTTGAAAATTCTAAAGATCCTATTTTAAAAAAAGAAGAGCTAAAGGGTAATAATAGTAAAGAAAATAATGATGAAACTGTTAAAAAAATAATTGATGTGTTAGATACAAAAATTAGACCTGCAGTGGCAAGAGACGGTGGTGATATTAAGTTTAAATCTTTTGAAAAGGGCGTTGTAAAAGTAGAGCTTCAAGGAAGTTGCTCTGGATGTCCAAGTTCTTTAATGACTTTAAAACAAGGTGTTCAAAACCTTTTGAAACATTACATAAAAGAGGTAAATTCAGTAGAGGCCAATTAAATTTATATGAAGAAAAATTTATCTTATAGAGACAAATTAATAGAACTTTCTAAAATTTACGGAATAAGAGAAGTTCAAGATTATATAAAAAATAAAAAGAATTTGACTACAGGACAACTGGAATTAATTTTGAGAAAAAACAAAATTATTATCCCAAAAGACTTTAAAACAAATTTTTTTAAAGAAAATTTTTCAAAACCGCTATTTAAAGTTTCAAAAAAAATTGGTGATCTTAAAGAAGATTCTTCAAAAACAGTTAATAAAGTTTCAAGAAAATTTAGTTATTTTAAAGAAGATAGTTCACGATCAGTGGCCAGTTTTTTTTATAATCTATGGCGATCACTTGGAAATATCGGTCTAGCTACTTTAAATATTTTCCCGAAGTTAGGTAAAACAATTTATGAATTTATTGCAAATTCTTTAACAAATATATTCCATGGTATTTACGCGCAACAAATTAATAAAAATAAAGCAGGTAAGGTTATAGTATCTTTTTTCGTAATAGTTGGTGTAGCTACCATTATTGCTTCGGGTATCACTACATTTTACGATTTAGATAAAAATGAAAGTGAAAAAGTAGTAAAAAAGAATACAGAGATAAAAAAAATTGAACCAAAACCTAAAACTAAGGTCAAAAAAGAGACTAAGAAACCCGTAACAAATAAAAAAGCTAAAAAAGAAAATAAAAAGAAGGAAAAAGTTACAGAATTAATTTTACCTGATTTAAATCTTAAAACAGAAACGGTTTTAAATTTATTTGAAGACGTTGAATATGATTTAAATAAAGTAAGATATGAAAAAAAAGTTAAGCCTATTTATTTTACTCAATTTCCCAAAGATTTAGATGAAATTCAGAGTGTACAATTGAAAAAAGAAACTTTTATTAAAATAGTCCTACCACTAATAGTAGCAGAAAATGAAAAAATATTAGATGATAGATTTAAATTAAATAAAATTTTAGCAAGAAAAAGCACAACAGATGATGAAAAACAATGGTTAAGACAAAAGTTTTTAGAGTATAAAGTTAAAAAAGGTAGCATTGAAGAACTTAAAACTCGAATGGATATTATTCCTACATCTATTGCTTTAGCTCAAGCGGCAAAAGAAAGTGGTTGGGGAACATCTCGTTTTGCTTTAGAGGGGAATGCAATTTTCGGGCAATGGACGTGGAATGGAAAAGGAATTGAACCTCTTCTAAAAGACAAATCACAAAATCATAAAATACTAAGATTCCCTATTTTACGAGCTTCAGTAAAAGCATATAAAAATAATTTAAATACTCATAAGGGGTATGTAAAATTTAGAGAGAAAAGAAGAACTTTAAGAGAAAAAAATAAAAAAATTAATGGTTTAGAATTAACTAAAACTTTAAGCAACTACGCTCAGTCTGGAAGTGAGTACACTAAGATTCTTGCTCAAATAATTAAACAAAATAGGTTAATGGACTTTGAGTTAGTAAAATTAGAAAATTCTATTCAAAGACAAGAGCTAAATTTATAAAGATTATTTTTCAGCAATAACGAACTGAATTCCAAGCCATCTCCAAAAACCGTTCATCTCTCTTAGCGAACAATTTATTCTACCTCTTTCACCAATAAACTTTTCGCTTATTTTGATTTCTAAAACATTTTTTTCAATAAAAGAAATTTTTGAATTTCTCCATCTATTACCTTCATTTGAAAAACATGAAATTTCCTCTATTCTATTTATATTTTCTTTAAAAAATATTTTAACATTCGGTGGATTATTTGACTGTAATAGATATTTATCATTAGGGGTAATTTTATTGTATTTTAAGGGCAAGGTTTTCATTAACGTTTTAAATCTACTTAATTCTCCATATTTTTCATTTATAGGAAATCTTGGCAATTCCCAAAGATCTTTTGTTTCATCTATTACGCCTGAATGTTGACCAAATGCGTAATGAAAACCAAGTTCTTTAATTATTTTTTTAAATTCTAGGCTGTACTCACCAAAAGGATAAGAAAAAAATTTAGAATTTTTTCCAAGCTTTTCATTAAATATTTCTATTGATCTTAAAATATCTTTTTTAATTATTTCAGCATTTTCATCAACGAGATATTCGTGCGAGTGGCTATGATTTCCGATTTCAACATAATCAGTGTTATGTAATTCTTGAATTTGGTCCCAGTCCATATAATTAAATGCACCAACTTCTCTTGTATTTACAAACAAAATAAAGGGTATTTTTTTCTCTCTAAGAATTGGCCATGCATTTTTATAAAATGATAATAGTCCATCATCTATAGTTAGCAAAATCTTTCTCTCTTTTTTATTTTCAGAAATATTCTCTTTAAGATTTCGAGGATCAATAAATCTAATACCTTCGTTTTCAATTATTTTTAATTGTTCTTTAAATACATCTAATTGTATATTTGTTGAAGGATATTTATCTTCATTAAATCGATGATACATTATAGATATTAGGCCATAATCCTCAATATCTTTAGCAAATAAAGGTGTATATAATTTGTTTTGAGATAATAAAATAAATATAAATATAAAGATGATAAAAGATTTTTTAATTATAAATTGCACAGGCAAAAGTGATAAAATTGGTTTAAAGCTAAATAATAATTTTTTTATTCATAATTTTCAAACTAAAGTTAAAAATAATGAAATATTAGTTTCAACCATATTAAATTTTATCAAAAAGCACAAAGCAAATATTAATGAAGACTTTTCAGTTTTAGTAAATAATGGCCCTGGTAGTTTTTCAACCATAAGAGTAGCGCTTTCAGTAGCAAAAGGAATTAAAATATCTACTAAAGCAAAGTTATTTGGATTTAAGAATTCAGATTTACCTCAATTTTCCCTTGATAATATTGAAGTTTTAATTAGTAAAAATTTAATAGAAAAAAAATTGATAAAACCGTTGTATTTAAGTTAAATTAAGAAAATTTATGAATAGTATTGAAGAAAAATGCAAATTAAAAGGAGTTAGGCTCACTGACCAAAGAAAAATTATAGCTCAGGTGATGTCAGACTCAAAAACAAAGTATGGAGCAAAGGATCACCCTGATGTGGATGAGTTGCACAAAAGAGTTAGTGAAATTGATAATAAGATTAGTATCGCAACAGTTTACAGAACTGTAAAATTATTTGAAGAGTCTGGAATTGTAGAAAAACATGATTTTAAAGGCGGAAAGGCAAGATATGAACAATCACCAGATGAACATCATGATCATCTAATAGATATTAATAGTGGTGAGATAGTGGAATTTGTAGACAAAGAAATAGAAAAGCTACAAAATGATGTAGCAAAAAGACTAGGTTACAAACTTGTTGATCATAAACTAGAATTATACGGTTCAAAAATTAAAAAATAAATTGTCAAAAAAAATTTTTATTAAAACCTTAGGTTGCCAAATGAATGAATACGACAGTAATCGTATTTTGGATTTAGCAAAAAAAATCAATTTTACCCTAACTAAAAATATTAAAGAAGCGGATTGTTATATTCTTAATACTTGTCATATAAGAGAAAAGGCTACAGACAAGGTTTATCATGAGGTGGGTAGAGTAAAAAAAGAATTTAGAAATAAAAAAAAACCTACTGTGCTAGTTATTGGTTGTGTAGCCCAAGCAGAGGGAGAAGTATTATTAAAAAAGGAAAAATATATTAATGCAGTTGTAGGACCTCAATCATACCATGAAATTAATAAAATAATCTTAGAATCAGAAAACGAAAAAATAAAAACTAACTCAACTGAATTTGAAGTTATTGAAAAATTCGATAAACTTAATTTAATTAAAAATTCTAATAACAAAATTTCCTCTTTTTTAACTATACAAGAAGGATGTGACAAATTTTGCAAATTTTGTGTTGTTCCTTACACAAGAGGTCCAGAGCACTCAAGATCTCCAAAGGAAATTTTATTTGAAGCAAAGCAACTTGTTGAAAATGGAGCACGAGAAATTATTCTGTTAGGACAAAATGTAAACGCATATAATTATAAAAATAAAAGACTTTCAGATTTAATATATTCATTAAGTAAAATTGAAAACTTAAATAGGATAAGATACACCACTTCTCACCCAAAAGATTTTACAAAAGATTTAATAGAAATTCATGGTGAGTGCAATAAGTTGATGCCATTATTACATTTGCCGGTCCAGAGTGGATCAACAAAGATTTTAAAAGATATGAATAGAAAACATTCAATAGAAGAATATTTAGAAATTATAGAAAAACTTAAAATTGCAAAATCTTCAATAAAGTTTTCTAGTGATTTTATAATCGCTTATCCTGGTGAAAGCAGTGAAGATTTTGAAAAGACACTATTGTTAATGAAACAAGTAGAATTTATTAACTCATATTCCTTCATTTTTAGTCCAAGACCAGGCACGCCAGCTGCAAATTTAAAAAAAGTAGATAATATAATAGCGAAAAATAGATTAGCGATCTTTCAAAAAATTGCTAATAAAATAAAAAAAAAATATAGGGAAAGCCTTATTAATACCAGCTCTAAAGTTTTATTTGAAAACAAGATTAAAGATACCAAAAAATATTTTGGCAGAGATGAGTACTTCAATTCAGTTATTGTTGAAAGTGAACAAAATTTAACTGGTCAAATCGAGAATGTCATTATCGATAGTTGTAACCAAAATACTTTGTTTGGGCAGCTTAATTTAGGAAATAAAACTAGGGAATACGCAGCATAAAGTTTATGTCAGAGATAAGCAAATTAAATCAAAATTTAATTATCAGAAAAATAGACTCAGAAACAATTAATATTCAGATAAGCAATAATACAATGCTCATGTCTATTGCTGGACAATTCGATCAAAATTTAAAAGAACTTGCTAAATTGACGAATACAGTTGTTTTTTTTAGAGGAAACTCTATTACCTGCAAGGGAAAAGAAAAGAACTTAAAAGATTTTTCTCAGGCAATTAAATTTTTAATTGGAAAATATCTTTTGACTAATCTAATTGAAAAAGGCGATATAATGTTATCAGTAAAAAAAAATATGAAAGCAGAAGAGTCAAATATTAAATCTTTTAAGCAGTTAATAAAGACACCAAGAAAATCAGTTATAGCCAGATCTGAAAAACAGTCTGATTACATAAAAGCACTTAAAGAAAATGATATTGTAATGTCACTAGGGCCTGCTGGTACAGGGAAAAGCTTTTTAGCAGTTTCTGTTGCAGTTACTTTATTAATGGAAAAAAAAATTGAAAGAGTAATTCTTTCAAGACCAGCCGTAGAAGCGGGTGAGAAGTTAGGTTTTTTACCAGGAGACATGAAAGAGAAAGTTGACCCTTACCTTAGACCACTTTACGATGCATTGTACGAATTATTTGGGGCAGATAAAATAGATAAGAGAATTGAAAGTGGAGAAATTGAGATTGCTCCTCTAGCTTTTATGAGAGGCAGAACTTTGAAAAATTGTTTTGCAATATTAGATGAAGCTCAGAATGCTACAGAGACTCAAATTAAGATGTTTTTAACCAGAATTGGAGAAAATTCTAAACTAGTTGTAAACGGGGACCCATCACAAATAGATTTAATTAACAAATCACAATCTGGTTTAGTAAAATCTAAAAATATTCTCAGGGGTTTAAAAGAGATCAAAATAGTAGAATTCGATCATAATGATGTTGTTAGACATCCATTGGTATCAAAAATTATTCGGGCTTATCAAAAGAAAAGCACTGATGATAAAAGTTAATGTAATTATTAATAATATTAGTTGGAATAAATATTTAAAAAATCCAAATAGTTATATTGATAAAAAAATAGCATTACTAAATAAAAAAAATAAGTCATATAATAATAAAATTTTGGTATTTAACCTACTTTTATCAGGTTCAATAGAAATAAAAAAATTGAATAAAAAATTTAGAAAAAAAGACAAATCAACAGATGTATTATCTTTTCCTTTTTATGAAAAAAAAGAACTAAAAAAGATTATGAAAAAAGACCAAGAGATTTACTTAGGAGACATTATTATTAACTTAAATAAAATAAAAAATAAAAATAATAAAAAAAATTTTAAAGATGAACTTAATAAACTATGGATTCATGGGTTAACCCATTTATTTGGTTATAGACATAAAAAACAAATAGATTTTTTATCAATGAGTAGAATAGAAAAGAAATTTTTAAGATATATTAATTAAATGTTAGAAAAGATTCTTAATAATCGTGTTTGTGTATTGTATTTATTACCTCTTTCTTTTGGATTATTAAGCGTATTTAGTTTTCAACCTTTTAATTTTTCATTTATAAATTTTTTTTTATTACCATTTTTTTTTTTATTATTGGTATATATTAATACAAGATCAAAAAGTATTTATAGGAAGAAACCATATAGAAGAAATTTATTTATAGCAGGATTCGCATTTGGTTTTGGTTTTTATCTAAGTGGTATTTTTTGGATTTCCTATTCTTTAACTTTTGATGAGAGTTTTAAATTTTTGATTCCAGTAGCAATTATACTAATACCTTTTTTTTTAAGTTTTTTTACTGGCGTGACAACTTTAATAGTAGGCCAATTTTTAAACTATAATTTTTTATCAATTTTACTTTTTTCTGGATCTCTAGCTTTGTCTGACTACATAAGAGGAAAAATCTTAACAGGATTTCCATGGAATTTATGGAGTTACAGTTGGTCTTGGTTTACAGAAATTTTACAAATACTCAACTTTTTAGGCCTTTATGCATTTAATCTTTTGACTATTACAGTATTTACTATACCTGCAGTTTTATTTTTTAATTACAATTTAACTAAAAAAGCTATGATATTAAGTTGTTCATTTTTATTTATCTTCTTTGTTTATATATACGGAACTTTTGCTATTAATAAAAATAAAGCTTTAATTGATTTCATTGGTAAAGGCGACAAGTTTTACACAAAAATAATTTCACCTAATTTTAATTTAAAATATAATTTATCAATCGATGAAGTAGAAGATAAGTTAAAAAAACTTGTTAGATATAGTGATCCAGACCCCCAAAAAGCAACTCTTTTCATTTGGCCAGAGGGTGTTTTTACAGGATTTAGTTATAATGAAATTTCTCAATTTAAAAGTTTGATAAAAAATAATTTTCATGAAAACCATTTGATTTTATTTGGAATAAATAGCTTTGAAAATAATTCAGTAAATTATTTTAATAGTTTAATTATAATTAATAATAAATTTGAAATTCTTCATAAATATAACAAAAAAAAATTAGTTCCTTTTGGAGAATTTTTACCATTAGAAAAATTTTTAAATAAATTAGGACTAAAAAAAATTACACAGGGGCATAACTCTTTTTCAAAGGGAGAATCAAATAAAAATATAGAAATTAGCAATATGAATATATTACCTTTAATCTGTTATGAAATAATTTTTCCAGAACTAATACAAAAAGCTAGTAATAAAACTAATTTAATAGTAAATATTTCTGAAGACGGATGGTTTGGTAATTCGATTGGTCCACACCAACATTTTGCTAAAGCAATTTTTCGATCTATTGAAAATAACTCTTTTCTAGTTAGATCAGCAAATAAAGGCATTAGTGCTTTTATCAGTAATAAAGGCGAGATAATTAAAAAATTGAATGTAAATGAAGCTGGAAATATTGAAATGGATATTCCTTTAATAACATCAGAATATAAAAATAAAAATGATTTGATATTTTTTATTCTTTTATTTACATATCTATCTATCTTTTTAATTTTTAGAAATAAAAGCGATGCAAAACAATAAATATTTATTTACAAGTGAATCTGTATCAGAAGGTCATCCAGATAAAGTCTGTGATAGGATTTCAGATATGGTTGTAGATTCTTATCTGTCTCGTGATCCATTCTCTCGTGTCGCCTGCGAGACTCTTACGACCACAAATAAAGTTGTTTTGGCTGGAGAAACTAGGGGTCCAAAAATAGAAAAAGATGAAATTATACAGAAGGTTAAAAATTGCATTAAAGATATTGGTTACGATCAAGAGGGTTTTAGTTGGAAGACAGCTAACATTGAAGTTTTTTTACATGAACAATCTTCTGATATAGCTATGGGCGTTGACTCAAAAGATAATAAAGATGAAGGGGCAGGCGACCAAGGTATTATGTTTGGTTATGCTTGTACAGAAACAGAAGATTTAATGCCAGCTCCAATTCATTTTTCTCATAAGATTTTAAGGTTGATGGCTGAAGATAGAAAGAAAGGAGTTCTAAAGGGAATAGAACCAGACTCCAAGAGTCAAGTTTCAATGTTATATGAAAATAATAAGCCGACAAAAGTAACTTCGGTAGTAATATCTACACAACACTCAAAAGATTTAAATCAGGAGCAAGTAAAAAATTTAGTTCTTCCATATATCAAAAAGTCGATTCCAGAAAAATATTTAAAAGATTTAAATTCTAAAGAAATTTATATAAATCCAACTGGTCAATTCATAATAGGCGGTCCTGATGGCGACACGGGTTTGACAGGAAGAAAAATAATTGTTGATACCTACGGAGGAGCTGCACCTCATGGAGGTGGAGCCTTTTCTGGAAAAGATCCAACAAAAGTGGATAGATCTGCAGCATACGCTGCAAGATATTTATCCAAAAATATTGTTGCAGCTGGTGTTTCTGAAAAATGTTTAATACAACTTGCATATGCTATAGGTGTTTCAAAACCATTATCTATTTTTATAAAACTTAATGATGGAGATGAAAATAAAGTCAGCGAAGTTAAGAAAATTATTGATCAAAATTTCAATTTATCTCCAAGAGGAATTAGAGAAATGTTAAAATTAAACAATCCAATATACGAGGTTACTTCTTCCTACGGTCATTTTGGTAGAAAACCAACAAATAGTGGGCAATTTACTTGGGAAAAAATAGATAAGTCAAATTTATTTAAATTGTAATCTTGAAAAAACCACAATTTTCATTAATATAAGCATTATAACCGGGTTAATTCGAAATGGGCTTAAGCCCATTTTTTTTTAGGAGTATTAAAAATGTTAAATCGAGGACTAGATAAATTAGAACTTTTAAGAATTGTCGATGCAGTTGCTAACGAGAAATCGATAGATAAAGAATTAGTAATTGGTTCTATGGAGAGTGCAATACAGAGAGCTGCTTTAACTAAATTTGGCAATGATAATAACATAGAAGTATTAATAGATAGAGAAAGTGGCGATATCAAAATTCAAAAAGTTTTAGATATTGTAGAAAATGTTGAAGATCCTTCAAAAGAAATTAGTCTAAGTGAGGCAAAAAGAATAGAGACAAAAAATAGTGATTTAAAAATTGGAGATAAAATTTATGAAGAATTGCCACAAGTTGATTTTGGAAGGATTGCTGCTCAAAGTGCTAAACAAGTTATAAGCGCCAGAGTTCGAGAAGCTGAAAAAAACAGACAATACGAGGACTTTATAGATAAACAAGGTCAAATTCTTAGTGGAATTATCAAGCGTTTAGAATACGGAAATGTAATTATTGACTTGGGAAAAGCGGAAGGCGTAATAAAAAAAGATGAGCTTATTCCAAGAGAAATTTTAAAAAATGGTGATAGGGTAAAAGCTTATTGTTATGAAGTTAAAAAAGAACTTAAAGGACATCAAATATTTTTATCAAGAGCTCACCCCC
>MDSW01158299.1_pt1 | contig 10461 bp, 9 predicted proteins | sample 811171 | NCBI WGS metagenome assembly MDSW01 (sample SAMN05326641, study PRJNA326480) | marine metagenome | isolation source: seawater | place: Atlantic Ocean: North West | collected 2012 | reverse complement strand
TATCCGGGCGAGTCGTGGAGATACAGAGACAGATCGACAAGAAGCTCGAGGCCATATCAACCGCGGAGTCGCGAATCTCCGATTTGGAGAAGGCGATTGCAGAGGCCAACGACAACCTCGAGGACCTCAGGGTACAGGCCTCCCAGTTCGACGAGGAGCAGCAGGCCCTCAAGGACAGGAGGGACGAGATAGTCGACGAGAGAGCGAGCCTGAGAGCCTCGGTCGAGACCATGTCGCAGAAGAGGGAGACCTTAGCGGCCCGCATAGAGGACCTGAATGTACAAATCCAGCAGAAGCGCGAGACTGTCGACGAAATCGCAGCCGAGTTGGGGGAAGCGGGAATCCCGATTCCGACAGCCGAGGCGCAGCTGCCGACCGTGGCCGAGGCGGAGAAGAGCGTGCAGGGGCTCGAGCGCCGCCTCGGTCATCTCGGCAATGTGAACATGCTAGCCATAGAGCAGTACGACAGCACGGCCGAGCGCATCGACGGGCTGGTCGAGGACGGCAAGCTGCTGCGCAGCCGGCGCGAGCAGCTAGTTTCGCTGGTGGATCAGTTGGAGAGTGAGCGCAAGACTAGGCTGATGACCGTGTTCGATCACGTCAACAAGAACTTCTCGAGGGTCTACGAGGTACTGCAGCCAGGGGGGAGCGGTAAACTGCGCATGGAGAACCTCAGGAATCCCTTCGATGGGGGCTTGGAAATGGACTGCGTCCCTCCGGGCAAGAGCAAGAACACCCGCCGAAACCAGCTTTCCGGCGGCGAGAAGTCGATGGCCGCGCTGGCCCTAATCTTCTCGATCCAAGATTACGAGCCGAGCCCGTTCTACTACCTCGACGAGGTCGACCAGAATCTTGACCCATTCAACGCCGAGCGCATTGCCACGCTATGCAGAATACGCAGCCAACAAGCACAGTTCCTCATGGTGACCCTGCGCAAGATCAGTCTGACCCTAGCCGACCACCACGTCGGCGTCACCCACGCTGGTGATGGCCGTAGCCGACTCATCACTGACTTCGACAGGGCGGCCGCCATTGAGATGGGCGAGAAGTTCGAGGCCGAGCGGAAGGCCCAGACTCAGACCAAGGCAGATCGACAGGCTATGCCCGAACTGCCTGAACCCAGAGACATGCCACGGACCCCTGAACCCCTAGGCACTCCGAAGAGCCTAGGCGGGCTAGCCGAGCGAGCCGGGGCGGAAATCGAAACCGGTGAGGTGGAAGATGAGGTCGAGGCGGAAGGAGGAACCATCGAGTCATTGCGCGATCGCACCGAGGACTGGACCGAGGACATGGGCGAGCGTGAGGAGATTGAACAGGTCCTCGAAGAATCAGAAGAAGACGAGGTCGACTCCGAGGTCGGGCAGAAGGAGGCTGAATGATGGCGGTGTTCGACGGCAAGGCACTGCGTGACGACATCGTCGAGACTATGCTCGGTGGCGAAACCGACCTCGAGACCAGTAGGTACCTAGACAGGCTCGTCGAGCTGGCCACCCTCGAGCAGGCCGAGCACCAGTTCCTTATCGACCCGTTCGACCGCTCGGTGGCTTTGGTACTGCAGCTCTTCCAGTCCAGCGATCTAGACCCTTGGGATGTCGACCTCAGCTCCTTCCTCGTCATGTTCAATGAGAGGATAAAGGAGTCCGAGAACATCGACCTGCCGACCTGCGGCAGGCTGGTCAGGATGACCTGGTGCATCCTACGAGGCCAGGCATCCACCTTGCTAGAGAGGCAGGAGCGCGCCTTTGACTTCGAGGAGGAGGATGTGTGGGAATTCGATGGCGGCTGGGAGTCCGAGTTCGACGATGCCGACTACAACTTCTCCGTGGGAGTCCTGACCGGTGCTGCCGACGAGGCCCTGCCGCAGATGTTCGAAGGCAGAATCCACCGCGACGAGAGTCGTCCAGTCACCCTCGGCGAGCTTCTGCTGGGGCTTCAGGACGCAGGTAGACTCGCAGCCGAGCAGCGGCTGCGCGAAGAGATAGCCAAGGAGCGCCGTGAAGCCAACGCCCGTGCTAGGGAGAGATTTAGCGGCAGCCTCCATGTGGAAGACCTCGAGGGAGATCTGCAGCGAACTTGGGAATCGCTCAAGGCCCGTTCGAAGGGAGCCGGAAAACCCATCGTTTTGCAGGATTTGGTGCACGACATCTCGTCGAAGTCAATGGAGTCCGGCATTGACAAGGAGGAAGCAGAGGCCGAGGCGCAAGTCACGGCCTTGGTTTCCGCTCTGTTCCTGACAAACAGAGGCTACGTCGACCTGAAGCAGGAGAAGGGCCGCAATGGAAAGATTACTCTCAAGGACCTGTGGACCAAGGAGGATGACTTCTCGTTACTCTCCGAAAAGCTCCACCCCAAAACGATGACCATGGAGGCAGTCAAGGATGTCTGACCCCCGCCTTTCCACGGTGCTTGAGGCGATACTCTTCGGGGCAGGCCGCTCTATGTCGGTCGAAGAGCTCTCCGAGCTCCTAGAGAGGCCACAGGGAGAGGTCCATTCGGCCCTGCGCGACCTCCAGGCCACCATCCGCCGGCGCCGTGATTCTGCCCTCCAACTCGCCGACGTCGCCGGCCGTTGGATATTCGAGGTTCGGCCCAGCCTATCTCCGCATCTGCCCGAGTCATTCCGAGCCGACATCCCGCAGAGGCTGCTGCCGGCTGCCGCGCTGATCGCATATCACCAGCCTATGGCCCAGTCGCAATTGGTTGACATGCTCGGGCAGAGGGCTTACGACCACGTGCGGGACCTCGCCAAGATGGGACTGATTGATCGCAGGAGAGACGGCCTGACCCGCCGGCTGACCACCACTCGGAGGTTCGCCGAGTACTTCGGATGCCCAGAAGTGGAGTACCGAAAAGTCAGGACTTGGTTCAGGGAGGAAGCCTCGAAGATGGGGCTCACGAGTGCCCAGTTGGCTGCTTCTCTAGCTCCGGAGGAGCAACTCACCATCAACGAGTTCTCCGATGACTCCGAAACATCCGAAGAGCCCTTGGAAGCCGAGGAGTAGGTTACTCCTCTCTCAGCCTCTCAAGCTCTTCTTCGACTGCTTTCTGGGTGATTCTGCCGCCCCCCTCTCTCATACGGGCTGCAACGATGTCCACCTCAGGTCCCTCAGCACCTGCGGTCACGGCCATGTTCCTGACGTGCAGTTTCATGTGGCCGGCTTGGATTCCCACTGTGGCCAGTGCCTTCAGAGCCCCTAGGTTCTGGGCCAGTCCAGCCGCTGCCATCACCTTGGCGAGGTCGTCGGCGGAAGTGATTCCGAGCAGGGCCACATTGGCTTGGGCCGCAGGGTGGACCCTCACAGCTCCTCCGACGAGGCCCACGGCCATCGGCAGTTCGATCGATCCCACCAGATTGCCACCATCATCCTTCTCCCAGTGAGTAAGCGAGCCATAGACCCTCTCGTGGGCAGCGTAGCTGTGGGCCCCCGACTCTACTGCTCGCCAGTCCTGTCCACATGCGATTGCTATGGGGGAGATTGCATTCATGATTCCCTTGTTGTGAGTGGTTGCGCGGAACGGGTCGGCCTTGGCGAAGTGATAGGCCTGCAGCACCCCATCAATTACCTCGGAGCCTTGGGTAGCATCGCCCTTATCGGACATCTCCTCAGGAGTGAAAACCGCACTCACCCTAGCGAGCCTGTGCACAGCCAGATTGCTGATTATACGCAGTATCACGGTCCCGCCGGTCAACCCTTCCACTTTCGGTGCGATTGTCTCGGCCATGGTGTTGACAGCGTTGGCGCCCATGGCGTCTCTGCAGTCTACGAGGATGTGTACTATCACCATCGGGCCGGATTCGGTTTCGATGATTCTGGCATGGATGTCCCTGCAGCCACCGCCGAACTTGACAAGAATTGGGTCCACGGAGTTGCATGATTCCATCAGTTCTGCACTATTCTGCAGAATTGACGCCCTAGCGGCTTCCGGGTCCTCACAACCCACCACCTGAATCTGCCCAATCATCACCGGATCGTCGTTGTCGGACATGAATCCTCCCTTGGAGTGGCACCGCTTCGCCATGTTGCTGGCCGCAGCAACCACGCTAGGCTCCTCGAGCACGAAGGGAATCAGGTAGTGCTCACCATCTATGATGAAGTTGGTAGCGACACCTATTGGAAGCGAGTAGGTCCCAATCACATTCTCTATCATCCGATCGGCCGAATCCTCCGAGAGTTCTCCCGAGGACGACCACGCCTCGACCTGTTCGGGGGTGAGTCCGGCTATGCCAGCCAGCATCTCCCTTCGCTCTGAAACCGAGAGCTTGTAGAATCCCTCTAGCCGGCTGCTGTCGACTGGCATCCGTATCGGTTGAAGCCCGGTGGAATTGGCTTCTAACTGTTTGCGAGTGGCTCCGATATTCTCCCGAATCCGGGCGAAGGTCATGCGGAGCGTGCAGGAAGAACGCGTTAATCCAGCCATTAACGGGTCATTAACGCATCAATAAAGCGTTAGTGAAGCGTTAACGCCTAGGAATCACATTCGATTTACTGAGCGGAAGCACCCTGCCTAGTACGCTTCGGAAATTCGCCAGAACGCGTTAAATCGGCCTCTAGGAAGCGTGAGGATGCGTGAATATTAAGAATGATAGAAATCGCTGCTCGGGCAATGATTGGAGAGGCAGTCTCGCTACTGGACCTACCTCCACTAAGGGGCAACCCATTCGATCACAGACCGATTGAGTCCGCACGCGCTCAGGATTTGGTGGGACGCGATTCGCTGATGACCCGAATCAGGGAACACATCATCTCGGAATCTCCTAGGATGATCCTCTTGGTAGGGGAGGGAGGCAGCGGTAGGACCTCTCTAGTGAATGCACTCTCATCACAGGTCAACAAGAGGTTCGTCGGCAAGATATGGCCTCAGGACGAGCCAGTAATCTCGATTATCAGCGAAATCGCAGTCGGGCTAACGGGGAGTTTCGACGTTCCAGCCTCGACCGAGCAGATGTGCGAGAGGCTGATTGACACCCTCGAACAAGGCACCGGACCACTTCCCCTGATAGCCCTCGATTACCCAGATACAGTGCCGATGAACGACTTCTTGGCGCGAATGTCGCCTGTGTTGCAGAGTCTGAGGGCCTTGATCATCGTGACGCTGACACCCGGGCAACTCGCCTCACTCGATGAGGAGGTGCTTGAGGCGTTCGATCCCTCCGAGAACCTCGAGGGGCTATCAGAGAGTCAGATACAGCGACTAGTGGACAACCTCATGCGCAGGAAGGCGCGCGAGCGTTGGATAGTCAACTCCGATCTGCTGTCTGCCATCTATGACAACACCGGGGGCAATCCCCGGGCGGTCGTTCGCACGTGCAGGGACCTAGTGGACGAGAGGAGGGGCGTCGGCTCGGAGGGGACCCTTGAGAGGCTGGTTGGGTGGCAGAGGATTGTTGAGGAGACGGACGACCCGCCCGAAGAGACCCCTGAGCCCAGAACCGAGCCGGAGCAGACCCCCGGGCCCGAGGCAGAGGATGACCAAGAGGACTGGGACACCGAGCCAGAGGACCTATGGGAGGACGAACCGGAGCCCGTGGAAGAGTCCGAGGAGTTTGATTGGGACGAGGAAATCCCGAATCCAGAGGAGATATGGGAAGACGAGTCCGAGCCGTCGGCCCCAGCCCCACAGCAAGGCCAAGAGACACTCGACTCCTTCGTCGTCGCGGAAGAAGCGACCGGGCCGGTGCCACAGCATCACCGTGCCGGAGGACTCAGTGGTCTGGCCGACAGGTCGCAGAGGGTCAGCGCGGCCCTGCCTAAGGGCCCCGATAAGACCCCAATCACCGTGGCCGAGAACCGACCACAGCTCACGCCTGCGCCAATCAGGCCACCCCTCAGTCCAGACCCCGAGTCGGCCTTCGTCACCGAGGCCAAGCCAGACACATCGGTCCCACCCACCGAGGACCAGCCTGTGATGGCCGCTGAGGGCGCACTCTGGACCGTGGATCCGAGCCTCGGCTCGACCCTCCCTAATCTCGATGAGGAGACTAAGGGCGCCCCGGAACCAGTCTTCGACATCGAGCATTCTCCCCCTCCTCCGGCCCCGGAGCCCGAGCCTGTGTTCGAGGAGCCGGAGCCCGAACCCTCGCCCCCCCTCCCGCCCCGTATCCCAATTCCCCTAGGTCCCTCTTGGGACTCCGACGAGCCCCTAGACAGATCTAGGGCCGCAAACGTCTCTGAGACCGAGCGAATAGTGCTGGCCGAGGCTAGGGAGCGCGAGGTATCGCCCTCCGACCCCGCCCTCCAGGCTGTCCTCGAGGTTGGCCGGACCAGGCTCTCCCAGATCTTCAACGGACTGCGCAAGGCTGGACTGCTCTCGGTCAGGAAGCAGGGCCGTACGAGGCTGTTCAAACTGAGCAGGGCAGCCTCGCTGGAACTCGAGATGACCTAGGTGCTGGAATGTCGGGGTCGATAGTCACTAGGGACAGGGTCGAAGAGTACCTAGCTCTGACCTCGGAGGCTAGGTCGAAGGCGACCCCATGCGCCGAGGGCGATACCGACGAGGCCCGGTTGACTTCGATGCTCAGGATGTGTGATGATTACGCCTCTGATGCGAGGCACTTCATGGAGGAAGGGGATTTAGTCAGAGCCTTCGGAGCAATCAACTATTCACACGCCTGGTTGGACGCAGCGGTCCGAATCGGGCTACTAGACGGGCACGGCGACGACCGCCTGTTTACACTGCCTTAGGTCTCCACCAGTCGTAGGAAGCGGCCGGAGGTGACCTCGATGTACGAGCCACCGGAGGATACCAAACTCTCCTTTAGAACCCGGTCCACCGTCAGCACAGGCCACCCCCTCGAACCAGACAACGCAATCAGCATCTCGTCCGGGTGGGACAAGCCATCTAGATCCGAAATCATCTCGCAACGACTCTCTAGCAGGCTGAGCAGGAACCCCTTCCTGCTCTGTGAAAGTTGCGACAGCTCGAGGTGGACGCATTCGAGCAGTTTCAGGTCCGCTTTCCCGACGACCCCACTCATCGCATCATCGAGATTGAGCTCCGCATCCATCAACGCGACCCAACCGCAGGCGTCTACTAGGACGCCGACCAACCTATCACCCCGCTATCGAACCGTGGCCGATGAGTCGCCAGCGTGATCCGATTCGTCGTGACAGCGTGATTCGACTGCCCCGCTTGGCGCAGATTGGCAGCCTGAGTTGTAGCGTCGCCGACGCCCCCTTAATCGACGATACGGTGCCCACGCTAGTGGCTGTGGCTGAGTTCACCATCAGCATCTCGTTGGGCTGCAGAGGGCGGATCTCCCCAGCATCGTCCTCGTCGGCCGAGACCATTTTCTCAAGCAGTTTGAGATCGAGGTCGAGAGACTCCCAGACCGGCGGCAACTCGCCCTCGCGAGCCATTACCTGCCCGGAGAGCTCGTCCGCCTTGGTAGAGACCGGGTCCATCGGAGTGGCTATCCCGCACAACCCACCGGCATACACCGTCTTCAGGCCGATTCCACCTCCCTTCACGCTCTCGATGGTCGTTCGAATGGGCTCCCATGTGGCCCTACCTCCCGACTGTACCCTACGGCCTGGTGCTATCAGTATCGAGTCTCCAACGCTGAAGGACCCCTCTACGATACTCCCTCCGACGATGCCGCCCTGGAGCTTGTCCGGGCGAGAGCCCGGGCGATTTACGTCGAACGAGCGGGCCACGTACATCAGCCCCGGTTGACTCGAAGACCTGTCAGGAGTGGGAATAATGTCCTCGATAGCCTGAATCAGGACATCGAGGTTGACATCGTGGTGCGCCGATACCGGGATTATGGGCGCGTCCTCAGCTATGGTCCCCGCAAGGAAGTCCCTAATCTCGGCGTGGGACTCGACAGCCCTCTCGCGACTGACTATGTCGATCTTGTTCTGCACTACGACGATATTCTCGATTCCTGCTATCTGCAGTGCCGCCAGATGCTCCCTAGTCTGTGGTTGCGGACACTTCTCGGTGGCAGAGATGAGCAGCATTGCACCATCCATTATCGATGCGCCCGATATCATCACCGCCATCAGGGTCTCGTGACCGGGAGCGTCTACGAAGGAGACCACTCGCAACAACTCCTGACCCGAGTCCTCCTTGCCGTCAGGGTGCTTACCCCTAGCGTAGTACCTGCCATCAGGAGTCTTGTAGAAGGCGGTGTCGGCGTAGCCCAGCTTGATACTGATGCCCCGCTTTCTCTCCTCTGAGTGGGTGTCCGTCCAGACCCCGGAGAGGGCTTGGGTCAGGGTGGTCTTTCCATGGTCCACGTGGCCGACCATGCCGATGTTGACTACGGGCTGTCCGGGCAAACTCTCAGCCAGTTCAATCCCTCCCGCCGATTCATTCCTCTTCTCCAGAGGGCTCCTCGACAGGTGCGGCCTCCTCGACGAGGCCGAAGATTGCGTCGAGGGAGCGATTGCCCGCCTCGGTGATTTTTAGGTTAATCTGGCGAGTGTCCTGGCTGATGACGTTACCCCGCAGCTTTCGACGCCTCCTTAGGCCGTCGTACTTGTAGCGGTACACCTTCCCCCTCTTCTTGACGTAGCGCTTGCCCTTGTAGCCTACGCCGGCGGTGATGAGTACCGGCTTGATTCCACCGCCGTCCAGTTCCGGCCTCATGGGACGTCCCGTGAGATCGGAGCCACCGGTGATTTGCAGCTTGTATCCGGACAGGCTCTTGTCCCCTTCGCCGACGAACATTCCGTCCACCGCGTCACCTATCCTCTTGCCGAGGAAGTGGTTGTAGTTCGAGCCCGTGACCTCGATTCCGAAGCCCCTTCCACCCGATGCGGGATTGGTGTCGTTGATTACCACCTTGAACGCCTGCTCCGCTGCCATCTAGTCACCTCGGACGGCCTCCCGACTAAAGGCCCCTATAAGAGCGGTTCGGAAGCGCCGTAGGCGCTTGTCGAATCACCCCAATTCCTTCTCGATGCGACTCTCCAGAGCCGCCGGCGAGGTATTGGTCATAGTGATGTGCTGGGTCCTCCCACGACCAACGGTCGCGTTCGCCGTGCGAGACTCGATTAGTCCGACCCTCTCCAGCTCTTTGAGGTGCTTCCAGAAGGTCGTGTAACTACGCGGACTAACGCCATGCTCCTCGCACACCAGGTTGTACAGCTTCTGGGTATCGCCGCTGGATATCTCGTCCACCTTCTTCAGGCGCCTACAGATGCCTAGTAGGACGAGCTTCTGGTGCTTGCCCAACCCATCGATCTGACTGGGCTCGATTGATGACGTCCTCAGGGTACTCGGACTCACGTCCTCGACCAGAACGTCTCCCCTACCGTCCTTCTCGGCACGACGGATTGCAGCCTCCAGTAACTCGATGGCCAGACGCGCGTCACCGCTTTCGGCGGCGAACCTGCCAATCTTGGCGAGTACCTCCTCTCCGACCGAGCCCGGCCTGCAGGCCTCCTCGTAGCGTTGCTCGGCAATCCCGGTGAGCGCGCGCTCGTCGTACCCACTCAGTGACAGCATACTACTCTCGCCGAGGCGAGATATGATGGCCGGCTCGAATAGCCTAATCAGGGAGGCATCCTGGCTCACCAGAATCATCGACAGCGAACCCTGCTGCCCCTGCCCCTCGTCGATGCGCAGAAGCTTGTAGATTAGGTCTCCCTTGTCATTCCTGATTAGCACGTCGACCTCGTCCAGAACTAGGAGGAGGTGAGCCTGATGAGTCCTGAGGTTGCGACGAATCGATTGGATAATCTCGCTCGAACTGAATCCCCTCTCAGGATGTCCAGAGTCGAGTGAGCGGGCGATCTCCTGCAAGACCTGCGAGGCGGTTGGGTGGTTGCGGCAGTTGACGTGGGCGAGGACTATCTTCCTGCGCCCGTCCAGCATCCTCTGCAGATCTTCGCCGAAGCGACGCGTCATCACCGTCTTGCCCGAGCCCACCGGCCCGGTGATGACAGCCCTGCCACTGACTCCGTGACCCTCCATGCCGACGAACATCGAAGCAAGCTCGCCGAGTTCCACATCGCGGCCGACCAGAGTGGGCGGCGTCCAGTCGAACGAGAACGGCGCCCTGTCAAGCAGAACCTTGCCCGCCCCTATTCTGTCAAGGTAGTCAACCATCATGCGACTCGTGCTCACATCGTTATTAGACATATTTGGAGCAGCGCGCGCGCATATGCACATCTGTGGCTCGCGCGCGAATCAGGGTATCTCGTCGAACTGGTAACCCGTCTCCCACTTCTTCTCGCCCAGCGCGACCTCAAGTTCGTACGGGGTGATTAGCGGCTTGGCGTATCTTACCGAGTCGTCGATCGCTATCCGTGGGCAGGCCGTGTTCACGTAGGCGTCCACAGGGTAGAAGTCGATTAGGTCGGGACTGATGTGGTCTAGCGCCAGCAGGTAGCCCTTGCGCCCATGCTTCTCGAGCAAACGCTTCATGCGTATGGCTAGGTTTCGACGCATCTGCCCGGGCTTCTCACCAATCAGGATGCCGAACGAGGTCGCATCGTCCACGGAGTTGATGAG
>MDSW01151747.1_pt1 | contig 10464 bp, 4 predicted proteins | sample 811171 | NCBI WGS metagenome assembly MDSW01 (sample SAMN05326641, study PRJNA326480) | marine metagenome | isolation source: seawater | place: Atlantic Ocean: North West | collected 2012 | reverse complement strand
GCCCTCTGGCAAAGCTACTGGTGGTTCGTCCCCACCATCCTGATCCTCGGATTAGAGCTTTTCCTCAGGAAAAGAGCGGGTATGCTGTAACTATAATAAGCGAGGAGGAAAAATGAGCGTAGAACTAGACCCAATCATTGCCCAGAAACTGGAAGACTTCCGACGGCGGCGGCGCAACCTGATTTTCCTGCGGGGCGTTTGCACCGCCATCGTAACACTGCTGGGAGTGTTCTCCACCATCGCCATTGCCGACTACCTGACCCAGGCCCGTATGCCGGACCAACTGAGGACCGTGCTGTCCTACTCAGGCTATGCAATCGTCGTTGTCGCGGTCTGGCGGACCTGCGTCAGGCTCATGATCGAGTTGCCCAGCCGCAGGAAGTTGGCCAGACTGATCGAGCAAGCCGCCCCTGAACTCAAAGAGGACCTCCTTTCGGCGGTTGAGCTCGGTCGGGAGGATGGCATGGAACGCGATTCGGAAATCTTTCGTAAGCTCGTCCAACAGGACGTCTCGTCGCGGGTCAAGAGCCTGGACATGACGAGCACCCTGCCCCTGACCAGGCTTCGGCGTTGGCTTCTGGCCACAGCCGGGTTGATCGCCCTTACCCTGATCCTGCTCTACAACCCTGATTTCGGCGGGAAATTTCAACGGGCAATCGGCCGGGCTCTTTTGCCGGGTGCAAACATTGCCGCCGTCACCGATATCGAGGTAACCATTTTAACCCCGGGAGAGGAAATCAAGGTTACCCCCAAGAGCGAGCCCCTAAGATTCTTGGTCGCAGTCTCCGGCAAGAACAAGGAAGAGGTATTCGACCGGGTGGAGTTCGAGACCCGGGTTGCGAAAAAAAAGCGCAAGCCCATCGCAATGTCGGCCCGCAACGACGACAAGTTCTCCCTCGACTACAACGTAGACAGGGAAAAATTCGAGTACCGCATCCTCGTGAACGATTCGCCGGTTACGATGAACATCGGTTCGCAAACCGCCCAATGGATCGAGATGGACGTGGCCTCCCGTCCTTTTGTGACCTCCTTCACCAAAACCTACCGCTTCCCGGAATACACCAAGCTGGAACCACTGACCGTAACCGAGGACCGAGGAGACTTAACGGGATGGGAAGGAACCGAGGTGGAATTGGTCCTCCATACCAACCAGCCGACCACCGGAGGCATCCTGGCTCTGGACTTGACCGGGCCGGGAGCATCGGAGCTGGAGTTCAAGCCGAGCGAGGACGGCCTGCAGTTGTCCGCCTCACTCGCCCTCCGCAACCCGGGAACCTACCGGGCGGTTGAGGTTGAGTCCGCCCAGACGGGCTGGAAGAGCAAGCCCTCCCAGGCATTCGAGATCATCGTTCAACTCGACGAGGCACCGGCCATCCGGGTCGTTTCTCCCGAGGAGAAATCGCTCTTGGTCGCATCCGACGACATTCTTCCTCTCACCATCGCGGCCCGAGACGACCTCGCCCTCGAGAAGATCGAGTACCACGTTCAGGTAAACAAGCGCGGATGGAAGAAATTTCCCGTTCCGGGCCTTGGGGCGAACGTCGACAAGAAGGAATTGATGCTGCAATTCGACCTCGACCTGATTGACCTCAAGCTCAGGCCCAACGATCAAGCCATCCTCAAGCTCGTCGCCTTCGACAGGAAGGGAGCAAGCGGTGAATCCGATCCTCTCCAGCTCTCCATCATCTCGCGCGACCTGGATCTTTCCGCAATCCAAACGCTGAAACTCAAAAGCTTGGTCTTCCAGGGCATCGCCAAGCTCGCCACTTCCGCCGATTCCCGAGCCAAGGCTACCATCGAGCTCTACAATTCCTCCCTGCAAGGCAAAGACGCTCCACTTTCTCCTGCCGTGGCGGAGGAATTGCGGGCGCTTTCCGGTTCCCTGGCGGAGGAAAGCGAACTACTCCTCGGCCAGACCCTCACCGCCTTGGCCGCAATGCCGCGAGGGACGGATTCTTTCGAGGTAGCTTTTGTCGCCCGGGCGGTCAACCTGATGACTCATCTGAGGGCAGGAGAGGCTCTCAGCCGCGCGGAAACGGCAATCGCAACCGACGACCCGTCGATTCGGAGGGACGTCATTCAGGAATTCAGGGCTAATATCGAAAGCGATCGTGGCTTGACCGGCAACCTCAGGAACATTACCCAGGGCCTGCTCGCAAACCAAGTCCGAGCGGTTGGCGTAACCTACCTCAGGCAACTACTGAAAAACCAGGGGGAACTGGAGGAGTTACTCGAGGGAGACTACCACTACAAGTCGGTTGTCCGCAGGCAGGAAGTTGCCCTCAACCATTGGCGAACGATCGAGAAAGTCCTCAAGCTCAGTTCCAGTACCTACAGACATTACTTCAGAAACGTATCCAGGGAGGAGAACTCTCTCAGGCAAGCCCTTGACAGGAACGAAACCAAGCAAGGACGAAGCGCCTTGGCCCGATCAGTCAAAAGCTGGAACGACCGGGTTCGTCAAGTCCACGATACGGCAAACAACCGCTTGCGCGGAACCGTCCGGTCATCCCGGTCCGGCCGGGAAAACTTCCTCTGGCAAGTCCGCGAATCCTGGTATCAGCTCAATAACTTCGCCGGCTTGGTCGATGCTGTTGAAAGCAACCCGGACCACGCCTCATGGGGAAGCACCAAGGGCAAGTGGGTCCAGAGGGATACCTTGAACGAGATCCATGGAGCGGCCCTCGTTTCCGGGATTCAGGGAAGGGCCAGCTTGGAGGAATCAAGGAAAGACGCCGATTCGCCCTTCGTGAAGGACTTGGGACAGACGGGTCGGGCTCTGCGTCGCCTGGGCATGCAATTCCAGTCTCAAGGAGAATCGGGGGACGAGGCCGTTCCCATGGCAGACCGGTTCAAGGAACTTACGAACCTGTTCAGGCTCCTGGAAACCTACCACGAGGCCGTTGAAGCCCTCGGCCTCGCCTCCACCTTCGTCAACAAAGAAAAGTGGGAAATGGTGAAATCGGACAACCGGGCCGAGAGAGCCATCCACTGGGGTGCCGCGGCCGCACCGTGGCGCATCCTCGCGGGACGGGTTGCAGGAATCCCGAGCGAGCAGATGCAGGGTGCGACTCAAGCCCGCAGCGAGGCCGCTCAAATCCTCCGTGATCTCCCCAAGCAACCCTACGCCAAGGCCATCGACGAGGAAATGGATAGACGCGTCGAGGATCTCGGACGGGCGCCCCGGTCGACGGCCAAGGAAGTCGAGCTGGTGCAGGCTGATTTGCGCCGGGTGATCAAACTATTGTCTCCAGCCGTCAAGGCCGCCCGAGAAAAACTTAGCCAGCTCGCTCCCAGTTTGCCGGAACTTGCCCGCCAGCTCGCCAAGAAGGCCCGCGAGGCAAAGGCTCAATCGGAAGCCATTGCCGAAAAGCCCGACGACGAAGCCGCCCAAGTCCGGCGAGAGACTACGGAACTGCAGAGGGAACAACGGGTCCTCGGTGGTGAGATCACTCTCTTTAACGCGGCCCTCCGGCAGGAGGCAAACGTACAAAACATCCTCGACGAGGAGGGAAGGGAAATAGCCCGCGATGCGGACGCCGCCGCCACCCTCGTGCAGGATAGGCAAAACGCTTCCGAAAACGCGCTTGCCCAGGTCCTCCAGGCAACCGACCGGGGTTCGCAGAACGAAAACCTCGAGAAAGCTTCCGAAAAGCAAGGCGAACTAGCCGAGGCGCTGGAGGCCATCGCAGATCATTTCGAGCGGGTCGAAAAGGGTGAGGAAGTATCCGAAACCAGGGAAGACCTGCGCCAAGTCGAAAAGGACCTCGGGATCAAGGAACAGGTGGACGAGCAATTCGCCCAGGCGGAGCGTCTGGCCGAGCTGGCCAAACTCTCGGCGCAAGAACTTCTTGAGGAGCTTGAAAAGGAACTCGAGGAGAACAAACCCATGCAGCAGGAACTCTCGGAGATAGCGGAAGATACCGTAGAAGAGGCCCAAGAAGCTCTCGAGGAAGCGGCTCAGGAAGAGGAGGAGATTGCGGAGAAGCTTGAAAATACGGACAAGGAGACGGTGGACGAAAAAAAGCAGTTGGCTAGAGAGCTGGACCGGCTTGCCCTCGACGTAAAGAGGTTGGCCGATCGGGAGGTCAGGCAGGCTTCCCACCTTGCCCGGCAGGCAAGCGCCGGAGAATCCTTCGAGGAACTGACCGAATCTAGGGAGGATCTGCTCGAACTGGCCGAAGAAGCGAGGGAAGCAGCCAAGCCTGAGGAGACAACCTCCGAGTTGGCCGAGGCCGCCCAAGACCTGGTCGAGCCCCTTCTTCAGGAGTCGGCGGATCTGGCGGATGCAGCTCAGTCGGCCGAGGAAGTCTCCAAGCTCCATCCCGAGGCCGCCGCCAAGCAGGCCGAAGAAAGAAAGGCCGTCGCCGAGGAGACAAGCTCCCATGCCGAACAAGCTCAAGAACAGGCCGAGGTTGCGCAAAAACAAGCGCAAGACGCCGAGCAAAAGGCCAACGATGCCGTCCAAGAGGCAGTCGAGGCGGTCCAGGATGCGGCCTTTGCGGAACAAAAGGCCGAGCAAGCGGCCGAGCAGGCATCGAGAAAACCGGACGATCAAACCGCCCAAAACGAGGCCTCCCAAGCCAGCGAAAACGCCGAGCAGGCCCGCGAAGAGGCCCAGCAAGCCCAGCAAGCGGCCCAGCAAGCGCAACAAGCGGCCAATGAACTTGCAGAAAAATCAGAAGCCGCCACCGAAGTGGCGGAACAGGCGCAGGCCCAAGCCGAACAAGCCGAGCAAGAGGCTGAGTTCGCCGAGCAGAGAGCGGAACGCAAACCCTCCCAGTTCGCTTCCGCCCAGCGCAATGCATCTAGGGCTCAAGAGCAATCGGAGTCTGCATCCGAGAAGGCGGAGGAACTGGCCCGGCGGGCGGAGGAACTGGCTGAAAAGCTAGAAGAACTTGGAGGGGATTCGTCCCCCGATTCGGAATCACTAGCCCAAGCCCAAGAGCAACAGGAGGAAGTCGGCGAGGAAGTTTTCGACGTAGCCCAGGATATCGCCCGGGCCGCCCGTCATGAGGAACGCCTTGGAAACGAAGAGGCGGCCGAGGCTCTTTCGGAGATAGCCGAGAACACCCAGCAGGCAGCCGAGCAGGAAGTTGCCGAAGCGGGACAGGAGCTTCAGAACGAACAACTCGCCCAGCAGCTTGGCGAGCTGGCCGAGGAGGGACAGGAACTTGCCCAGAGTCAGCAGGCTCAACAGGCCGCCCGGCAAAATGAGCAAGCCCAGCAAGCCCAAGAATCCTTGCAGGAAGCCGGCCAGGATGCCCAGGAAGCAGCCGATGGCCAGCCGGACTTCCAGGAGATTGGAGACGCAGCCGAAGAATTTGCCCAAGAAACTCAGGCCGCTGCCGAAGAATTTGCCCAGGCCGCGGAACAGGGTCAGCAACAGGCTGAGCAGGCCCAGCAACAGGCACAGCAGGCCCAGCAGCAGGCGCAACAGGCACAGCAACAGGCCCAGCAGGCACAGCAACAGGCACAACAGGCCCAACAACAGGCGCAGCAGGCCCAGGAGCAGGCTTCGGCCCAACCGGAAAACACCCAAGCCCAACAAGCGGCCCAGGAAGCCGGGCAACAGGCCGAGCAAGCTCAACAGGCCGCCCAGGAGGCCGCACAGCAGGCACAGCAGGCCCAACAAGCGGCCCAAGAGGCCGGACAAGAAGCCCAGGAAGCCGGACAACAAGCCCAAGCCGGCCAGGAAACCGCTCAGGAAGCCGCGGAGTTGGCTGAAGCGGCGGAATCCTTTGCCGAAGCCTTTCCGTCCGAGCCGGCCTTTGCTGAGGCCGGTGGAGAAGAATCCGGCGAAGGCGAGCCATCACAGGAGAGTGGCTTTGAGGAAGCCTTGGCTTCCGCCGAGCAGGCCCTTGGCGAACAAGCCGAGGCACTGGCTTCCCTTGGCGAGCAAAGCGGTGAGGGTCAACAGCCGGGAGAACCCCCTTCGGGCGAAGGGCAGCAACCAGGTGAAGGCCAACCCGAATCGGGACAAGGAGAGCCGAGCGAGGGTCAGGGAGAAGCTCAAGGTCAGCCCAGCGAGGGACAATCGGAACCGGGACAAGGAGAACCGAGCGAGGGTCAGGGAGAAGGTCAAGGTCAGCCCAGCGAAGGACAACCTTCGGAAAGCCAGTCTGGGGAAGGCCAAGGACAAGGAGAGCCTTCTCAGTCCGGCGAATCTTCTCCACCCGGTCAAGGATCCCCCTCCCCTTCCTCCGGCGAAGCCCCCCTGACCAACCCTGAAACCGCCGAAGCCTTGGCCCAGACCTTAGACTCTCTCGACCAAGCCCTTAACCCCGCCGCCAATCCATTCGGGCAAGAATCCGTACCCTCCGAGGGAGGAATCCCTTCCGACACTCCTCTTTCCGAGGCTGCCCAGGCCGCCCAGCAAGGACAAGGACAACCAAGTGAAGGACAACCGGGAGAAGGCCCTCCTGGTCAAGGTCAGCCCAGCCAAGGTCAGCCCAGCGAAAGCTCTCAATCCCAATCCGCCCAGGCTCAGGCCCAAGCCTTGGCAGAGGCGGCTCAAGCGCTCGCTCAGGCAACCATGGTACAGGCCAGTTCCATGGCTCAGTCGAGGATGCAAAGCCAGAACGCAATGACCCAAGGGATGCAACCCAATTCGGGAGAGGGAGCCGCCGTCGACGCGGCTCCGGTCACTGTCTTCGAGGAATTACCTGCACCCGACCTGGAGAACAAAGCCGAGTTCGAGTGGAGCCGGCTCCCTCCCAAGCTGGCTAAGGATCTCATGGATGGGCGCCGGGAAGCCGTGTCCGGAGAATACCGCAATCGAGTCGAAGCTTATTTCCGTGCCATGGCGGAAAAATCCCGCAAGAAGAAATGAGGCTCGAAACAAGAATGAAACCGCTGTTTTATCTGCTTTTGCTTGTCTCTTGGCTCCCATTCGGCTTGACGGCCGAGGAAGCCGAACCGACCAACCCTTTCCTGAAGGATAAAGTCGACAAGGCGATCGATGAAGGGATTGCCTTCGTCATGACCAAACAATCCGACGATGGTTCCATCGCTGATCGGGGCAACCAAACGACCATGACTTCCCTTGCCCTCATGGCCATGGCTTCGGTGGGCAACCAGCCGGTCAACCCGGACAAGAAGGGAGAAACCATGAAACGGGCTCTCGAGTACGTTCTCCGTGAAGACAGACAGAGTGAGACGGGATACTTTGGTGCAAGGGACGGGAGCCGCATGTACGGTCACGGCATCACCACGCTCATGCTTTCGGAAATGCTCGGCATGGGCCTGGACGAAAAGCAGGACCAGAAGATTCGCAAGAGCACTCAAAAGGCGATCGACCTCATCCTGCGATCCCAAAAGGTTCCCAAGAGTCCTTCCCACCAAGGTGGATGGCGCTACTCTCCCGATTCCCGTGATGCCGATCTTTCCGCAACCATCTGGCAATTGATGTCGCTACGCTCGGCCAAAAACGCCGGCCTAAACGTTCCTTCCGCCGCCATCGAGGATGCCATCGGATACCTCCGGCGTTCCTACTGGTCCACGATCGACTCAAAGGGTGAACCGGTAAACAAAAAGTCCGGCTTCTCCTATCAGCCCGGAGGTCATCCCGAGTATACCACCACCGCGGCCGGACTTCTGGCCATGCAGGTTTGTGGAGAATACGAATCCCCGTTCGTCAAAGGGGCCGCCGACTGGTTGCTCGACAACGAGCCGAACACTGGGCGCAAGTTCTTTTACTACGGCACCTATTACTATTCCCAGGCCATGTACCAAAGAGGAGGCGATCATGCCAAGGTCGCCCGCACCAAGGTGGAAGACATCCTCCTGAAGCTACAGAGAAAAAACGGCTCTTGGCACGGGTCCGGATCGGAGGGAAGCGCCGGTGAAATCTACTCGACTACCATGGCTATTCTCGCCCTCGCGGTGAAGTATCACTACCTGCCCATTTACCAGAGGTAAGCCGCCTAATCGACAAGGCCATAAACGCGGGAGGCATTGCCACCCTCGATTGCCCCGATCTCATACTCGCTCAAGCCGGAAATGAATTCCCGGCAAAGATCAACCCAAGGCCCATATTCGACGGCAAGCCGGGCAACCGGCCAATCGGACCCGAACATGAGCCGACGGGGACCGAAGGCATCAAGGGCAACCTCCATGAACGGGCGCAGGTCGTCCATCGTCCACTCCTCCCAATTCGCCTCGGTCGCCATTCCGGAAAGCTTGCACGAGACGTTCTCCCTTCGGGCCATTTCGAACATCTGGGCCTTCCAGGGTTCCATCATCCCATCGCCTATCCGCGGTTTGGCCACATGGTCCAGGACGAAGACCTGATCGGGGTGAAGATCGACGAACTCGATCGATGGGGCAAGCTGCCGCTCGTAGATCAAGACGTCGTAGACGAGGTCGAACTGCCTGAGCTTTCGAATCCCCTCGTTGAAGGCCTCCCCCAGGATGAACCGGTCGTCCGGTTCATCCTGAACGACGTGCCTGACTCCCTTTAGCCAGGGGTTTTCGGCGTACTTGGTCAGAAGATCCTCCACCGAAGGGTCGACCAAGGGAAACCAGCCGACGACTCCTTTGATGAAGTCATGCCGAGCCGCATGCTCGAGAAGCTCATCCGTTTCCAAGATGGATTGATCCGCTTGGACGGAAACGACTCCGTCGATTCCCTTCCTTTCTGTTTCAGGCAGCAGGTCATCCGGTTGGTAATCCTTTTTCAAAACCTCCATGCTCTCATTCATCCAGGAGTACCTGACCGGATCATATTTCCAGAAGTGATGGTGTGAATCGATTTTCATGTCTCTGGTCGTTGATCAGGGGGGAGAGGCTTTCCCTTTCATTTCGCGAAGCAGGGCTGGCCAGCCAGCCTGGCCCAGTTTTTGCCTCATCATGCGATAGCCCGCACCGTAGACGGGGCTTTCGCTGTTTTGCATGTTTTCCAAAAGGATGGAGGAAAGCTTGCTCTTCTCACGCTGAAGGACGAGGTAGGAGGCCAAGTTGCAGAACCCCTCCGTGACGGGCAGAGGGGCCTCGATGAATCTCTCGTTAAGCCAGACGTGGGCATGCTCGTGCGCCAAGACCGAAACGCACTCGACGTAGGGAAGGCCATAGAGCACGAAAATACGGTGATTGAAGGTGGTTCTGGGGTTCTTGCCTCCCTTTACGACTTTGTACTTGGTCAAGGTCAATCCCCTCAAGTTTCCGCTGGCATTGATTTTGCTCGCCTCGCGGGTAAGAGTACCGCGGTCGACCAGCAGAAGCTCCAGTTCGCCCCGAGGCTTGTCGAAACCCGCCTCCATCAGGGAAGGCCATATTCTCTTGTCCACTTGGTGAAGCAAATCGAGCTTGAAAATACCATCCTTGAGGCAGGGTCCGCAGGTGATCCTCCCATCGGCGAAAAATTGCTCCTTGATGGCATTTCTCTTTGGGAAAATCCGAGAACAGGTACCGCAAACCCCGGTGGCGGAAAAATGATCGACGTGGACCATGCCTCCCCAGTCGTCCTTGCGGAAACGATCTCCGGGCCCAAAATTCCTGCGGGTAACCATGCAGCGGAAACAGGCCGTATGGTAACTGGCCTTACCCGCCTTGACGGAGCGAGTGCCAAGGCTGCCCGAACAGGCTCCGCAGCGGGGGGTTTGCATCCATTGCTTGACGTAGGCTTGATCGGCCGGGATGAAGCGACCGATTGAAAAGTGATATTCCCGGCCCCGAATCCTGAGGCCTATCCGATCGCCGACTACCTCGAAGAGCTCGCCTTCCGACTTGCTTCCCGAAGTCGTCGTCCAGGTCCGGCCCTCCAGATGAGCGCAAAGGGGCACGACGACCAAGAGGAGGTTGAGGCGGACGATGAACACGGGCGCCGAAGGTTCAGTCGAGCAGGGACTCCCAGTACCTGATGCGGCCCTCGATCTGGCCTGGTCCAGGCATGCCGGGCTTTTCCCTCTTGGCAAAGGCTCGCTCCAGGTCGAAAACCTCTCTCCAGTCCGGCTCCAGCTGGGGACAAACGGCTTGGACCTCCTGATCCGTCAGGTCCGGCAAAGTCGCTTTCTTGGACTCGGACAGGGAAACCAGTTCCCCCACGACGTGATGGGCCTTGCGGAAGGGAACACCCCGCTCCACAAGATAATCCGCCAAGTCCGTCGCCAGAAGCAGAGGATCGGAGGCGGCATCCCGGCAAGCCTCCTCGTTGAAGGACGAATCCTTGAGGGCTCCGGCCACGACAGCGAGGCACAAACTTAGTTCGTCGAAGGAATCGAAGACCGGGGGCTTGTCCTCCTGCAGGTCGCGATTATAGGTCAGGGGAAGTCCCTTGATGGTCACAAGCAGGTTATTCAGATTTCCCAGGATCCGACCTGTCTTACCCCGGACGAGCTCGAAGGAATCGGGGTTCTTTTTCTGAGGCATGAGGGAGGAACCCGTGGTAAAGGAGTCAGGAAGGTCGATGTAGCCGAATTCGGAGGAATTCCATAGAATCACGTCCTCGGACAGGCGGGACAGATG
>MDSW01134571.1_pt1 | contig 10464 bp, 8 predicted proteins | sample 811171 | NCBI WGS metagenome assembly MDSW01 (sample SAMN05326641, study PRJNA326480) | marine metagenome | isolation source: seawater | place: Atlantic Ocean: North West | collected 2012 | reverse complement strand
GGAGGGCCTCTTTTGGGACCAGGCGGTCCTCCCTTTTTTGGTCCGGACGGTCCGCCTTTTGGTGGTCCTCCTTTTTTCGGCCCCGGAGGTCCGCCTTTTGGCGGTCCTCCCTTCGATGGTCCGGGTGGTCCTCCTTTCTTGGGTCCGGGTGGCCCTCCCCTCGATGGTCCGGGTGGTCCTCCTTTTTTGGGTCCGGGTGGCCCTCCTTTCTTCGGACCGGGTGGTCCCCCTTTCTTTGGTCCAGGTGGCCCTCCTTTCTTCGGCCCAGGTGGTCCACCGCCTCTCGATGGCCCACGAGGTCCACCTTTTGGTGGTCCTCCCTTCGATGGTCCGGGCGGTCCGGATTTTGAAGGTCCAGGTGGTCCTCTTCCCCGAGGCCCTGGGGGGCCAGAACGTGTGGGGCCGGGAGGCCCCTTCCGAGTTTGTTCAACAACTTCTTCTTCTTCTTCGAAGATTGCACCGCAATGTGGGCATTTTGTGTCCGATTCTTTTACCAGACCATCACAGACTTCACAAGCAAACATCTCTTCGTCATCCACTTTGTCCTCTTCTCCGATCGTCGTTAGTTGCCCGTCTTTCATGCATGAAAGAACAATTTCAACAGCCATGTCGAAGCCTTTGAGTGCCACTTCGGTCTGTATTGCATGCTCAAACGCTGAACTGAGGTCGTCTGGCGTGTCGAGGACTCGTCCGTCATCAACATAGGTGAGATTAACGACAAGTGCACCATCGACGATCTTTGCTTCAGGAGTTTCGACAGCCACGCCACGCTTTCGTGCGACACGACGTGAAGCAACTTCACACATACGACGGAGAAGAGCATCGTTTGGACCATCCTGGGCCGGTTGGCCCATTGCTCCAGCAATAACCTCAGCGGCAGGGGTAATCCCCTGAGCGTCTTTCAAATGCGATGGTAAATCAGCTCCAAGGTTGGCAAGAACATTTGACGCACTCGATTGGTTCATGCTCAACCATTGACTTCTGCGTTCAGTTTTGACCGCTCTCTCGGCTTCTGCCAACCGATTAACCATCGCATCGGTTGGGGACGCAGTAGGATTGCTCGTAACGGTTGTTCCTCCGAGTTGATTACCTATTTGTGGGTCTGTAATGTTGCTTGGGGCAGCACCACTTGCAAGGGTTGGCCCGCGCGGTTGCTGAGGGATGTCAGTTTGTTGTGTGTTAACTGGAACACTTTGCTGCATGTGTTGTCCTTGCGGAACAAATGGTTGCTGTTGGGGGAATTGATTGCTCATCTGATTTGGGAACTGGCCGGGTTGTTGTTGTGGGAGTTGACCTCCTGGTGGAAGATTATTTTGCTGTTGAATCCCAGATGCTATGTTTTGGAGAATGTCCGCTGGAATTCCTTGCGGCATCCCATCTTGCTGTATTTCCCGCTGCTGCCGAACGGCTTCCCCTGAAACAACGCCAAATCCTCTTCCGCCGGTGACTTCACCACCGCCCAAACTTGTTGTTCCCATTGCCGAGAAACTACCTGCTCTGGAGAATTCCTGACGGGCTCCACACTCTGAACAGAAGATGGAATCGTCAGGAATCACTGCTCCACAGGAACTACACTCCATCTCCTCACCCTTACAAACCTAAACATTCCTGATTCTAAAGTCTTCTACTCAATGTCTTGCAAATGACCCAACAAGGAGAGAGAATCTTCATGCGGGAGTGGTAAGTGGTACGACCGGAGGGAGACTATGTCGGTTCTTATAGACCCAGAAACCGACAAACTATTGGAAACTACTTCCCGATCGTTTTATCCAACTCTGAAGTATCTTCCGAAGAAGATTCGTGGGCAAATTGGCTTGCTTTACTTGCTGGCGAGGGTCGCTGACACAATAGCCGATTCAAGAGCAGGAGAAACAAGCCTGCTGATAGAAACGTTAACTCAGTACAACGAAGTTGCACAAGGGCGCTCAACGCAACTTCCTGACTTTACTGAACTTGCCAACATACAAACCAATCCAGATGAGGCAGAACTCTTGAGAAATGTTCAGAAGGTTGTCGATGCACTTCCAATTTATGATGATGGAGATCAGCAAAGGATGTTGGAATGCCTTGACGTTATTGTTGGAGGTCAAATTCTTGATTTACAAAGGTTCGGTATCGCAAAGGAAGGTGGAACCATTTCAGCATTGAAGTCGGATATAGAATTGGATGATTATGCCTACAGGGTTGCGGGCTGTGTCGGCGTCTTTTGGACAAAAATGTCACTTGCACACATCATTCATTTGCCCAAAGAGAAGGAAGAATTGTTTTTTGAAAACGGGATTCGGTTTGGTAAGGCTCTGCAGATGATTAACATTCTAAGAGACATACCAGAGGACTTACGCTTCGGACGTTGTTATATTCCAGAACCAAGTTTAGCGAAACACGACCTTCGACCGAATGACTTGCTCAATCCCAGCAACATCGACGCTTTTCGCCCGCTCTATGATGCATATTTAGACCTGACAAGTGAACATCTGGATGCGGCTGTGGAGTATATCCGCATGATTCCCGACCGTCAATTCCGTCTGAAAGCTGCCTCCATGCTTCCAGTCTTAATCGGTCAAAGAACGGTTACGCTCCTGCGAGATGGAAACATCCTGGATTCGGATGAAAAGATCAAAGTCACGAGGGACGAGATGAAAGGTTACTTCAAGAAACTGCTTCGCGCATTGATTATCCCAGGGGGGGTACAACGGCTCTTGGCAAAGAACAAAAATCTCAAATAGGCTCCTTTGTCAGTAAATATTTACTCCAAAATAAAACAATCCTTTTGTGCAAACTTTCGAGAGGAGGACTCTTAAACAACGAGTGTTAGGGACAATCGTTTACGATGTTGGAGCGCCGCAAACCGTTGGACCTTCTTTTTCCTCTCAAAGGAGGTGCTGAAAGTTCAGTGGATGCGAAATCTTCCCCAACAGCCCTGGATCGTCTTCGAGCAGGTGTCATGCTTGCACGTGACGCCGTTAAAGCAGTGAGCGTTACAGCGATGGAAGCGCTTCGTGAAGGTGCAATGATGATTGGGCTCTTCAATGATGATAACGAGTTGGTCGACCCCTTTGTTGACCTCGACGCTCCAATATGGTCGGACAAGCCTCCAATTGAACTCTATCGATTGGCCTACAGGTATTGTGAGGAGTTGACAAAGAGGGAAGCTGGAAACTTCTATCATTCGTTCAAGTACCTTCCAGAGGAACAACGCCTTGCAATGTGTGCAGTCTACGCATTTTGCCGCAGAGCAGATGACATCGCCGATGGTGATTGGGCCGATAGGTTCCCTGGTTCAACAACTGAACTTGGTCAAGAAGCCGCAGAGTATCGCCAACAGCTTGAATCTCTACAGAAGCGGACCACAATCTTGGAAGACGAAGTCTATCTCAACAAAATCAGTCAATTGTTCTTCTTTAGAAAGAAACTCTCAACCTGTTACAACGACGTTTACAGCACAGATCCAGTCTTCTTGGCTTTGAAAGACACCATTGAGCGATACACCATCCCCCGAAGTGTGTTTGATGACCTCATTTCAGGAATGGAAGACGATCTCTACAGCAATCGATACCGTACGTTCGAGGAGCTGTATGTTTACTGTTACAGGGTTGCCTCCGTCGTCGGACTGATGTGCATTGAGATCTATGGTTATGACGACCCAAGGGCAAGGAAATTTGCTGAGTCTTGGGGTATCTTCATGCAACTCACAAATGTTTTGCGCGATGTCGGAGAAGACATCGAACGAGATCGTGTGTACCTCCCGCTGGATGAACTGGAACGGAACGGGATTACTGAAAACGACCTTGGAGGTGGAAAAGTTGTTCTCAAAACATCTTGGGAACCATATTGCCACCACTATGCAAAGCGGGCTCGCACATATCTCGAAGAAGCTCGTCAACTTCTCCCCCTCCTTCCACGTCGAACCCGTTATTCTCCAGCAGCCATGATTGCTTTCTACGACAAGATTCTGAAAGAGATCGAAAAGCAACAAGGTGATGTATTCACACGTCGTGTAAAACTCAACAAACTACAGAAGTTGAGCCTGGCTGCTGCTGTTTATCTTCGTCATCGATTCCTGCCAAGGTTCCTCGACCCTCTCTGGAGCGGTCTAGCACGTATTGGTTTGCTACCGAACGTCTGATTTATTCAAGCCGTTCGAGTGAATGATTGAATTCCTGTGATGTAACGTCCTAGGATGAGATTGTGAATGTCGTGGGTTCCTTCGTACGTTTTCACGGATTCAAGATTCGCCATGTGACGCATGATTGGGTACTCGTCAAGAATCCCGTTTGCCCCATGAATGTCTCGAGAAACTCGCGCAATTTCCAATGCGATGTCGACATTGTTCATCTTAGCCAATGAAATTTGTTCGTTGAACCAGGTGCCGTCGTCCTTCTTTCGACCAAGATGGTAAGCAAGAAGTTGCCCTTTTGTGATCTCCCTTAGCATCCACGCTAATTTGTTTTGAACCAGTTGGTAGGAAGCGATTGGATGGTCGAATTGGATTCTACTTAGTGCGTATGTCTTTGCGCTGTGGAAACAGGCCATTGCAGCACCCAGTGCGCCCCATGAAATACCGAAGCGAGCGTTGTTAAGGCATGAGAAAGGTCCGCGTAGGCCTTTGACACCCGGTAGGATACGGTCCTTCGGAATCTTGCAGTCTTGGAACACGAGCTCAGATGTTACAGATGCCTTAAGCGAGTGCTTTCCTTTCATTTCAGGGGCACTAAAGCCTTCATCACCTTTTTCGACGATGAAACCACGAATGACGCCATCAAGTTTAGCCCAGACCACTGCAACGTCTGCAATTGTTCCGTTTGTAATCCACATCTTGGCACCGTTCAATAGATAGTGGTCGCCTTTGTCTTCAGCTTTCGTTATCATATCTCCGGGATTGGAACCGTAATCCGGCTCGGTCAAACCAAAGCAACCAATCCATTCACCAGAAGTCATCTTTGGCAAGTAGTGGTTTTTCTGTTCCTCGCTTCCGAAATCCCAAATCGGATACATTGCGAGTGATCCTTGAACGGAAGCAAAGGAGCGAAGTCCAGAATCGCCACGTTCGAGTTCCTGACAAATCAAGCCGTAGGCTACATACGACAGGCCAGGGCAACCGTAGCCCTTCAATGGTGCTCCTAGGACACCCATTTCACCCAAGGCGACTCGCCACTCATCGAGAAAGACGCCTTCTTCACATGCATGCTCAATCTTTGGAATGACTTCTTCATCGACCCACTCGCGAACAAGGTCGCGAATCATTATTTCTTCTTCAGTGAGCAAGGATTCGATGTCGTAAAAGTCGATGGCTTCGAAAGGTTCCATTCAGTTCCCTCATTCCATGGGAGGCGATACAACTGATGAACCTTAGCACGAAAAAGGAATGTTCATTCTTCTCATTCTTTCCTTTCAAAGCCTCGCAGTTGCCTGTATTTCCTTTGCAAAAAGGGGCTATTCATGAAAATCAGCCCAATGATGACACCCGGCACCGAGATGGCAACTGCGGCGAAAATTATTGTCTCCATAATTCCCAAACTTTCGCGTGTTTCTGTGGGATAAATTTCAACGATGGACCCTTCGTTCGTAACAAACCAACCATCGTCTTCACCGGTTTCCCACATCAAAGCAATTCTTTGGCCAGCAACATCAGCGTCGTAGGATGTAATCGCTTCTGATTCAATGTGCATGAACACTTCATCGGCGCTAAGTTGATAGCGAACAGATTCCATCGGAGCAAGATGAACCAATGAGGTTCCATCATATCCTCTACTTACAGAGACGAAATCGCTTGATCCTTGCACCAACTGCATGATTTCGCCACTTGTCGATTTTGAAGCATCTTCGATGTCAAGAACAATCGAGACATGACGTCGTCCGCTGGCAAAGGCTGCACATTTGCGATACAACGGATCAGCACAATCAACAGCAACCCATGTGTCACCTGAAGTCCCATCGATCCACGTAACTTCTCGTGTTCGATCGATAACGGCAATTCCATCATCCAATGTACTGACAAGACAGATGTTCTGCTCTAGATGGCAAGCAACATCGGTAATTTCAGATGAAAAGGTGTTCTGCATTTGCATCAGACCTTCTCCTTCGTTGAAGCTATACATGTTCCCATTTTTCGCTCCAAAGAATGCAAGATCACCTCCAGCACGCCAAGAAGCAGCGGTGAGTTCGATGCTTCCAAGGATGCCTGCCCCTTTGAGCGCCTGAATGCTGTTGTCACTCATTGTGTATCGTAGTGCAGCACCAAGGTCTCCTGCTATGAGTGCGGTTTCTCCGTTTGGATGCCAAGCAACATCGTTGAAACGTGCGGAACGTTGACTGTCAATGTCCTGATCCTGACTGCGGTCACCGGGAGCAGAGGCAGAAATCATGTGAACAAAACCGTCATCTCCCACTAGGAGAAGGTTTGAACCACTTGGTGAAACTTCACCCGCTTGGATATTAAGCGCTTCAACACTCAAGGATTCTTCTCGGTTGAACCCAACCTCAGATGCGCTTGCCATTGGGGTCAGGAGAACGAGAATCAACATGAGGACCACTCTTGTGCGCATGGTTGGCCCAAGCAATCGCACAAAAAAACCCCACTCTTGGGGTGGCTTCTTGTTCGTGAGCCTTATGAGGCCCATACCGATGGGCCATCATGGAGCGATTCGCAGTAAAACGAGGTATTCAAAAAACGATTGGTGGAAACGCAGGCTTAGCAAAGTTGGCAGCGCAGCATTTTGAGAACGTTCAAGCAAACGCTGAGGGTGAATTCCAAGCATCCTTTGGCCTATTGTCAAATATTTCCGGTTGTTTCACAGATCAAGGTCAACTGCAAGTTGATGTTGTTCAATTAAAGGGGGCCGACCTTGAATCATTCCTCTCCGCTGATGGTGGCCGAGAGCAGGCGATGGAGAGTCGTCGTCGATGGTCCTCATTTCTTGATGAGGCGACCGGCTACACTGCAAAGCAGCGTGGCGATAAAGCAAAAGAGAACGCAAAGAGGTTCTCGAAAGCAAAGTCAGCCATCAAGATGATTCGTAAGTCCATTGAGATGAGCACAACCGTTACACAGGAGACGGTTGACAAGGCTGAGTCGATGATCACTGAAATAGAAGCAATGATCGAACGAGGCGAAGCTCCATCCGAGGGTAAAGTCAAGAAACTTAGTGAACTCGTCTGAGGTGTTAATTTGGATTTGAATACCTTGCTCAAGCCATTTGAGGAGCGGTATCAACGAATCAAGGAACTTTCCGATGATGATCGAAAGCGCTTGCATCTCATGCTTGGTGATGTCGAAGAAAGTGTAGGAATCGAACATCTCGTTGATAGCCTTGCTGAAAAGACTTCCATGGCAGGTGATGGCGTCCTACGTTGCTACGTGGGTTTTGAACCCAGTGGGAAAGCACACATAGGCTGGAAGGTTCTCTCGCTCCAACTCAAGCGGATGCTCAAAGCGGATGCAAATGTCCTCATCTTCCTCGCAGATTGGCATGCATGGGTGAACGATAAGTTCGGAGGCAACATGGAAGACATCCAGCAAACCGCTGTTTACATGGAAGAAACATTCAGGGCATTGCTTGACTATCCAGAGGAGGGGGATGGTCCAGGACAACTTCGATTCTATTGGGCAAGTCAACTAATGGATTCAGGCGATTATTGGGCACGAGTTCTACGGTGTTCCAAAGGTGCGACGTTGCCAATGGTTCGCAAAACCTTCACCATCATGGGTCGAGATGAGGCTTCTTCCGACCATGACCTCTCAAAATTCTACTATCCTGCGATGCAGGCAGCAGATATCTTTGAACTTGACATCGATGTTGCGATTGGTGGCATGGATCAACGAAAAGCACACATGTTCATGCGAGACATGGCATCAAAATGGAATTGGAAGAAAGCAACATGTCTCCATACACCAATCCTCTCATCGCTCAAAGCGTCTGGGGTTCGCATGGACTCGTTTGATCATAAGATGAGCAAATCCGATCCAAATGGAGCGCTTCTTCTCCACGACACGCTCGAACAAGTTCAGAAGAAAATGAAGAAAGCATATCTTGATCCTGAAGATAAACATTCACCCGTTTATGAGCTCGCCGAACATGTTGTCCTCCCAGAGTTTGGACATATACAGGTGACTCCAAACCCCAAATTCGGGGAGCCAAGCACGTGGAATGACCTAGAATCGTTCAAATCAGCGGTCATGGATGGGACATTGCATCCTTTCGACGCAAAAATGGGTGTTGCAGCAGGGGTTGCTGCGGGCTTGTCTTCAATCGCTCAGCATTTCGAGGCAAATCCAGAAGCATACGAAAAAATGTTGGACATCACGTCATGAAACTTCTTCGATGCTGAGGGCACGAACTTGCAAGATTCGACGTGTGTCCTTCACGAAGTTGCGGTCTGGAATGGGATCAATGTACACAACACCGTTGATACGAATGGTCTGTCCGGGTTTGTGCCTGTCAACGTATTCATCATCAAGAATGATTTGAATTGGCTGTTTGCCTGTTTCAGTGGCATCATGAACGTTGAGGTATTGAATGTCTTGATAGAAGGAGCCCTCGGCGGTAAGTTGCATTAGGGATTCGAGACTCTTGTAGAGGCTGTAGGAGACCTGTCCCCCCAGCATTTGTTCTGCTTCTTCCAGACATATGCGACAAGGTCCTCTTGGCCGTTTTCGTTCCCGAGCGACGCGTTGAGCAATCTCTTCTCGATGCCCGCAAGCAATGCATGTGTAGAGTGCTTTCTTGAGGTAACCGACTCGCGGGCCTACATCTTGAATCTTGACGATTAAACTCACGAGTTCACCTCGGTTGCGCATGCGCAGGCTTGAAACGGTTTTGATTTTCTCGTCAGGAAAATAGATTGGTCGCAAGACACATCGTACGTCCGTGTACTCGGCACACATAGAGCGCAAGACTTCGTTCGCTTGTTCGATGGTTTCCTCTGGATACTCATTGAATCGTAGGCTTAGGAGGTCATCCTGGTCAATATCAGCATAATCAACAAGAAACGAAAAAATCGGATCTTCCATCCCGGTGAGCCCTATCAATGCCTCAAAATCCTCAGAGTGCTTGCGTTGGAAGAGATCTCTCCAATGATTTAATGTGTCTGCAAGTTCGCTTGGAGGGCCCGGGACGTGACGTTCTTCTGACATGGAGTGCTTACCGAACCAAGACGGCATGTAAACGTTATGATTGAGAGGTGTATGATATCTGAATCCATACCGGCCCAAAGCCAATCTTCATGAATCGATTCTCGTTGGAAGACACGATAGAGATGTCCACAATCGTCGTTTTGGTAAAGCAAGTTCCAGATACAAACGCCAAAATCACCGTTCAAGGTGACCGCGTGGATCTTTCCAGCGTAAAAATGGAGATGAGTCCGTATGATAGTTTTGCTATTGAAACGGCACTTCGACACAAAGAAGCGACAGGCGGAACAGTCACAGCGCTCACCGTGGGAGGGCCCGGGACTGAAAAGATTCTCAAGGATGCCAAAGCTATGGGTGTTGATAACATCGTCCGAGTCTGGGATGATTCATGGAGTGAACTTGACTCAAATGGATTGCAATCTGTACTCAAGGAAGCAATCCAAGGCTTAGGTGCAAATGCGGTCTATTGCGGGAAATCAGCCGCAGACACGGGCGCTGGCTCCACTGGACCTGGCCTTGCTGAACGTCTTGGTTGGTCCAATGCTTCCAATGTTATTGGTGCTGACTTCGGTGATGCAGTCACTGTATCAATGCCTGTTGAAGCGGGCGTTGCAAAAATTACCGTGCCGCTCCCAGCAGTGATATCTTGCGACAAAGGAGATTTCAAGCCTCGGAAAGCCAATGTAAAGGGAATTATGATGGCAAAGAAGGCAAAAGTTGAGCTGATGTCTGCTTCTGCACCTGCGGCAAATGTTGTTGTTGCAAACCACTCCATGCCTGCGGCCAAACCTGCTGGCAAGACTTTCGAGGGTGGCTCAAGTGCTTCCCAAGTTGTCCAACTGCTTCGTGACGAAGCCAATGTAATCTGAGGTGAACCAAATGACCAACAAAATCGTAATTGCAGAACTAACCAAAGGAACAGTCAATGCTTCAACTGCAGAACTCGTATCTGCTGCCCAAGCGATGGGTGGGGACATCACTGTTGTCGTGCCATGCACCGATGCATCGATGGCTGATTCTGTATCTACCTATGATGGTGTTTCCAAGGTCATTGCGGTAAAATCTGAAATTTTTTCAGGCAGCGACAGCAGTGGGTGGGCAAGTGCGCTCGATAGCGCAACACCTGAGGGGACAATTCTGTGTCTTGCCACTGCCCGCAGCAAGGATGTAGCATCTCGATTAGCAGCACGAAGAGGCCTGTCGATTGTTCAGGATGTTGTATCGATCGATGGCAACAACCTCACCTCTCCAATCTACTCAGGTAAAGCGAATCAAACCGTAACTGTCAGCAGCGACGTGGTTGTCTCAGTCCGTGCAAACGTCTTCCCACCTGT
>MDSW01094573.1_pt1 | contig 10464 bp, 8 predicted proteins | sample 811171 | NCBI WGS metagenome assembly MDSW01 (sample SAMN05326641, study PRJNA326480) | marine metagenome | isolation source: seawater | place: Atlantic Ocean: North West | collected 2012 | reverse complement strand
CGCTGTAAAGAAACGAAGAAGCTATCAAAATGGGTGCTGATACTGTGACCATCCACAAAAGTTGCATCTCTGGTTTGATTAAAGAAAATTTAGTTCCCCGTGCTATTAGGATTAGGATTGCCCACCCCAAAGCGCCTGCAAGGGCACACAAATCACCGATTATGGTAAACTCACTGTCAACAGTTTCTTTATCAAAAAAAGCCCAAATAACCCCTAGGAATGCCAAAATAAGGCCAAGGACTTTAATAGCATTGATTTTATCGTGTGGAAGCGTGAAATGTGCCATTAAACTTAGCCATAGGGGCATTGAATAATAAATTATTGAGTTTCTAACTACCGTTGTATAATCCAGCGCCACAAATAAGAACAGAAATTCTACTGCAAAAACAACACCTGCGAGAATTCCATACTTCCAGTGTTTTGAAAAAAAATCTACTGGGACACCCTTGTATTGCATCCATATATAGATACACAACATCGCAATTAAGGACCTAAGACCACAAAAAAATACAGGATTGATTCCATCATTAACTATCTTAATAACCACATGATTAATTCCAAGAAGCCCTGAGATAAAAATTAAAGAAACTGCTCCGAATGTATCAATACCATTCTTAGTATTTGGATCTATCAACCTTTCCATTCCTTGATTTTAGAGTTTGCAATACTTTAGATTACCTAAGTATGACCTTTTCATTTATCTCAGAGATGGAAGTAACTCCGATCTGAGCCATTGTCACGAGTATTTCTTTAACCATATAGCTGATTATTGTTCTCAAACCACGTTCTCCGTCTGCACCGATAGCATATAAAACAGGGCGTCCGATCATAACAAAATTGGCTCCTAAAGCATAAGCTTTCACAATGTCCTCACCATTTCGAATTCCAGTGTCGAAAATAATTGGATAATCGTTACCTAAAGCTTGCCGAATTTTTGGGAGTTGTATTATTGGTGGAGGAAGGCTATCAAGCTGTCTGGCGCCATGTCCTGATACATAGACGGCGTCTGCTCCAAATGATTTAATTTTTTTTGCATCTCCTGGGTCCAAAACACCCTTTACTATTAACTTGCCCTTCCACACATCTCGAAGCTTTTTCAAGAAATCCCAATTGGCAGTCCCTCTAGGCCGATCTCGCCTAAATCGGCGAAGCCCGTCAAAATTCTCGGGTCTTGGAGCCCCGCCATTTAGTAGCATCGAAAGTGACCAGGAAGGGTGAATGGCACAATCAAAGAATTGTGCTAAAGTTGGCCACCAAGGAACTTTGAAATCTTGCCTCAGTTCTCGAGGGCGCCGACCTAGATCTGGTACATCTACTGTGAAGATCAAGTTTCTGTAGCCTGTTGCTGCTGCTCTTCTAGCCATTTCAAGCCCAGCGTTCAAATCGTCGTCGACGTATAGCTGAAACCATCCGTTGCCATCTGTATATCTTATAGTTTTTTCCATAGAAGTTGATGCCATTGTAGAAAAACATACTGGAGTATTAAATTTAGAACCCGCTTTAGCAATATAATGATCTGCTCTAGGATGACTTAGATTACACATTCCCATGGGGGCTATTCCAAAAGGAATATCCGTTGGTTTACCAAAAACACTATGGCGAATGTTTCTATTCGACACGTTTAATAGAACCTTCGGCATTAACCTAATATCTTTAATAGCTTTTCTTGCCAGGTATTCACCGTGCTCAGTTATAGCTGATCCGTCAAAATAGTCGAAAGCCATTTGAGGAAGTCTTCGCCGTGCTATTGCACGTGCATCTTCACTGGTTTGAAGTCTTGGGTTAGAAAAAAAATTCATTCAAAAGCATATCTCAAAAGTGTTGTAATATAAACCTTTGACGATTTGCGCAAGCTTGTTTTACATTTATCTACGAATTTTATAGGTACCAATTCAAATACTGGAAAATTTAATTATTTCTTTGTGTTGGCAAACAAAGCTCCATTCAATGGACGAAATCGTGACTGACAGATTAGCAAAATACTAGCTTAAATTGATTTATATGTAAAAACTTACCAGACTATGATATTGCTCAATAACTTTTTGTGTAATGGGGTTTAGGTCAATGAAGGCATTAGTTTACACTGGTAAACAGAATCTTGATTACAGGGTTGTCCCCGAGCCGAAACGACAAAAAGAAGAAGTTTTAATAAAGATAGATGCTGTAGGTATCTGTGGTTCAGACATGCACGCATTCCTTGGTCATGATGAGAGAAGACCACCACCTTTGATTTTAGGTCATGAAGCATCTGGTGTTATAGTTGAGGGACCATTTGAAGGACAACGGGTTGCGGTGAATCCACTTGTATCGTGTGCAAACTGTTGGGCTTGTAAAAAAGGAAAAATAAATCTTTGTCTCAAAAGAGAAGTTATCTCTATGCCTCCAAGAGAGGGTGCATTTGCGGAGTATTTGGCCGTTCCTTACGCGAATGTTGTAACGGTTCCCGAGAAAGTCAATATTTGTAATGCTGCATTAACTGAACCATTAGCTTGTGGTTGGCATGCCGTAAAACTAGGCATGCGTTCTTTAGATATAGAACTGTCCAAATCTAAATGTCTAGTTATTGGTGGTGGTGCAATTGGTGTAGGTGTAAGCCTGGCATTAAATGCTCATGGTATGTCCAATCATACAATTTTAGAGAAAAACCCTCTCAGGCAAAAATCTCTGAAAGAGCAACTCTTAGCCAATGCTGAAATAATAACAAGTATAGATGGAAACAAGGAATACAATTTTGTTGTTGACGCCGTTGGTTATTGTGTAACCAGAGAAATTTCCTCAAAGCTTTGTCTGCCTGGGGGAGTTATTGTTCATATTGGTTTGGGAGATGGTATGGGTGGGTTAGATGTACGTCGGATGACGTTGCAGGAAATAACTTTCATTGGAACGTATACTTTCACAAAAGAAGATTTTATGGAAACAGCAGAAGCTGTTTTTTCTGGAAAAATGGGAGAGTTTGGATGGGTTGAAGAACGACCATTAAAAGATGGCAAAAGAGCATTCGGGGATTTATATGAGGGCAAAGTGTCTGCTTCGAAAATACTGCTTAGGCCTTAGCAGTAAATACAAAATATCGTAGGGCTGAAGGTTTTTGGAATATGAGAATAAGGTTATCAGAAATTGCTGTTTGATTATGTTATTATAGGTGCCGGGTCTGCAGGATGTGTCCTAGCCAATCGATTGACGGAGTGTGGTCGATATAGTGTAGCCTTAATTGAGGCGGGTGGCATGGATAATAGTCCGTGGATAAGCTATCCTGTTGGTTACTTCAAGACAATGGGAAGTAAAGAATTTGATTGGTGTTATTCCACGGAGCGGGATCCAGGTGTTGCTAACCGATCGATTCCATGGCCAAGAGGAAAAGTCTTGGGTGGTTCAAGCTCTATTAATGGGCTACTGTTTGTGCGAGGCCAGAAGGCCGATTATGACGCTTGGCGCCATCTTGGGAATGTTGGTTGGGGCTGGTACGACGTTTTACCATATTTTTTAAAGTTAGAAAACTGGGAAGATCCCGAAAAAAAACATAACACGGTTTATAGGGGATTCGATGGTCCGATGTCCGTGTCTAGTATAAGATTACGAAGAAAAATTGTTGATGCTTGGCTAGAGTCGGCCGTGAACGCTGGATATCCTCGTAACTCAGATTATAACGGAGACAAACAAGAAGGTGTTGGCTACTTCCAACAGACCGCAAAAGATGGAAGAAGATGTAGTGCCTCGTTCGCTTATTATCATCCCGTCAAATCAAGACAAAACCTAAAGCTTTTTTCTCGAGTTAAAGCAACAAAGGTTATTCTAAATACCAATAAGGCAGTTGGCGTATCAATAATAGAAAACAGAATAGAACAGGTTATCTCTGTTAAGAAGGAAGTAATTGTTTCATGCGGAACGGTGGCCTCTCCACAGTTGTTGATGCTTTCAGGAATTGGTCCTGGAAAAGAATTAAAAGAACACGGCATTATAGTTGCTAAGAACCTACCGGGCGTTGGTAAGAACTTGCAAGATCATTTGCAAGCACGACCAGTTTTTAAATGTAATGCCCCTACTTTAAACACCGAGATAAAAAATCCAATTAAGCTGATAAAGATGGGATTTGATTATCTTCTCAGAAAAAGAGGACCAATTACTTTGGCGGCAAGTCTAGGAACTGGTTTCTTAAAAACTGATGAAAATCAAGAAAATCCAGATATTCAATTTCATATACAACCATTTAGTATGGACAAGCCGGCAATTACAGGCTTGCACAAATTTAATGGATTTACGGCATCAGTACTCCAGTTGAGACCGGAAAGCCGTGGGCAAATTACTTTAAGGTCCCCACTAGTTGATGATAAGCCATTAATTTATCCAAACTATTTATCGAGTGAGAAAGATTGCTCCGTGATTGTAAAGGCCATAAAAATTGCAAGAATGATAGCGCGTATGGAACCCCTTAAAAACTTAGTCTATGAAGAACATCAACCAGGAAAAAAATTTCCAATAGATGATGATGAAGCAACGCTTGATTGGGCAAGAAATACGGCTGTCACCATTTACCACCCGACGGGTACTTGTAAGATGGGAAAAGACCAAACGTCCGTAGTGGATGAGAGGCTGAGAGTACATGGAATACGGGGACTACGCGTTGTTGATGCCGCTATTATGCCGCAAATAACTTCGGGCAACACTAATGCCCCAACATTAATGATAGCTGAAAAAGCTTCAAATATGATTTTAGAAGATGCGAAGATATGACGACAGGGTCAATTGCTGACATAATACAAATAATTTTTGCAGATATTATTTTATCTGGGGATAATGCTTTAATAATTGGTATGGCTGCTGCCGGGCTTTCGGAAAAATATAGAAAAAAAGCCATATTTTTGGGATTGGCTTTAGCGGCAGCCCTCAGAATATTGTTTGCCGTAATTGCGAGCTTTTTATTACAAATACAGGGAATTCTATTTTTTGGTGGGATTCTTCTAGCATTTGTTTGCTGGCGGTTTTTTAGCGAATTAAGAGAAATTTCTGCTAATGTGCCAAATTTGAGCTCTGGAGGGGTCCAAAGTGTATCTAAGAAAGTGTTGCCGGAACGTAAAAGGCTTTTCAATGCTCTTATAACTATCACTATTGCGGATATTTCGATGTCGCTCGACAATGTAATAGCTGTTGCAGCAATAGCCAGAGATAATACAGTTTTACTGGTTTTTGGGTTGCTTTTGGCTATTATGTTTATGGCCTTCTTTGCAACTCTTATCATGAAGTTAATGACAAAGTTTAAATGGCTATCGTGGGTTGGGTTAATGTTCCTGTTATACTTAACATGGGGAATGTTATATGATGGTGGACCAGAGTTTTTGAATTTGTTGGGACTGACCTTATAGTTTTGTGAAAGGAGGGCTCTCATACTTTTTTTAAATCATAAAATTAGGAGATTCCTTATTGAATTGGTAATTTTTTTGATGTTATTTGTGCCTGCCCCCGCCGTGGCCTCCACTACAATCAAGATCGTTAGCATGCAACCGACGAATTCTATAGAGTTTAAAAGCTTAGAGGTTTTTATAGATGATGTTGAAGCTTTGACGAGTGGAAGGTTAAAATTCAAAATAGTTTTGATTGAGGAAAAGTTCTCTGCAACTGAAATTTTGGAGGAAGTAAGCGATGGTCAGATTGACGCTGTGTTCTCACGCACAAATATCTCGGCAAAGGAATATCCAGAAACTATGCTTTTTGGCTCACCTTTGCTTGGATCGGGTGTGGGTTTTGACAAAAGCACATTTCTCAGTTGGCTTCACTTTGGCGGTGGACTCGAACTTTATGACAGATTGTGGAGTGAAGTTGGATTAAATATTAAGTCTTTTATTATGCAATCTTGGGGCCCCAATGCGCTTGGATGGTTTGACAAACCGATGAAAAATTTTGAAGATTTTCAGCAAAAGAAAATTAGAGCTACGACAGAAGACTTCAATGATTTTTATTCTGAGCTCGGAGTAGACACGGTACCTTTGAGAGCTCCTGATATTACTCCCGAGTTAATTAAAAAAAGGATAAATGGTGTCTCTTGGTGCTGTCCTAAAGAAGATTTAGACTTAGGCTTACAAAAAGTTTTAAAATATTACTATCTGCAGGATATCGGAACTGTGATTTTGAATTCGAGTATACTTTTCAACGGGGATATTTACGAATCTCTCCCGGTTGAACAAAAGAAAGCCATAGAAATTGCTTCATTGGCGGCTGTAGTCAAGAATTCTTCAAGAGATATATTTGAGAACGGTCGAGCCTTAAAAGAGCTTATTGAATATCATGACATTGTGTTGAAAGAGCTTCCTGAGGATTTTTTTGGTGCATATACTTATGCAGCAAAGAGTCTACTAAAAAAATATGCAAGCGATAGTGCATTTTTCTCTGAAATCTGGCAAAGCCAGAGGGATTTTGCAGTAATAGCTGTCCCTTACTGGTATCAAAAACAGAGGATTAAATCAAAAGTTGGGAAAATGTTTTTAGAGACAATAGAATAGTTTTAAAACAATTGAAATCATGCAATATTACAGAATCCAGGTTAAGTTCTGAAATTAAGTTATTGCGGTGGCTTTTTTAATAATTGATGATAAGGAAAAAAAATGCATTTAGCCCGTTTCCCCCGAGTTCGTTTAGGTCACATGAATACGCCACTCGAGCCATTAGCAAGATTGACAGAGGCGCTCGATGGTCCAGATATTTGGATCAAGAGGGATGATTGTACTGGTTTATCCACAGGTGGAAACAAGACACGGAAACTAGAATTTTTAATGGCAGAAGCAATCTCCAAAAATGCAGACATTGTTTTAACTCAAGGTGCAACGCAGTCTAATCATGCAAGACAAACGGCTGCTGCAGCTGCAAAATTAGGTCTGAGTTGTCATATTTTGTTGGAAGATCGAACAGGAATGACTGACACAAGCTATGTTGAAAGTGGAAATGTACTTTTGAACCATCTTCATGGAGCATCAATGGAACATCGAGTGTCAGGCTTAGATATGAATCAGGAATTGGAAATAGCAGCTGAAAAATTTAAAAAAGAAGGTAAAGTTGCATATACGATACCTGGAGGAGGATCGAACCCAACAGGTGCTTTAGGGTACGCTAATTGCGCGCAGGAACTGCTTGTTCAGAGTACTGAAATGGGGTTGGAGATTGATCAAATAGTTCATGCTACTGGATCTGCGGGTACTCAGGCTGGACTTGTTTGTGGTCTAAAGGCGCTAAATGCAAATATACCTTTGCTTGGTGTAGGTGTACGAGCTGCAAAGGAGCAACAAGAGGAAAATGTTTTTGATTTAGCCTGTGCGACAGCCGAAAAACTTGGCTGTCCGGGCATTGTTAAAAGAGACGATGTTGTGGCAAATTGTGACTTTGTCGGTCCAGGATACGGTTTCCCAGCTGAAAGTACGTTAGAAGCAATAGATATCTTTGCGCGCTTGGAGGGAATACTTCTTGACCCCGTTTATTCAGGAAAAGGTGCTGCTGGACTTATAAATCTTATAAAAATGGGCGAGTTTAAGAAAGGGCAGCGGGTAGTTTTTCTTCACACTGGGGGTGCGATTGCTCTCACTGGCTATATGGAATATTTCAAAAATTAAGCTTTTATGGGGAGTAATCAATGAAATTTGTTCTTTCCATTGATCAGGGAACCACCTCATCAAGAGCGATTTTGTTTGACCAATACTTGAATCCAGCCTTTAAAGCTCAAAAAGAATTCCGACAACTTTTTCCTAAATCAGGTTGGGTTGAACATGATCCAGACGAAATTTGGAAATCTGTGGTTTTTGTCTGTAAAGAAGTTTTAAAAAAAGCGAACATAGACGCTTCTCAAATAATATCAATTGGAATTACAAACCAACGTGAAACCACTCTGGTTTGGGAAAAGAATAGTGGAAGACCAATCCACAACGCTATTGTCTGGCAGGATAGGCGAACGAGAAAAATTTGTGACGACCTTAGACGAGATGGTCATGAGAAGATGGTATCTGAAAAAACTGGCTTACTACTTGACCCTTACTTTTCTGCGACCAAAATTAAATGGTTAATCGAGAAATTCAAAGAGCAGTCGACCAAATTCAATGAGGGTGAATATATATTTGGAACTGTTGACACTTTTTTAATATGGAGACTAACAAATGGAAGGGTCCATGCAACAGACGCTACGAACGCGTCCAGAACTATGCTTTATGACATCGAAAAAGATGAGTGGTCAAAAGATCTTTGTGATTTGATGGGAATACCAAAGCGGATGCTACCTCGAGTTCTGAATTCAGCAGATGATTATGGTATGACTTGCCCATCGATCTTTGGTGTGGAAATTCCAATTAATGGAATAGCTGGGGATCAGCATGCCGCAACTATTGGACAGGCATGTTTCGAACCAGGAATGGTTAAGTCAACATACGGCACTGGTTGTTTTGCTATGGTAAACACTGGAAAAAAGCTAAGAAGGTCCCGTAAAAATCTGTTAAGTACTATAGCCTACAAACTAGAAGGTAAGATCACATATGCACTTGAAGGATCAATTTTTGTAGCTGGAGCGGTTGTACAATGGTTGCGTGATGGGATACAAATTATTGATCAGGCAAAACAGTCAGGAGAAATAGCTGTATCAGCTGATCCGTCGCAAAGGTTATATTTGGTTCCAGCTTTTACTGGGCTTGGAGCACCATACTGGGACTCTGAGGCAAGGGGTGCTATATTTGGCTTAACTCGGAATTCTGGAAGAGCTGAAATCAGTAGAGCTGCATTAGAAAGTGTAGGTTTTCAAACACTTGATCTATTAGAAGCGATGAAGGCTGATATCCCAGGAATTAAAAAATCAATTTTAAGAGTTGATGGAGGAATGAGTGCATCTAATTGGACTATGCAGTTTATTTCCGATATCCTGGGGTCCCCAGTTGACAGACCAAAAAACCTTGAAACGACCGCTTTAGGCGCTGCCTGGTTGGCAGGCATGCACTTAAATTTTTATCCCAGTATGTCTGAATTTTCAGCCAACTGGTCACGAGATGTACGATTTGAGCCTCGTTTAGACAAATTGGGTCGACAGGCATTGTATGATGGTTGGAAGGATGCGGTTAGTAGAACTCTTGTGAGATCATCCACCTAAAATTTTTAGTGGGCTCTAATTGCAACAAGTCAGATTTCCTAAAAAGGATCGCTGATTTGCCTACTGATGAGCCCCATGGTAGAAGCTATTAGTCTTGAAATAACTAGTGCCCCCAATCCGTCTATGTCTGCATCAGGCATGTACTCCACAAAACTTATAGCGGCAATTGGACCCTTTTCTGAAACGATTTTGATTAGATCAAACACTTGATAATAACTTAAACCGCCCGGCGTTCTTCCAATAACCCCAGGTACAATAGAAGGGTCAAAAACGTCTGCGTCCAAGCAAACAATTATATTTGAGCCTTGCGGTATTGAATCTAAGAATCGAGTATTTTGCTGTTTATGCAAATCATTAGCTGTTACAAATACAGCACCCCAATCAAGTGCGTCCTGAAAATCATCAGTATGTCCGGAACCAATACCGCGTGAGCCTACTTGAATTATTCGTTCCACATGAGGCATCTCAGACGCACGTCGCATTGTTGATGACAGCCCCATGCTTTCATCCATATGTGAGTCACGCCAGTCAATATGAGCGTCTAACTGAAGAATAGTATAATCACCTCGTCCTCCAAACGCTTGAAGCATTGGTATTGGAACAGAGTCATCTCCCCCAACCAAAATAGGTACGGTTCCTTTTTCAAGGATCAGTTCAATTGCTGTTTTAATAATTTTACGGTTTTCTTTGGGTTGACTCTCGTCAAATGGTAGATTTCCACAATCCACGGCTCTCTTGCTATTTGGATAAAATATAGGCCCTCCCAAGTCAAAATTGTGTCTATCGATGTTCGAAGTAATTGCTGATGTTGCTTGGCGAAGGGCATCAGGTGCCTTTTTACAGTAAGCGCCTACAGACTTATAAGGTGTTGCGCAGGGCGCACCAATAAACGCTATTGGAGCGTTCAATTCATTCATAGAAACGCAACTTTCTAATCCAAGGAAGGTTTTAGAAGCTTTTGCGCCAAATAACGATCCCAAATCCGGTTTATTGTTCATGTAACCCCCTATACATTATTTTAGAAAAGCCAGCGAACAAATTTTAAACACAATTACGGCCATGGGGAGAGGAGATGACTTAAAATTCCTAGTGATCAGGCCTACTTACCAGTTCATATTCCGTTCGCTCCAAAGTTTCACGAAGTTTTCTTATATGTAGTGGAGAGATTTCACAACAACCTCCAACTATGGTCGCTCCTGACGATACCCAATCTGATACAAATTTGGCGTATAAAGGTGGGGTAAGTTCTTGCCGTGCTTTTAAGCTGTCTACAGTCCCACCGAGTTCAAGCGCGTCAATTGAAGTAAAACCATTTGCATAAGCTCCAAAATATTTTTCAGATAAATTGATTTTTT
>MDSW01222057.1_pt1 | contig 10465 bp, 8 predicted proteins | sample 811171 | NCBI WGS metagenome assembly MDSW01 (sample SAMN05326641, study PRJNA326480) | marine metagenome | isolation source: seawater | place: Atlantic Ocean: North West | collected 2012 | reverse complement strand
GATCGCCACATGTTGCATGGACCTGACAGTCTATTGCTCAGAACACAGATGATGATCAACCGCTTGTGTGATGGGAAAACATTGGAAGAAGCCCGAGAAGGATTGGAAGAAATTCAGCGAAACTCAAATTTTCCGGCAGTCGCCCCTCTTATCCCGCAAAACACTCAAATCACACAGATAGAAGAAACTGCAGAAGATGCCGAACTCCTACCCGAAATCGGTATTTTTGATGAATCGGATTTGGAACAGGCACTGAAAGCCATGTACAATGGCGACGCTGGCTCTTTGCCTGAACCTAAGCCAGTATCAGACCAAGCGGTATCTGAAAACAAGACTGCGACCGAATCATTTGCCAGTGAAAGTCATGCAGATCATGCAGGCAAAGGTTTGCTGAATCGAGCACGTACTTCGTTATACGAAACCCGTTCAGAAAATACAGATTTGAATAACCAACAAAACTTGGAAAAATGGTCTAAGCCATGGGAACAAGATACCTCTTCAACATCTGTTTCCAATACCGAAACCGACTCTGCGTATGAGCGAGCATGGGGCCGAAACTCACCTGATTGGTATTGTGAAAAACAATCGACACAAAGTGAAAACCGTTTCCAATCCGCTTTGGTTGAAGCCAAGGAAGAAGCGGGGACATTCTTCTCCGGAGAAATGTTTGGCGACCTTGGTTCTCAAACAACGGATGAAGGTATCTTCGGAAGCATGTTTGACGCTCCCACTCCTTCTACCATTCCATCACCACAGGAGATGACTCAACCAGAACCGACACCCACATGGTCAGGTCAGCCCATACGTGAGGCAATTCCATCTCCCCAAAATGCGTTGGCCACGACACTACCTGAACCAACCATTCATGCGATACGCAAAGAATGCACTCCCGGTGTAGTTGCGGCTGCTAGAATTTCAGACAATCAAATCGAACCAGAACCTCAAGAACAACAATCTGGACTTGAGGAATTTCCTGCGATTGGTGCCCTGTTAAGAAACAGCAATAGGACCCAGCAAAAAATTGTAACCAAGCCCAAGCGTGGTGTTTTGTCAAGACTTGCAACTCGAGGCAAGAAGGCGTTGATAAGAACAGAGCCAAAACCCAAAACAAAAACTCGCCCAGTAAAAATTGAAGGTGATGATTATGCGGATGTTTATGGCGACAATGATGGATTCTCGAATGGAGAATATCGTGAAGTATCGATGAAATCCGGCCAAATCTTGCGGCTTCGTGCGGATCAAGATCATCAAGCAGAAGTCGCAGAGCGAATCAAGACTCTGTCGAAATCGACAGGTGGAGAAATCGCTGATGACGAAACTGATGCACTCATCCAGAGATTGGAGGCTAGTGGGGATTTAGCACCAATTGCCAATTTACTCAAAGCAGCAGAGACCAAACAATTGTCATTTGGACAACTGGCGAGTACATCTCCGCCAAAGGATGCTCCTGGTCACCACGGAATCTCTAGAATGGGTTGATTACATCAATCCAACCATTCTGCGGTACGTATCCAATCTGGCGTGATACTCTCCACGTTCCAGTTCGACAATTCCTGAAACACCGAATCGAGAGAGAGTAAAAGAAGCCATCACAGTTGCATGAACCAAAGCATTGTGCAGTTCATCAAGTCGGGGGTTCAGCGATTCAGTCTCAGACAGAAATGTCAGTAATGTTCCGGCAAATGAATCTCCACATCCTGTCGGATCAACAATTTCCGGTGTCGGAAAGGCGGGCAATGCAAGAATACCTGAGTCAGTCAAGGCCACACATCCATGTTCACCCTTTTTGATTATCAATATCGATGGTCCAGTGCCCGATTCTGTACCTCCACTGAGTGCCTCACCACTGCGAATTGATTCACCTGCTCGAATCAAATTTTCATCTTTTGCAATCATACGGACTTCATTGTCGTTAAGAATTGCCAAATCAATCCGTCGCAGAACACTAGACAATTCGTCAAATGCAATTTCAATCCACAGATTCATCGAATCCAGTGCAATATATTTGGCACCCTCGCATTGGTCGAGAACATGAGATTGAATCGAAGGGTGGTTATTTGCGAGGAATAAGACCCTAGGCGCCCACCATGATGCGGGAACCTTGGGCTGATATCCATCCAGAACATTTTGTTGTGTTTCTATCGTAATTGCTTGCGCCATATCCCCCTCATATTTGCCATGCCAGCGGAAGGTTCTGCCCCCATCAATGGATTCAATTCCATCCATATTCAGTCCTGCATCCTTGAGCAATTGAAAATCTGCATCTTCAAAATCATCACCTACCGCGCAAACCAAACCAACCGGAAGGGTCCCCCCCGGGTCTTGCCTACGGCTCGTATGGAACGCCGCTGCAAGCCCAGCAAATGTTCCCGAACCACCCAAGGAATTCTGAACTGAACCTGAATCTGTATCGAGGTCGTCATATGCCAAACTACCCACGATTACGATGTCCATGTTATCACCCGAGCAAATTGGGATGTTCCTCTAGATATTGAATGGTTACATCACGTGCAATGAAATCTGGTTCACTCAAAATTGCAAGATGTAGGGGGATTACGGTTTGAACACCAATTAACGTCGTCTCGGTAAGAGCCACTCTCATTTTGGCAATCGCCTCATCACGATCTTGAGCCCAAACAATCAATTTTGCCAATAAGGAATCAAAGCATCCTGGCATTTCGTAACCGATGTGAGCATGTGTATCAACACGAACTCCACGTCCGCCAGGAAAATGGCAATCCCACAATTTCCCGGGTGATGGGATGAACTTAATCGGATCTTCTGCATTCAGTCGGCATTGGATGGAATGACCTGAGAATTTTACCTCATTTTGCTTGAGGGGAAGACCCTCGCCTGCGGCGACTCGAATCCCCATCTTCACCAGGTCAACACCAGTAATCATCTCCGTGATTGTATGTTCCACCTGCACCCTTGGGTTGACTTCTAGGAAGTAGAATTGACCGTGCTTGTCCCTGAGAAATTCGAATGTTGCAAGCCCACGATAGCCTACTGAGCGTGCGCCTTCACATACTCGATTACCAATTTCAGCCCGAACCTCCTCAGTCAACCAAGGGCCTTCCTCTAACAATTTCTGATGACGTCGTTGGATGGAACAAAAACGTTCTCCGAAATGAATTGCATTTTCGCCATCAGCGAGAACCTGAAACTCCACATGTTGAGCGCCTTCAATGAACTTTTCAACGAAAACCCTACTGTCTCCAAAGGCTGATTTTGCTCGGGATTGGCAAAGAGTGAGAGCAGATTCAAATTCATCTGCATGATGGACGACCTGCATGCCGATTCCACCCCCGCCCGCTGCAGCTTTGATAATCACTGGATAACCGATTTCCTCTGCCAATTGTCTGGCTACTGAGGCGTCCTCGATGGCTTCGTCGCTTCCCTTGGCAACAGGTAAGCCGGCGGCCTCCATGGCTTTACGTGCCTCGATTTTATCCCCTAATAATGAGATTACATCGGCGCTGGGTCCGATGAATGTGATGCCTTCTTCCTCACATCGACGAACAAAGGCCGCATTCTCTGCAAGAAAACCATATCCTGGATGGATTGCTTCTGCACCAACATCCTTTGCAGCTTGTATGACTGCCTCATAATCAAGGTACGAATCTAGTGGATTGGTTCGATAGAGTGGAATTGCGTAATCGGAAAAACGAACAGGCAATGAGAGACGATCCTCTCGGCCGTGGACAATACAAACTTCGACTCCGAGTTCACGGAGGGCCCGACTGATTCGTAGCGCGATTTCGCCACGATTGGCAATCAAAACGCGCTTGAACATGTTAGTTGGCATCCGAGTTCGGTTCAAAGGCGTGCCGCATCCGCCCTTAGGGCGGATTCAATCAGTATACGTCACGGAGATATCGCTTCTCTTCACGCATCAGGGTTTGCTCAACGAATTCCTTGGCTTCTTCATCAGACATACCCCCATGTTCAGCACAAATGTTGATGAGTGTCGAGTGTACATCCTTGGCCATGTAATTCTTATCACCACAGACATAGAAGTATCCACCATTGTCAATCCAATCCCAAATCTCAGTCGCGTGTTTGGCCATGAGGTGCTGAACATACACCTTTTCAGGACCTTCTCTGGACCAAGCCAGATCTAATTTATCGAGGGTTCCATCTTCAACATAAGCCGAAATTTCATCGCGATAGAGATACTCGCCAGCCTCAGTCCAATCTCCGAAGAAGAGCCAATTGCGGCCTTCGGCTCCATCCGCCTTACGCTGCTGTAGGAAGGCACGGAAAGGTGCAATTCCTGTTCCAGGCCCTACCATAATCATATCCTTCTTTCCATCTTCAGGAAGGATGAAAGAACGCGTTGGAGACATGAATACTCGTACACCAGTTGTCCCTTCTGGAACGCGATCTGCAAGATACCCGGTGGTCAAACCAGTCTTGGCCCGACCCTCTCCTTCGTATCGAACAATCCCCACGGTCAAGTGGACAGTGCCTGGTTCAAAATCAGGCGATGATGCAATCGAATAGAGGCGAGGTTTGAGGCGATCAATTTGGTCGACGAAATCTTGGCCACTAAATCCGAGATGTCCAAAATCATTCAGAACATCAATGTAATCTCTTCCCCACAAATAATTCTCCATTTCTTTGTCATCTGCATTCAATGATTCCCACAATTCTTTGGCTGGATCGACATTGCTCAAAGTAGGTGTGAAACCCTCGGGATAATCGTCATCCTGACCAGACCATGACCAGTTTACAATTTGGTTTCCTGAATCAACCATTGCTCGTTGTCGTTTTACAATTCGAATTTCAGCGCCATCTGTTGAAGCGAACTTTGAACCGATGCTTGCAACAAATTTGCGGTTGGCTTGATGAATTTCATAATGATTGGATAAGGCTTCATGCAGAGTCATTTGACCGGCATGTGTATCGACGATTTCATCCGGATTGGCGCCGAGGGCGACAATCACATCTTCAACTAAATTTTCAGATGTGACTGGAATGACACCAAGCGCATCACCCGCTTTGTATTGCATACCAGAGTCACCCAAATCAAAGACGATGTGACGCGTTTCTTTCTTGGAACCGTCACCGTTCAGTACATAGTTGACCGTCACTGTGGAATCATAGGGATTCTTTGCACTCCAATCTGACATTTTGAACACCGCTTCCAATCCCTCTAGGGGATTGATTGCCGCGCCTCGTCTTTCATATTTCAACCAAAGGGGTCGGACACTTGCTCTGATACCGATGTGGGAATCAACGAACAAAAACTTGACTTTGAATCAATGATACGCGAATGTGAGGAGAGAAGATGGTGTCCATATCTTTCCTCGGTTCAGGAAATGCCTTCTGCCCCTCAGGAAGAATGCATTCTCTAGTACTCATCGATGACTGCTTATTGGTCGATGCACCACCCACTGTAGTGCCACAGATGCGTCAGCACGGAATTTGTCCTTCGCAGATTACTGATTTATTCATCACACATTGGCATGGAGATCATACCTTTGGCGTACCTTTCATGTTGCTTGAGCGAAAATGGATATCTGATCGTGAAGGTGAGCGAGCCCTTCGAATCCATTCTCTAGCTGGAGGTGAAGAGAAACTAGGACATTTGTGTGAACTGGCCTACCCAGAATCACTTGGAGAATTGGAGTGGGTTTCACACAATCATACACAAGGTATAGCGCAAGAATGGAACTTTGAGCGCTTCGGAGTCTGTCATAATCCCCTCACAGAACCTCATGGTTATCGCTTTGAGAAAGAGGGATTTGTTTTGGTTCATTGTGGAGATTCCGGACCCTGTGAAAACATTGAGCGCCTGGCTCCAGAAGCAGATGTGATGATTATTGAGTTAGGGATTCCAGATTATGTCGAAAGCCCTTACCACTACACACCATCACGGTTGAGAGATTTGGCTCTCCGAAACCCTGAAACCATTTTCTTAGCAACGCACAATTTTTCCGATTCGGGAAAAAAATCAGAGTTGCCAGACAATGTAATTGAGGTTGAGGATGGAGATGTTTTTACCTACTGAATATATTTATATTGAATAAAAAATAACTTTATTTTGAGATAAAAATAGGTGCGGAAACTCACATTCTACCAAATTCCCAATTGAAAAACGCCTCTCTGTGAGAAATACTCAGCAGAAAAATAACCATTGCCTTCTTCACACACAGACCAACCGATCTTTCGAGTCTGACAGTATAGCTCAACTCATTGGAAATACTGAGGGTGAAATTTTCTCGAGTGTCTAAAAAAACGCTGTATATCGCAGCATTTATGTTATATTTATATGATCCTTCAAGACAAAATGTAGTTGCAGTATCGGACCGTGTTCATTCAATATTTCTTGATTCGCCAGCCGTTCTATCAATCATGCTTAATTACCCCTCACGGAGTCGAAGACATCCCTGTCAGATTGTGACACCGAGTGTTTCCACGCTTGGAGTCAAACTACAGGAAAGGGGAGAGTGTTAGAAAATGTCTTCAAATCTTTTCGATGGACTTCTCGACCTGAGGAGTTTGTTTAGAGATCGAAGAGCGCTCGGTCATGCATTCAACCCCGACAACTTACCACATCGTACTGAAGAGATTACAACTCTTGTAAACAACCTTGTTGAAGCGTTGAGGGGGCATGCTCCTTCAAACATGAATTTGTATGGGCGTCCAGGTTCTGGAAAAACGGCAGTAACCCGTTTTGTATGTCGTGACTTGGAATCAAAAGGAGCGGCAGAAGGATGTAACATCCAGGCTGTTGAAATCAACTGCCGAAACGTCGACACCAAATACAGGGTGTTAGCCGAAATTGGGAACCGATTGGCAGATGATGGGGATGAATTGATTCCATTCACCGGTTGGCCTGCTGACAAAGTGTTTGAACACGTGCGCGCGCGCATGCAGGCGCGCGGGGGCGTGCATGTTATTGTCTTAGATGAAATCGATCACCTGGTCAAAAAGGGCAAGGAAGGCGATGACCTGCTGTACAGTTTGACCAGTTTGAATATCGGGTTGCTCGAGGGTGCATTTTGCTCTGTGATTGGGATTAGCAATGATTTGGCATTTACTGAAATGTTGGATCCAAGAGTGCAATCACGACTCTCTCCAATCGATGTTGTATTCTCACCTTACAATGCCTCACAACTTGAAGATGTTCTACGCCCAAGGGCGGCTCGAGGCATCAAAGAAGACGCATTAGACAAGGCAGTCATCCCTCTCTGTGCTGCACTGGCTGCCAAGGAAGATGGGGATGCGAGACGTGCCCTTGATTTGCTAAGAATTTCCGTTCAGAGAGCTGAACAGAGTGAGGCTGAACGCGTCGGGATTAGCCATGTTCGGCAGGCGCAAAATCAACTTGAATTTGATCAAATCACACCGACCATTCAAGATCTGCCTTTACATCAAAAATTGGTATTGTTTTCTGTAATCATCAACGAAAATAATGGCTTGTCAAATATCTCTACGGGTGAAGTATACGGGACCTACGAAATGGCTTGTGAAAACGCCGGGGAAAAGCCGTTGACAAGTCGCCGTGTCTCTACGTTGATTCGAGGGCTTGACATGGCTGGAATCATTACCGCGAAAAAAACTAGCCGTGGAAGACATGGTATGTCAAAGAGAATCAATTCCTGTCTTCCTCCGGCGTTCGATGCTCTTGAAATCATGTGTTCAGCAGAACCTGTCATGAATGAGGTCATAGGAGCACGATATCGCCTCCAGAATCGACTTTGAAGCCCGAATTCTAGGCTGTGACTTTCGGGCAACGGTTATGACGAGTGCATGGGTCGCCGAGCCGATGACCGCAGCAGATGGCCGTGAGGGGCGTACTCTCGCAACGCTTGCTTTTGCCCTTGGTGTATGGGCAACTGTACTTGGTGTTCTCAATATTCTATACGGAATCGGAGGCAGTGGCGAACACAAATTGAAGGTAGTTTGGGCCGCTTATCTTAGTGTAGGGCAACTGTATCCAGATCTGTATGTCGATGACATGGTGTTTCGCCCAATGAGTGATTCCGTTTTCATGATTCTTTCAATTGGCCTTACCGCTTGGGGAGGTTCTTGCCTACACAAGTCCACTGAAGGTGGCATCGTGGCATGGATCCAGGGCGTATTTACCTGCGATTGTTGGTTGAGTCTGATGTCAACCAAAGAAGCAGGCGAGAAGATGACAATGGCCATGTGGTGCATTCTACTTGGCATTGTGTTCTATGTTTATCAGAGTGTTGTGCACTGGAATTGGGTCGATGTTGGCGTCTACTCAGTCACCGCAGCACTACTTGGATTCGGCTGTGCTCTGATGTTTGCAGCACAGGCTGAAGCACAAGAATGATTAGCGATTCTTTCTGCTAAGAACCCGCGAATGACCGTGGCGTCCGAGCAATGCGTCCAATAGTCCCAATCCAGCCCCATACCAAAGAGCACCGCTCCACAACAACTGATGGAACCTTGAGGCGTACAATAGCCCCCACACAGCAGTCGTTGTTGTGGCGAGCCACCAAACGGGTGTGCCAAAAGGCCACCAAATCATGAGGATGGTTGCAAACAGTAAACCGGTAACTGCAATCGGTAACATCCAGACTACTTCTTTCGCATCACTCACAAAATCGTGCAGATGGATATATCCATTTGGTTTACGAACCCCATGACGGCCAAAACGTCGTCGTATGCGCATGTGTGCACGGGCATCACGGCTGCGTTTTTTCAGGAATAATCTAAGAGAAGACTCGGCAACATGGTGTACGACTGCTGTGGGTGTGTGTACGATGCACCCTCCTGTTTGGAGAAGATGTAAACTGACTTCCATGTCTTCTGCATGATACCATTCAGTGTTGAATCCTCCAACTTCCAATAGGGCCTTTCGAAGAAACATTGAGCAAGGTCCGTTGGCCAAACTCGTCAGCCGCGGGCGACCTGTATATTTGCGCGCGATTGAGCGAGCGCGAAGACGGCTGGTCTTGGTTTCACCTTCATCGAAAATGGTGCGGCCAGTGACCGCTAAAACCCGTTCATCATCTAGACCTGAGGACACCTCGAACATTTCGGAAATCCAATACGGATCAGGCCGACAATCGATATCTGTAATCGCAACCCATTCTCCTGAAGATTCCTCGACAGCTAAATTTCGCCCTGCTGACAAACCCTTTGCCGATTGAAGCAACACCTTGACCGATATTCCATTGTGCTCGCCTTTCCAAGATTCAAGTTTGGATTGGCCACCATCTGTAGAACCATCGTCGACTGCAATGATTTCCAGCGGTCGATATGTTTGCTGGGTAAGGGCTCTCAAGCAATCATCAACCCAATGCTTGGCATTACGCATGCAGACAGTGATACTAATCAACGGTTGATTAGACATCAAATCACCTGACTTCAAAGGCATCCAGCATGGCTCGACTGCGTGACTTGGTACCTTCATCTGTGATACGCATCACGACCCCCGCAGAAGGTTGACCATACAATACAACTGAGCCTAGCGGCGCTAACAAATGAATAAAAATTGGAGAAAGATCTTCTTCTCCGTCGACTTCGAGCAATACTGGCCCACCTTCTTCGGAAAATGCGAATTCTAATGCTAAATCAGCGCATTCCAAAAGTTCGGGAGTCAATTGGCCTGGAGGGTTTTTGCAAGATAGATTGCCTACAAACGAACTGCGGTCTAACTCACCGTCCCAAGTGGTACGTTTGGTAAGGCCATCAACAATGCCGACATCAGGAACCCACCCCGCTTCGAGTAATGCATTGACGGTGACATCACCTACAGCAATAAGGCAAGGTGAAAATGCTGGAATGGATTCGACGGCAGCAAGTATTGCAACCTCGGGTGTATCTTCAGGCCCAGGAAACAAGGTCCCCATGGGTTTCTTTAGTTCTGAATCCAATGTCGAAGGCATGTGAACAGTTCGATCTAAATCTGCTGCACGAATCCATAAATTACCTTCACGATCAATACTACCCTGACGAATACGAGAGGAAGAGATGGGGATACCATCTCGGCCCAAAGCATGTGGGACTTCTAGAATTTTTAATGGTGGAATACCTTCATCAGTACGCATCTGATTTATCTTGTCACAATTCTTCCTGGTTTCGGGCGTACACACGATGTGGGTGGCATCCGATCGCGTGGGTGCTGGGCCCCAGGAATCCTCCAAGGTGTGCAAAGAAAAACGACGTTCTCCGCACCAATCAGAGATTTCTTCAAATCGTTCTGTTTGTGATTTTATTCGAGGGTCCTTGGACAATGCAATCGCATCTGAGGATACCCAAATTTCAACAGAATCACAAGAAAATGCGGCTTCAAGCAAGGATTGATGCCCGATGTGGAAGCAATCGAACGTCCCGCCGACAAGGCACAAGGTTGCGCTCATCAGTCGATTCGTGTGGCCCACAGTCTTTCAATCCGGCGGGTGAGAAAGTGTGCCCCGGGGCGTAACGGACCGTTTCATCGCCGTAGCTCGTGATCCTGACCCTGCCCCAGGGCATGTGT
>MDSW01169074.1_pt1 | contig 10465 bp, 8 predicted proteins | sample 811171 | NCBI WGS metagenome assembly MDSW01 (sample SAMN05326641, study PRJNA326480) | marine metagenome | isolation source: seawater | place: Atlantic Ocean: North West | collected 2012 | reverse complement strand
TCTTTAGAATTTTCTAAATACTAGTGAATTAAGTTTTAAAACTAATTTTTTGCGATACAGCTATAAGTGAGGCTAATTTTGCATTATCATAAATTAATCTAATATTTGTATGTAAAGTTTTATTATCACTCATCTCTCTTAAACGTTTTAAAATAAAAGGAGTTATTTTATTACCGGTAATATTCATACTTTTGGCTTCTTGAAAAGCCTTTAAAGTCCATTTGTTAATTTTTTTTGGATCAATTGAAAATTCTTTAGGTGGTGGGTTAGCTATTATTATACCCCCTTGAATAGATTTATGATAATCAATTAATAAGGCAATCTCATCATATGACTGAGCATTAAAAGAATTAAGTAAGCCGCTATCAGTACTATAAAAGCTTGGAAATAAATTAGTTTTATAACCAACAATAGGTATACCAAGAGTTTCCAAAAATTCTAGAGTTTTTGGAATATCAAGAATTGATTTTACCCCACTACAAACTACTGAAACCTTATTCCTACCTAGTTCAATTAAGTCCGTAGACATGTCATGACTATGATTATAATTTGAGTGTATTCCTCCTATACCACCTGTGACCATTAAATTTATATTCGCTGCTGTAGCACATATGATTGTGCCAGCAACAGTTGTAGCTCCACATTTTTTACTTACTAGTGTCGGGGCAATATCTCTAGTACTTACTTTTACAATATTTTGATCTAATGAAATTTTTTCCAATAATTTTTTATCACATCCAATGTTAATATAACCTTGATCAAGAATTATGATAGCAGGTGTTGCACCATTATTTTTAATAATATTTTCAATTTCTAGTGCACAATTATAGTTGTCAGGTGAGGGTAAGCCATGAGCAAAAATTGTGGACTCTATAGCAACAACTGGTTTGTTGTTTTTTAATGCTTTAGCAACTTCTGGAGAAAATTTTAGAGGAAACATTATTCTATTTAATTACCCATACTTAATCTTTTTTCAATAAGTTTATGATTTAAATCTATTCTTGTTGATCCAGAAACCTCTGCTAGTAAACTTGATGAAGCTAATCCATATCTTAATATATTTTTCAAAGGCATATTTTGTCGTATATAAGAAATAGCAGCACCACAAAAAGCATCTCCAGTGCCATTTAAGTCAATTACTTTTGTTGGAAATATAGATTCTTTTATAAATTTATTATTATTAGCAGCAATTGCACCTTTAGAGCCTAGTGTTACAAAAATATTTTTAGTACCTAATTTTAAAATTTTTTCTATTGCATCTCTTAGCCTTGTTTCTTTAGGCATTATTGCAAAAAGTTCATCTTTATTAAGAAAAAGGTAATCTAGGTTTTTTAATACTGGTTTAAGTCTTGGTGCTTTATACTTAGATACAGCAGTTGCTATTAAAATTTTTTTATTAAGTAAAAAGATAATTTTTTCAAGTGATTCTTCTTTAAAATTGCTATCAATTATCCATGAATTAGCATTAATTTTTCTTAAACTATCTTCTACTAAATCAGGTTTAATTTTTTCAATTATTGACATATCATTTACACCAATAATCATTTCACCGTTTTTATCTTGAATTGCAGTATAGGTACCTGTTTTTTCATTATTAATACTTATAATATTCGTGGTATCTAAACCAATATCAGATAACTTTTTCTTTATAACTTCACTTTCATTATCATCGCCTATAAAACTCAAGAAAGTTACTTTATTACAGAGGTGATGTAATATAGAGGTTATATTAAACATCACTCCTCCTATACTTTCAGTAAGGGTCGCAATATTTGAATCGCTATAATTATAAGAGTTAATACATTTATATGATCTATCAATATTTATTGCCCCGATACATCCAATAAGGTTATTTTTTTTATTTGAGAATAAATTTTTGACCATTATAGGTATTCAAGAGATATGCTATTCATAAAGAAAAAATTTATAATACTATATTTTGTTATTTATTTTTATATATTAATTATATAAAATTAATAATCAAGAAATTTAAATAAATATGGTTTTTTTCATGAATTTTAAGATAGCAATTGATACTGGTGGAACATTTACAGATGTTGTGGTAACCGATAATAATGGTAATATATTTCTTGGGAAATCTTCAACTACTCCAGATAAAAGTTTTGATGGTGTATATGCTGGTATTTCTGATGCATCGAGATATATTGGAATATCTCCTGAAGAATTATTAAATAAAACGAATCTTTTAATTTATGGAACTACCAGAGCAACAAATGCAATCGTAACGAACAGTACTGCAAGAGTTGCAGGAATTTTTACTAAAAACTTTAGAGATATTCTATCGTATCGAAGTGGAGGGAAAAAGTCACCATTTAAACTTGATGTAGATCCTATACCACCATTTATTCCAAGAAAACTTTGTTTCGGAGTTGAAGAGCGAATTGATTCTGAAGGTGGAGTAATCATTGAACTTAATGAAGAAGATGTGATTAAAAATTTATCAAAATTAAAATCTGAAAATATTGAAGCTATAGGTGTATGTTTGTTGTGGTCTATAGTTAATCCAGATCATGAGAAAAAAATTGGTAAAATTATTGAACGAGAAATGCCTAAAATTCCTTACACACTTTCCCATGAGTTAAATCCAATTATAAGAGAATATCCTAGATCATCATCAACAATGATTGATGCATCTTTAAAACCATTAATGCAATACCATCTTAAAAGTTTAAAAGATGAGTTAAATAAAATTAATTTTAAGGGAGAGTTTTTGATTAGTACATCTTCGGGTGGATCAATGCATATTGATGATGTTATTGAAAAACCTATATATATGGTTAAATCAGGCCCAGCAATGGCTCCTATTTCTGGTCTAGAATATTCAAGTTACGAAAAATTTGGTGATGATGTAATTGTTGTAGATACTGGTGGTACTACTTTTGATGTTAGTTTAGTGAGATCTGGTCAGGTTAAATATAGTCGTGATACTTGGTTATTAGAGGAATTTAGAGGGCATAATCTAGGTATGTCATCAGTGGATGTTAGAAGTATTGGTTCAGGGGGTGGTTCTATTGCATGGGTTGATGACGGAGGCTTATTAAGAGTTGGACCTGAAAGTGCTGGTGCAACGCCTGGCCCTGCTTGTTATGGGAAAGGTGGCGAGCAAGCTACAGTAACTGATGCAGCTGTTGCATTAGGTTATATTTCACCAGAAAAATTTTTAGGTGGAAAAATGAAGTTAAATAAGCAGTTGGCTGTAAAAGCAATCACAAAAATTGCTGATAAACTCAAATTAGATATTTTAGAAACAGCTGCAGCAATAATCACTATAGCAAGTGAAACCATGATAAAAGCTATCGAGGAAATAACAATTAATGAAGGTGTAAACCCTACTGAGTCTGTTATTGTTGCAGGGGGTGGTGCTGCTGGTTTAAATATTTTACCTATCGCTGCATCAATGAATTGCAATAAAGTAATTATTCCTAAAACGGCAGGAGCATTAAGTGCATGTGGCGCACATTTTTCTAATATTGTTAGAGAGTTTAATTCGTCTGCATATACTAGAACTGATATTTGGGAAAATAAAAAAGTTAGTTTAGCTTTTGATTCTATAAATAACAAATTAGATAAAGTTGAGAAAAATTTAAAAGATAAAGGTATTAAAAAATTTCATAGAGAATATTTTTGTGATGCAAGGTATTTAAATCAACAATGGGAAATTGAAATAAAATTAATTACAAATAATAATATAGCTAAAATTCAAACATCTGAAATTATAAATGAATTTCATAAAAATCATAAAAGACTATATGGTGTGATAGAAGAGGGAGCGGTTGTCGAGTGTTTGAATTGGAAGGGTCGAATTATCGCTGAAACAGAAAAAAATACCTTACAACCAAAACTCAGTATTCCAGAAAATAATGATAAAAAATTTGAAACAAAACAGGCATACTTTTCGAATTATGGAAATTTAAAAACAAAATATTATGATGGCAATAAAATTAAAGAAAATTCTCTTATTGAGGGCCCCGCAATAATTGAGGAAGTTACCTCAACTCTTGTTGTTTATCCAAAAATGAAAGTTAGATTAAGTAATAGTGGAAACTACATACTAGAAGAAAAAATTAATAAAGGTAGTAATTCTTCTAATTCTTTGGGTATTAAAATTGACCCAGTACAATTATCTGTAATGTCAAATCGGATAGATGCAATCACAAGAGAAATGGCTTTAACTGTATTAAGATCTGCACGATCGTCTGTTATAGCTCAATCTAGAGATGTTTCAACGTCGATTGTAACTCAGGATAATCAAATTTTAGCTTCTGCTGAGGGTCTACCTGCGCATATATTTGGAGCAAATTTACAAGCTGAAACAATGTGTAAATATCATCCAAATTTAAAAGAAGGTCAGGCTTTTCTTCATAATGATCCGTATGAAGGTAATAGTCATGCAGCCGATATTTCAGTTTTAGTTCCAGTTTTTTATGAGGGAGAGCATATGTTTACTTTGTCTGTCAAAGGACATCAAGCTGATATTGGAAATGCTTTGCCTACTACTTATATGCCGCAAGCAAAGGATGTTTATGAAGAAGGAGCATTGATTTTTCCTGCTGTTAAAGTGCAGGAAAATTATAAAGATGTAGAAGATATAATTAGGATGTGTAAAAGGCGTATAAGAGTTCCTGAGCAGTGGTATGGTGATTATTTAAGTCAAGTAGGAGCTGCACGAGTTGCAGAGATAAGATTAAAGGAATTTTTAAATAAATACGGTAAGGATAATGTTAAACAATTTATTAAAGAATGGTTAGATTATTCTGAGCGAAGATGTAGAAATGCTATAAAAAAACTCCCTGCTGGAGTAATAAATGCATCTGGAAAACATGACCCACTGCAACCTTTTTTACCTGATGGTATAAAGTTAAATATGAAAATTGAGATTAAACCTGATGAGGGAATAATTGAAACTGACTTAACAAATAATGAAGATTGTCTTGAAACTGGACTAAACTTAACTCAATCAACTGCAACATGTTATGGTCTACAAGGTGTATTTAATTGCCTTAATAATGATATACCAACAAATACTGGTAGTTTTAGATGTGTTAAAGTGAAACTTAGAAATGGATGTTGTGTAGGTATCCCTACTTTCCCACATTCATGCTCAGTTGGTACAACTAACCTTGGAGATGTTCTTGTAAATATTGGACAGTCAGCATTTACTCAGTTGGGTGATGGTTTTGGGCTTAGTCAAGGTAATGTTTGTTTTGGTGGTGCTATGGGAGTAATATCTGGAGAAGATTGGAGAAATGATAATAAACAATATATTAATCAAATTTATCTGCAAGGTGGAGGTGGTCCTGCATCATCAAGATCAGATGGAATGATTAACCTTCTAATTCCAGTAGGTGCAGGTCTTTTATATAGAGATAGTATAGAAGTATTAGAACAAAGGTTTCCAATGTATATAAAATCTTTATCAATTATTGAAGACTCATGTGGACATGGTAAATATAGAGGTGGCCCCGCAACAGAAGTAATTTTTGGTCCAAGAAAAAATAAAATGACAGTAAGTCTTTTAGGAGGTGGTAAATTATATCCTCCAGAGGGTGTTTTAGGTGGTTATGATTCTAAACCATCTTATAATGGAATAATTTATGAAAATAACTCTGTTGAGGAGTTGGGTGATGCTATGATGGTTGAGCTAAAACCAGGTCAATTTATATGTTCAGTTGATTCTGGTGGTAGTGGATACGGTCATCCTGTTAATAGGGATATAGATAGAGTATTGAATGACTTAATAGAAGGCTATATTTCCGAATCCGAAGCAGAGAACGTCTACGGTGTTCTTCTTGAACAAAATTCAAATAACGAAAAACTAATTGTAGATAAAATTAAAACTGAAAAAAGGCGAAAAGCAATCATTAGTCAATTTGGTAATAGATAAATTTATTATAAATAAACTTTAAGTAAAATTATGAAATTAAATTATTATGATATTATCCCAAGCAAAAAATGTATTTTAAGTAAAATTTTAGAAAGTAAATCCAAGTTAAAACCTTCACACGATTTTATTTTAACAGATAAAAAAAACTATACATATCGAGATATTAATGAGAGTGCTAACAAACTAGCACATGGCTTGTTACAAAAAGGTATTTCTAAAGGTGATAAAGTTGCTGTTTTAATGGACTCCTCACCTCAGTATCTTGATGTTTGGTTTGCTATTTCAAAAATAGGAGCTGTAGAAGTACCAATAAATACTGCTTACAAAGGTGATATATTAAAACATATTTTAGATTCATCAGACACTAGAGTAATTTTGTTTGATAAAAAATATGTAAATGAAGTAAATGAAATAAATAAAGAATGTAAAAAAATTGATATATATATAATCAATGATAAAGAGAATGATTGTAAGAGTTATCCAAACAAATTAGATAATTTTTATTTACATAATACAAATAATTTAAATGTGAATATAAAATATACAGATACTGCATGCCTACTATATACTTCAGGAACTACAGGTGTTTCTAAAGGAGTGATAATGAATAATCATTTTCTATGGTCTTTTGGTGTAAATGTAGCGCAAATAAATCAAATAAAAAACACTGATATTTCATATAATTATCTTCCTTTTTTTCATATAGCAGGTAAATTTTTATTAATGGCATCCTTACTCGTTGATGCTAAGAATGTAGTGATCCCTCAACTTAGTATAAGTAGATTTTGGGATGATATAAATAAATATAAAGCAACCATAATGGTAGCTGCTGGGGGGGTTTGTAATATGTTATTTTCTCAACCTCCAAGTAATAATGATTCTAATAATTCATTAAATTTAGTTTATGCAGTTCCTATACCAACAGAATTTGCAAATCAATTTGAAAAAAGATTTGGGGTACAGTTTATTGAAGCATATGGGTCTACTGAACTTAATGTTGTTGCATGCAGTGAACCAGGGAAGACACCAGCTAAATCGTTTGGTAAGCCCCTAAAGGGATATGATATGTCTATTTTTGACGAAAATGATAACCCTTGTCCTCCAGGAGTTCCTGGTGAAATTGTAGTTAGACCAAAAAAACCAAATATTATGATGGAAGGTTATTACGGCCTTCCTGAAAAAACTTTAGAGGTAACTAAAAATCTATGGTTTCATTCTGGTGATCAAGGATATGTAGATGATGAAGGTTGGTTCTATTTTCTAGATCGTTTAACAGATTCTATGAGAAGAAGAGGAGAAAACATTTCCTCTTTTGAGGTTGAAAAAATTATCAATGAACATGAATATGTTTCTGAGTGTGCAGCAATTGGTATAAAGTCAGAAATGCAAGAGGATGAAGTGAAAGTTGTGGTAGTAAAAAATTTAGAGGCTAATTTGAGAGAAGAAGATTTACTTCGCTATTGTATAGAAAAAATGCCTTACTTTATGGTGCCACGGTTTATTGAATTTAGAGAAGAACTTCCAAGGACTGCGTTAACAAAAATTAAAAAAGTAGAGCTTAGGAAAGAGGGTTTAACACCTGAGACATGGGATTGTGAAGCTAATGGTTTGCGAGTGACTCGTGAAGGAATAAAGAAAATATAATGGTTTTCAAGACGGGTACTTTCAACCACTCAGTCACCCCTCCGAATGACTTAAATTCGTATATATATCAGTAACTTATACTGTTTATTTATTCTTAGATTGACTAGGTCCAAAAAATTAGAAGATTATGGTTTGCAATTCTTTAATATACTCAAAAATAAAAAATAATTATGACTGATAGTAGAGATTATATCTATATTGACTTTGATTCTGATAGTAAGGAAATTATCGATAAATCAAAAATATTTTATTTATATGGTGTTATTGTTTATGTTTATTTCTTGGCAAGCTAAATATTATACCTGTGTGTTTTATATTAAGGTCACAAATATCAAACAATTTGTTAAAAATTAATTCTTTATGTTTATTGTCTGTTAATATTGTTATATACGCTGCTTCACCAAACTCGCCAAATTGTTTGTCATCAAATAGATCACTGGATCTACCATAAGAGACAATAATATTTTCAACGCCATCTTGTTCATGCATTAAGTCAATTACTTTTTGTCCATAATCTTTATGAACCATTGCTATAATTTCATAATTTTCAGTCATAGGAACTACGCCAATTTTTTTAGAACAGAGTCAGGGATATATGTAGCTACTTTTTCTAATTTAGTAATATACATTATTCCTTTTCCAGGGGTGTCTAATTTACCAGCTAGATACATTGCTTCAAAAACCATATCAGCCTGATCTTCTGAAACAATAATTCTAATTACTTCTTTCTGCTCATCTACTGTAACTCCTAGCAAACCCATTCTCTCTCTTATCCCAGTTCCTCGTGCATAGTTGATTGTTGCTCCTTGAGCTCCCATATTTTTCGCAGCTTCTAGAACTTCTTCTGCTAAACCTGATTGAAGTATACAAGTAATTAAACATGCGTCTGATAAGTAGGTTATTTTTCTTTCACTCATTTAATTTCCTCTTCATCCTCAAATTGACTTTTATGAGATCTATTAATTAATTGAATAACTAAGCCCATTGTTAGTACAGCAACTATTGGGCAAATACTAGCAAGTGATAAAATACCAAAACCTTCAACTGCAGAAACAGCATTACCCAAACCAAGTCCCATTGCAAGAACGAGTGGGACTGTAACAGGTCCTGTTGTAACACCTGCGCTATCCCAGGCAACATTTACAAATTCTTCAGATGATAGAATTGTTAAAATTATTCCTATTCCATATAGAGGTAATAGGACAGTTGCCAGATCAAATCCAATTATTAATTTTGCAATACCAAGAGAGATACCTACTGCAACTCCTCCAGCAACACTATACATAAGCATTGATTTTTTAAATGCACCTTCAGTTAATTTTTGTACAGTTAGACCAAGTGCATTTAGTGCAGGTTCTGCTAATGTTGCGCCAAAGCCCATTAAAAAAGCAAAACCAATAACAATTATTAAACCAACTAGTTCTGGAAAAATTGGTGAAAACTTACTAATAGGTAATTCCATAAATGCTGCTGGTAAAACACTACCTGTTTGTGCCCCAATAGCACCCAATCCATAAGTTAAACCTATATTAAATATACACATCCCAATAATTGATAGGGTCAAGCCATATATTGTTATCATTCTATTTGGGAGAGTTGACCTTAGGATTACAAATAAAACAAAAACTAGAAACAATACTAAAGGTAGAATAGCTCTAACACCTAAAACAATTTCTACAAGGGGTGTTTTTTCCCAAATTGTTGGAATAGGTTTTGCAACTTCAGCAGCAGCAGTAGCAGATGCTATAATTTCTTCAGGTGTAATACTAAATGAAACAATAATAGCAAGAATTAAAACAGCTAAAATTGGAAATAGGGAAGCCATGGTTACTACGCCAAACCCGGATAAAGATGAATTCCCTTTTCCCGCGGCATTTGCTATACCAATTCCAAGTGATAAAACAAGAGGCACAGTAACAGGACCAGTAGTAACTGCACCGCAATCCCAGGCTAATCCTAAAATGCTACGTAAGTTTGGATCAATCCATGCATATGCAGTTAAAATAACCACAGGGACTAATGCAAGATAAATCATAGGTTTTAATGACCAACCTTTGACAAATCTTACAGTTCCAATTATTGCAGCAAAGCCTACGCCAGCTCCTACCATTAAAACTAACGGAAGAGTCCAATTATTTAATATTTCATAAAGATAAGGAGCTGCTTTTACATCAACAGAGGAACCAAAAGCTTGAAGTGCACCTATTGCTGGTTCAGCAAAAGTTACTCCTACACCTAAAATTCCAATTATAACAAGAACCACAAACATAGTTGCTTTCTTGGGTAAGTTATCACCTATAATTGTTCCAAAAGGCATTAGGCCTTTATTTAAACCTTCCATAAAAATTGTAAGACCAATTATAACTGCTACTATCCCACCTGATAATGCAAGGGCTGATTCTATTGGTTGTCTTAAAACCAAAACTTGAAAAAGCATTAAGTAAGCCACTAATGGTACAACGGATTTAACTTGTTCTAAAACTCTTGAGTAACAATAGGGAAATAAAAGTTTAAAAGCTTGAGAAGTATTAATTTCTACTTTATTGGGTCTTAAATCATCAAGATTACCATCCTTAGAGTTTGGTGTAAGTAGATTGTAACTAATAGTACTATGTTTAACTACTACCTTATTTAAATAATCAGAATATCTCATATATGACCCTGTGATAAAAAAACTAGGAATTTAGGTGACAATATATAGAAATTGACAGAAAATTCAAAAAAAGTTTTCATATATTATTGTCATAAAACGAAAAATTAACTTTATATCTCCAATTATTTTTCTATTTAATGATATAGTAATTCTCAAATTATTGAATTTTAAGGTTATTCATGTAAATGTTGCAATAGTGGGGTAACCGTGTTAAAACGCAGAAATTACCTAACATTTGGCATAATTGTGCCATTTTGTTACTT
>MDSW01158451.1_pt1 | contig 10465 bp, 9 predicted proteins | sample 811171 | NCBI WGS metagenome assembly MDSW01 (sample SAMN05326641, study PRJNA326480) | marine metagenome | isolation source: seawater | place: Atlantic Ocean: North West | collected 2012 | reverse complement strand
ATCACCCATGTCACGCTCTTCACGAATACCCATGTACTTACGAACATCACGATACAGTTTTTCCCCGTCCTTAAAACCAGAAGGTAGTCCTGTTAGAAATGCATCTTTATCACCATCAGCGGCTGCAGCTCTCATCTTTGAGGCAGACATACCTTCTACACCTTCTGCATCTGGATCACGTTCTCCAGCAGAGACAACTTTTATAGAATCAAATTCATAGAAACCGTGACGTTTTCCTTTCACTCCGTTATATTGATTTAAGAGTTTTTGAAATTCTTGTACCCTATCAGAACCCACAACCATAACCAAATTCTTAAAACCCTCATCATATAATTTAACAGCAATATCAATACCTGTTTTTGCAGTTTTATCAGCTATAATACTATTGCCATACTTTTTAAACATTTTCCTCATGTACGCAACTTTTAGTGCGTGAGGTAATGGGTCTTTTTTTGGATTATTTGTGTGAGATGGGTAAATGCGAAATGGATTAGAACCAGCCACAGAAGCAACCTTCTTGATCAATTTTTCATGACCTGTGGTAGGCGGATTAAAACGTCCAAATGTAAAAACAATTGTTTCTTTTGCTTCTGTTAGAAGCTGATTAAATTTTTTCATCACTTGTCCCATGCCTTTATCGCCGTGAAATTATTATAAGAAAATTCCATACGATCTACTAGTTTAACGGCTCCACCACTTACTCTATCAATAGCGACAAATCCCTCTGGATTTACAACTTTAAATCCATTAGCAGTTTTAATAAACGTATTTGTAAGTTGCTTAACACTATTTAGTTTTTTTACGATCTGCATCTTCGCATCAACAAGTAAATTTTGAAATGTAATTACATTAACTAAATTTCTAGTGTGTTTTTTAATTTCTCTAACATATTCCTTCTGTATATTAGTATATTTCTCTTTTCCTTTATCACTTTTAGCCTTGTCAATTTGTTTCTGTATAGAATCAAATACCCACTTTTCATAACCCATAGCGTGTTGTGTAGGATTTTTAATAATTTCTCCAGCACGTACTTTACTATTGTTGTATGTTTTAAGTGAAGCACCAACAAGAGCTCCTGTCATACTTTCTTGTAGTTTTAAGAACGATCTTAATCGGTTTGCATTTATTTTTTGAAAAGTTTTACCAGTTTGTGATAGTATAGCAGTGATCTTTTCAGTCTCTTTTGCATTAAAGGTTGCTGTGCCACTAGCATCTTTATAAGTTGCATCGTCCATCCAAACACTTGATGTTTTGTTTAGTTTAGATATATCTGCACCAAAAGATGCTTTCATAGATTGTAGTTCACTACCAGTATATGTTGTATGCCAAACGATACCTATCTTTGCCTTATTAATAGTTTTACCTAATTCGGAATCCACAGGAACAGCATAAACAATAGTATTAGGCTGAAAGCTATAGTATGAAACACCCTCAATCTTTGTAGTCTCGACATCATCGGTAAACATGAGATCGCCTTGGAGTACACCTTTGATACCCAACTTAGAAAATTCTGCAAGTGCAACTTTAAATTTTGCATTAAGAGTTCCAGATAAATCAGCATCTATTTCTCCCTCTGATTTGTACAGTTTGGGATTGACGTTGAAAACACTTTTCTTTGCAACAAAAAATTTACCATCTTCGGGATCAACACCAGCGAAAATCGCAGGCGCACCGTCCCACTTTACAGTCATATTGACCGAACTACGACTGGCACCGGCCAACATATCACGCAATGAGCGTAAAAAATTTATAGCACTTCGGCCGCCATCAACGCCGAAATTTAAGATTTCATCTTCGATATGTTCCAGATGTAAATTTTTTCCTGCTTTAGATTCAGAAAGGAACAAATCGTGAACTTCTTTAAAACTTAACATGGTTATTGAAACTCACTTCTGGTTCTAATCCCATAAATGTAATTAATGCTTCCCAAGATTTACTTACTATCTTTTTAACCTTATTCCAGAACCTTTTAATAAAGTTTAGAGCCTTACCAAGAATACGTTTAAAAACATCCATAAATCCTTCATTAAGCAACTCACCATTTTTCATCTCTTCTTCTGCAATCATTTTAACACCAATACCAACAGCTGACCAGAAAGTATAGTATCCAGTTTTTCCTTTTGGATTTGATGGTGATTTTAGTTGAGAAGATGTGCTTTGTGTCGATTTAAATTTAACGTCTGGTTTAACTTGTTTTGCAATTTTTTTGACATATGTATCTGACATGGAAGTAACAGTATGTATTGTAGCATTACCTTCATAATCTGTAACCAGAAAATTATCGGCTGTGCCTATACTATTATCGAACTTAACTTGTCCTGTCATTGCTTCAAATGTGAAAGCTTCTGCAAATTTTGTATTATTCTTAAATACCTTTCTCATATCATTTTTAAATGCATGATGGGCCGCATCTGCATTTTTTAATATTTCTATTTCTGCAAATTTGCCCATTTTTCTTAATTCTGTTTTATTTCCTTTGATACCCATCTTTCGCATATCAGTAGATGGTAGAAGATTGTTAATATGTTTTCCCAAGTCAGCGACAGCTTTATCTAAAGAAGTTCCAGACTCTTCAGCCGCAACATAAAAAGTTGCAGATGCTTCATTAACACCACCAGACATTAATTGTGCATCACCAGTTTTTAAGGAAATTCTTCGATCACCGACCATCAGATCAGTTTTTGGAGTTAAAGTACTACCCTTTGCTCCGCCAGGAAAGTATTGATTCCATCTTTTAGAAGCAGGATAAGAATTTTTAGGAAATGAACCTTTACCTGTAAGTTTAAGGTCATCTATAATTTTCTTACCAACCTCATCAGAGTTGGGGATTAATTTTGAGGTAAATTCATCTCCACCAGCAGCAGAAACGATAACTTTTTCCATATCGTAAGCAGCAGTGGTATCACCCATTTTAAGATATACCTGTTTGGGTTTACGAATATTATTGGATGAATTCAGTTGCTTTTTTGCTTCTGTAGCTCTCATTCAAATTCTCCATGTAAAACGATAAAGGGAAGAGTATTATACACCCTTCCCTCTATTTATACTACAAAGAAACTTAAACGTCAAGCCTTATTTTGATCTTTTAAGATTTGATGTTGCTACAACGGCAGTAAGATTAGATTCTTCATTAGAACCGCCACGATTAAATTGTTCTTTATGATCTACATGAAGATCATCTACAAAACGATTTAACTTTTTACCGTAAACAGAATATGGATTTTTATCAGCATTAAGAATTACACGTTTCTTAACAACTGGATTTACCTCTGAACTATCTAGTCTCTTAAAGACATTTTTATCTTTCCACCCTTGAATATGTTCTTCAACAAAGGAAGTAAGAATACTCTTTCTCAGATTCAAAACTTCTGTTTTTATATCTTTTTGAGCCCAAATCCATGTATTAGGTAGAGGTACTTCACCACCACCGGCAGCAGGAATAAACTCATCTTTATTTTTAACTCTATCACGTTTGAAGGTATCAAACTTTTCATAATCTGTAAAGATTTCATGCATAGACAGTATATCATCAAGATTAATAATATCTCCTGTAGCTCCACTTTTCAAGATTTGCATAATCGTATATAAATTTCTCAAATGCTCCTTACTTGCAAATACGTGTTTTGTTCCATAAGTCCAAGCAAAAGTTTTATCTTGAGTAAGAGCCTTAAAGAAGTTCTCTACTTGGTAGAAGGCCTTCTCTAACTTATCAGCTTTAGTTTCATCAAGAATAACTTCATAGTCCAGTGTTAAATTACCATTATATTCATATTGAACTAATTCTTGAATAAATTTATGATAACCTTTTTTCTCTACATGATATGCACCATCCATTTTTCCTGTTCTTTTCAAAACCTCTAAGAATGATGGTGTACCTTTATCATCTAAAGCCGTATTTACAAGGTAATTTATGGTTTTTAATTTTGTAACATTCATTTCAAAGTCATTCCAAGATTCACCAGAATTATCATCCATCAAATCTTCAATAAACTCATCAATTTCACCATTACCACCTATAGGAAAAATAATATCAATATTGTCAATTAAGTCTTTTTCTTCTTTCTTCAAATCTTTATAATAAAAAGCTTCTTTGGTATACTTTTTTTCATCAATAACAAAGTTAATACTCTTTGTAACTTTATCAGTCTTTGTTGTAAAATAGAATTGTAATTCATTTTCAAAGAATTTTTTAATTGGATATTCTAAACGATTTTGACCATCCAACAAAACGAACTCACAACCAGTAGCTTTCATACGTTCAATATCTTCAATCATAACAGTGAATATCTTATTCTTAATATTCATATTGTGTAAATTTTGGTTTAGTTCATTTAATCTATTAAGAAGTGTATCAATACGTACTACCGTATACATTGATTTAGATGTTTGTCCAGATGAAAATAAACGATAAAGATACGATCTGGCTTTTAACCAATCTTTTGCAGACCACTTTGATTCTTGCTTGAGTCTTTGTAACCAAGCTGCATATGGTTGTATTCTATTTGTCTTGTACATTTCGTACAGTTGTTTTAGGGGGATAGTTTCGACTTGAAATTCAGTCGCAGGCTCAATAAAATTCGATTGCATAGTCAATTCTCCTATTCTGCAATCTGTAAATACGATACTCTAACATTATTGTTGAGAACGATATTACAGTTGAACTTGAGTGTTCATTTTATCTACTAATATATATACGTTTAGCCAAGATTATCTTACATAAAAATGGCTTTTTTTTAAATTTTCCATTCACCAAAATCTGTAGAATCAAAAACAGGTTTTGCAAACTCTTCTTCTTGACCATCATCAACAAGAGTCTGTTCTGATTGTCCTACATCAAACAATTTCATCTTTGCACGATCTATTCCGATTACAAACCTTTTGTTTGTTGTTGGGTCATTGTATCTGTTTTTGAGCTGTTTGACGGCAATTTGATTGAGTTTATCAAGTTCTTCGTTTGAAATGAGAGCAAACATAAGATCAGCCGTTGCTGGTAAACCAAAAGATTCACTTGTATCTTCAAGACCAATATCCGTAGAAACGAAGCCTGATCTAGTGGTTTGTGTTGCCGACATAATCGGGAGATTTGTTTCAACTGCCAATCCCCTAAGTTCTTCTGCAATTGACTTAATGTACATATAAGAGTTGACATTTGTTGCTCCTTTAAATCTACTACTCGCACATATATTCAAATAATCTATGAATATAATATCTGGTTTAAATGTTTTCTTTATCGCAAGTTCTTTTAACAGCCCTCTAAAATGTGCTGAGTTAGCAGAAGCTGTGGGATACTCTTTGATAATTAATTTACCACTAGTCTTTTTCTTTATTCTTTCAATCTTATCATCAAACATTTGTTTAGGTAGATTATGTAAATCTTCCATAGAGATGTTCATGAGATTTGCATCAATACGTTCTGCAATTCTTTCTTCTGCCATCTCAAGAGTAATGTATAAAACATTCTTACCTTGTTCTAAACAGTTTGCAGCCATATGACACATAAACAAACTCTTACCAACACCAGTACCAGCAAGTGCAATATTTAGTGTTTTAGGTGGAAGTCCACCTTTAGTAATCTTATTAAAGAATTCTAGATCAAAAGGAATCTTTTCTTCTACTGTATGGTAAAATTCATATCGGGAGTCTGAATCCAACACATAATCATGGCCAACGTGATTATCAAAACCCACAGCCAAGGCATCAGTGAGAAGGCTCGGAATAGCTCCTGCATCTCGATTTCTATCTTTTCCTTCAATGATGTTAATACCGTCAACAATTGCATTATAAACCGCCTTATCTTTACAGAACTTTTCAGTTGTATCTACAAGCCATTTAAAATCTACTTCTGTAGATTCTAATGTCTTAATCACTTCGATTACTTTCTTGTAATCACCCTCATTCAAATCACCACGATCTGAAACCTCAATTTCCAAAGATGTTTGTGTAGGAACATTATTATATTTCTCTACAAACTTTTGGATTTCTTCAAAAACTGTTCTTTCTGTTTTATCCGAAAAATAATCACCCCTCATAAAAGGTAAAACTTTACGAGCATATTCCTCGTTACAAACTAATTGGCTAAGAGCTGTTCTCTCAATTGTTTGATTCATGTTTTTCTAATTCTTCCTTGTCTATAATATCCACTAGAATATCTCCAATGATTTCAAAAAAATCTTCACCAAAAGATTCTCTTGGTAATTCATTGTTGTCTAATATATCATACTCAAAATTAAAAGGCAAGGTTCCATCTGGATTTTCTTTTCCAAGGCTTACCTTTCCATAACGATAAACAACACCTTCGTATTTTCCACCCTTAATTCCTATAGAAGTGAAATCATCATCTGGCCTGTTTACATATGTGTACTTAATTTTAGCCATACTTAAATTCTTTATCAGCTGCTTCTTCTAACTGTACCATAATATCATCTGTAAAATAAGTTTCTGGATCATTCATAATAGTCTTACCAAACTGTTTACTTCCATCTGGTAATTCAATACGAGTAGAAACCTTTTTGAAGATACCATGTTTCTCTGCCAATTCCAGCAGCCCATAATAACGATCTAACCCCTTATCATAGGTAAGTCGAACATCTACCATCTTATTCTCTACAGTCAAACGAGATTTATGGTTCTTACAGTGAACAATATTTCCAATTACCTCAGTACCATCCTTTTCTTTTTTCTTACTTAGATAAACAATAGAGGATGCGGCGTATTTAAGTCCAGAACCACCACCCATCTCTTTCGTGGGAAACATGGAACCAACTACATCGTAAGTGTGATTTGTTACGACCATTGGAACCTTTGCCCTCCCTAGTTTAAGTGTTAATACACGAAAACAAGCTTTCAAAACTTGAGCTCGTGTCATATCTCTAGTCTCTTTACCTTCAGCTGTATCTTCTACTTCCTTAGTAGTAGATAACATACCTAGCGAATCCAATGCAAGAAATAATGGTTGACGGTCTGCTTCATCCTTCTCCAAATATTTGTCAAGTACTTTAAGAGATTGTGTACGAAATTCTTGAACTGTAGTTACAGGCATAATAACCATACGTTTAGAATCAATACCACGATCAATAATCATTTGTTTAGTAACAGCACTCTCTGACTCAAAATAAATCACACCCCCCTCTGGATTTTTATCCAAAAAGTTTTTGATCATTCCCATGAGAAAATATGTTTTACCAGTGGCACTTTCACCAGCAATGGCTGTAATCTTGTTACTTGGTAATCCACCATGTAAACTACCACTCAAAAGAGCATTGAAGATAAAACTACCAGTATCAATAAAACTATCTACATCTCCAGCTTCAACTCCATCATCAACGATTGAGGCGTATTCATTACCTACCTCTTTTACAATATTTTTTAAAAAATCACTCATTCACAATTCCTTTCAAATCAGGCTCACTATAATTAGGGCCCTTGAGAACTTTACCATCTTCTCTGTAAATTGGTTTTCCATCTTCACCCAACTTACTCATATTACTACGATGTACTTCCTTAAAACATTCATTTAGGTCTATACCAAAGGCATGACCAGCACCATATACAACAACAAGTAAGTCTGTAAGAGCATCAGCAACATCAACTAAAGTTCCTTCTGGTTTATATATTGCATCTTCAAGTTCATTTAATTCTTCATGAATTAAATCAAAACGTAAATCGCAAACATCCTCATCCGGCCATTCTGCTTTTGTTTTTACTTCTTGACCAAATGTATCCATAAATTCTTTTACTCTTTCAAAATTATTTTTCATATTTCCAAACATTCCCTTTCATTGTATGTTTTGACCAATATATGTGGCCGACCATATTCATACCCATTTTTGCATAAAAAGTATTTGCTCGATGATTTGCAGCTCTTACTGTCAACCAAACATCCGTTTTAACATGATCAAAATATTTTTTAATTACTTTTGATGCAGAACCATTACCTTGTTTTTTTGCAATAATTTGATGAATTAGATGATCACCTTTTTGCGTAACTACATCTGTATCATGTCCAATTTTGCCTGTTCTTTTGTATATTTGTTGTGTTATTAGAACACCATCATCACAAATAACTTGACCCCAACTTAACCTATTCCTAATATGAAACTTTCTTACATGAGGGAACCATTCTTTATTATCCTCAAAATATGTCCAAGCTTCATCAAAATCATCACTAGTTAAAAATCTCATAGAAATGCCTCCAAGGTTCCTCTTTTGGATTTTGCAAAAATATCTTTATCTTTATTTCTACCAAAATACCAAATGTTTTCAATGTAGACTTTATTCATAAAATCATCCATTGCAGATTTATCAAAGTTTCCTTCTTCATCTGAAAATACAGATTTACCTTGTGGCCTTTGCATAATTCTCATTCCAACTTGACCAATAAAATCATCCTTCAAAGAATCAACAAGTTCATCACCAGAACGATATCTTTTACCCTTAACTTTAGGATCAAGAATATTGACCATCATTATACCATTTTTACTAAGAGAATTAAAACTATTGTGAGCTACAGGAAGATAAAATTCATCTCTCCACTTTTCATATTCATTAAATTTTGCCCAAGATTGAAGCTCTTCTTTTTCTCCACCTTCGTTGTATCTTTCTGTAGAAAAATATGGTGGACTTGTAAAAGCACAATCTACATCACTAATTTCATCCCAAGGTAAATCTTCTGCTCCACAATTATATATCTGGATTGTTTTCTTACCACCTGTAAGTGTATCATAAAATTTTTGCATTTCTAGATATCTTGCAAAAGTATTTGGATTTGGATCACAACCAATATAATGTGTAGCATTAGAAGCATAAAAGGCTGTAAGTCTATCACCCCAACCCATAGAGGTATCTAGTACAGTTTTTGCCTCCGACATTTCATAAATTGTTTTTGCAACAATTGGTTTGAATTGTGTAGCAATATATGTACCCAATCTAAAACTCATAGTATAAGTTCTAGGAGTCAACTCTTTATGATCATTGACACCACGAAATATAGGCCCAAAAGCTCCCCATAAATTATCACCATCGTTCCATCTTTGTACTGGCGATTTATATCCATAAGAACCACAAGACATTCTTAAATCATTCATAAATGAATCACTTGTATAATTAAAAGTGGGTGGAGCTTGAATAACACCTAAACCGTAATCACTATAAGGATATTTGTAATCATCATACTTTTCGATGACTTCTTTATTAGAAGTCATTATATAATCTACCCAATCAGCCTTTTTTAGTTTATGAAATGTCTTTACTACTTTTTCTTGATCAAATTCATGTAAAGGATATGGTGGTTTATGTTCTGTAATATGATCAGCAAGGGCTTTTCTAAATTCTTCTTTTCCATACTTATCAATAGTTTCTAGAAACATACTTGTATTCATAACTGGCAAACCACTACCATCTGAACAAGTTTCTAATAATTTTTTTAAACATATCATATAAAAAACTGCTCCAAACTACCTTGTGTTCCATAACTTTTATCTATTAACCAATTCATCTTTTCGGTAATAAATTTCAGAGGTTCCACAAAGCTCTTCTCAAACTGTGTATCATAGTCTACTTTTTCATAAATGTCAAGTTCCCTTGGAACATTTACAGGAAAGGAAAATGAACTACATTGATACAAGTTTGGCTGTTTCATGTGTAAAAATTTAATCTTATCACCTTCTTGAATATTAGGATACTTATTTTGAAGTTTCTCTTTTTCAATTAGATGATTATAAAGGATTGCGCCTTTGACATGGATGGGAGCGCCCTTCGCAAATAGAGAATGTGTACCTTTCCATTTCATAAGTCCATTACAACTTCTAGGATAAGCAATATCTTCTGGTTCAAGACTCATAAACTTTTCTCTAAACTCTTGAATAAATTTATTCAAATCTTGTTCTGAGCCAGTCATAAGAATATTCATTGCTTCCTTAATCTTATCTCGGCAAGGGGCAGGAGTTGAACTTTTTACAGCTTCAATTCCCATCATCTTGAGTTTAGGCTCATGATACCGAACACCTTCGATATCCCAACAATTAAGAATATATCTTTTCTTAGCTGTCCAAATACCTTTATCTGCAATCACTTCACGTTTCATGACCATCTTCTGATCATATGCGTTCATTTCCTTAGCAAGATGTGAATAAGACTTATCAATAAATGGTTCCAACTTCTCACTTGCAATTTTATCCAAGAAATTGACGATCTTTTCAGTTGATGTTCCTTCTTTAAACACTGTTTGTACAAGTTTATCAAACGTGATGTACACTGAGTCTGTATCAGAGGCGATAACATAATCCTCTCCATCTGTCTTGAGCAGTTTATTGAGATATATGTTAAGAGCCTTTTCAATCCATCGAATAGATAACTGACCAGAAGTTGTAATCGCTTCAGCGTTTCTAAGATCAAAATAGCGAAACCAATTATTCCCAATAGCACCATACGCACTATTAAGGGATATCTTTTTGGCCATCTGAATATT
>MDSW01120170.1_pt1 | contig 10467 bp, 8 predicted proteins | sample 811171 | NCBI WGS metagenome assembly MDSW01 (sample SAMN05326641, study PRJNA326480) | marine metagenome | isolation source: seawater | place: Atlantic Ocean: North West | collected 2012 | reverse complement strand
GAGATTTTTAAATCCAGATAGAATTTCTATGCCTGATTTTGATATAGATTTTTGTGAAGAAAAAAGAGATTTAATCTTTCAATATTTAAAATCTAAATACAAAGGTGGAGTTGCTCATATAATTACTTTTGGAAAATTAAAAGCAAGAATGGCTTTAAGAGATGTAGGTAGAGTTTTAGGTTTGCCATACGGACATGTAGACAAAATATGTAAGATGATACCTTTTGACCCATCCCGACCATTGTCTCTTAAAGAATCTATTGATCGAGAACCTAGATTTAAAGAAGAAATAAAAAATAATAAAAAAGTAGAAAAATTAATTGAACTTTCTTTAAGATTAGAAGGTTTAAATAGAAACATGGCTACACATGCTGCTGGAGTAGTAATTGCAGGAGAAAAATTATCCGAACAAGTTCCTCTTTATAAAGATCATAGTTCTAGTTTATTTTTGCCATCGACTCAATTTGACATGCATTCATCAGAAGATGCGGGACTAGTAAAGTTTGACATACTTGGTTTAAAAACTCTAACAGTGATTGATAAAACTTTAAAAATGTTGGAACAAAAAAATATCAAACTTGATATAAGCAAAATTAGTCTTAAAGATGAAAATATTTTTAAACTTTTAACGACTGGTGAAACGACTGGATTATTTCAACTTGAAAGTACTGGCGTAAGAGATTCTCTTCGCCAAATGAAACCCAATAAGTTTGAAGATATAATAGCTTTAGTTGCTTTATATAGACCAGGTCCAATGAACAATATTCCAATTTATAATGATTGTAAAAATGGATTGAAAACACCTGACTACATTCATCCTAAGTTAGAAAAAATATTAAAACCGACATATGGAATAATTATTTATCAAGAACAAGTTATGCAAATAGCACAAACTCTTGCAGGATTTACCGCAGGGGAAGCTGATATTTTAAGAAGAGCAATGGGAAAAAAGAAAAGAGCTGAACTAGAAAGACAAAAAGAAAGGTTTGTTAATGGGGCTATTAAAAATGGGATCAAAAAAGATTTGGCAAATTTTATATTCACAAAGATTGAACCTTTTGCTGAATACGGATTTAACAAAAGTCATGCAGCTGCTTATGCGTTAATAGCTTATCAAACTGCTTACTTGAAGACTTACCATAAAGAAGATTTTATAGCAGCCACAATGTCTACAGAATTAACAAGCACAGGAAAGCTTAGAGAATTTGTTGAAGAGCTTAAAAGACTCGATGTTAGCGTCATAAGACCTTGTATAAATAATTGTTTTGCTGAATTTAAAGCTGAAAAAAAGAAAATTTATTATGGATTAGGAGCTATAAAAAATGTTGGTTTTGAAGCAGTTTCAAACATAGTAAGAGAGAGAGAAAAAAATGGAAAATTTAAATCATTAAGCAATTTTATTAGGAGGATAGATCCTAAAGATGTTAATAAACTTCAACTTGAAGGTTTGGTTAAGGCAGGTGCATTTGATGATATTGAAAAAAATAGAAGAAAAATATTTTCTTCTATTCCTAGAATTATACAAACAATCAAGAATATTAACGAAGACAAAGCAAACAATCAGAATAATCTTTTTGATGATATTAACGACTCGAATAAAGATTCATTTGAATTTAATTCAGAAAAATCTTGGACAAAAAAAGAATTATTAGCCGAGGAATTTAATTCCCTAGGATTTTATATCTCTGACCATCCTTTGAATGAGTATAAGGAGCTATTTTCTCAATTACAAATTAGATCTTATAAAGATTTTCTAGAAAAAAATTCAAAAGAGGCTTTGGTAGCTGGAACAATAATGTCAATCCAAGAGAAAAAAAGTTCCAAAGGAACACCTTTTGCCATAATAAAATTTAGTGACAATAGAAGTGAATTTGAATTATTTTTATTTTCAGAAATTTTAATATCCAATAGAGAAAAACTTAAAGAATCCAGTTCATTTGTTTTGACTCTTCAAAAAGATAAACCTTTTGGCGAAAACACTCAGCAAAGAGTTAATGTAAAAAAGATTTTAGATTTAAGTGAAATGATTAAGAAGTCTTATAGCAATGTTTCTATAGAACTGAGCAAAGACTATGATATTGAAGAATTAAATGAGGTTTTAAAAGAAGGCGGAAATACAAAAATAAATTTTGTCATAAAAGACAAAGATAAAAGTTTTGCTTTTGAACTAGAAAAGAGTAGGAAATTTGATTTTGCCACATTTAACAATGTTAAAAATAAGGAATATGTTAAAAAAATAAGCTTTTAGTAGCTTGATTTTCTTCAATTTTAAATATACTAAAGCATAATTTCGCACACAGCATTAAGGGTTAATGCCCTACCGGTCCATAAGTTGGAATAGCTGTGGTGGATTAACCGGAAAAAAATATGAAGATACCTGAAGTAAATATAAAACAGCTATTAGAAGCCGGCGTTCATCTCGGACATAAAACTCTTAGATGGAATCCAAAAATGAAGGAATATATTTTTGGAGATAAAAATTCTATACATATTATTGATTTAACTCAAACGGTAGTTTTTTTTAAAAACGCATTATCTGAAATACACAAATGTATATCAAAAGGAGGAAAAATTCTCCTTGTATCAACAAAGAAACAAGCTTCTGAACAAATAAGCGCTTTAGCTAAAGAAACAGGACAATTTTTTGTTAATTATAGATGGCTGGGCGGAATGTTAACTAATTGGAACACTATTCAAAATTCTATTAAAAGAATGAAACTTCTTGATGAACAGCTTTCCAAAGATGATATTGGCTTCACAAAAAAGGAAATTTTGAAACTGGGAAAAGAAAGAGATAAATTACAAAGATCATTGGGTGGAATTGCAGAGATGAAAAAAATTCCAGATATGATTTTTATTGTAGACACAAACATCGAATCCTTAGCCGTGAAAGAGGCAATTAAATTAAAAATACCCATTGTGGCAATTCTTGACACAAATTCAGATCCAACTGGAATCGAATTTCCAATTCCTGGAAATGATGACGCAAGAAGATCTATAAATTTATATTGTGATCTTTTAAAAAATACTATTTTAGACGCTTCAAAATTTGTTGAGAAAAAAGAAGACAATAAAGAAGAAAAGAAAAAAGAAGAAAAACCATCTAGTAAAAAAATTATTTTAAAACAAAAGAAAAAAACCAATTAGACATAAGTCTTGTCAAAAAAATGCCAAACAACGAATTGTTAAAAAATATTAAGAAATTAAGAGAGCTTACAGGAGTAGGCTTTAAAGATTGTAAGCTAGCTATTGACGAAAATGGGGGAGATCTTGAAAAATCAATAGAATTTTTAAGAAAAAAAGGAATTGCAAAGGCTTCAAAAAAAATGAGCAGAGTAGCTTCCGAAGGCCTAGTTTTAGCTCACGAAGAAAATGGAGAGATGTCAATTATTGAAGTTAACAGCGAAACAGATTTTGTTGCAAAAAATAAAGATTTTATCTCTTTCTGTAAGGAAATTTCTGAAATTAGTTTTAAAAACAAAGGTGATTTAGAAAAAACTAAAGTTTCAGGTATGAAAAATAAAATGAGCGTCACAGATAATTTAACAGATCTAATTTCAAAGATAGGTGAAAAAATCACTTTAACAAGAAGTAGATATTTCGATAAAAAAAAAGGAAACAATTTTTGTTACGTTCATGGAGCAATTGAAAAGAATATAGGAAAAATTATATCGATAGTAAAAATAGAAAATATTGTAAAAGGAAAGAATGAAGACGTAGGAAATAAATTAGCCATGCATATAGCCGCATCTAGTCCATTGGCAATTACTAAGGATGATTTGAAAAAAGAAGTCTTAGAAAAAGAATTAGAAATTATTAAAGCTGAATTATTAAACTCTGGAAAAAAAAAAGAAATGATCGAAAAGATATCTCAAGGCAAATTGAATAAATTTATTTCAGAAAACACTCTTTTGAATCAAATTTGGATTATGGATCCTAAAAAGAAAGTGCTTGATATACTTAAAGAGAATTCGATAAACTCTGAATTAAAAGTATTAGACTATATAAGATATAAAGTTGGCGAAGGAGTTTAAAATATTATGAGCCAAGAATTTAATGAAAAAAGTCATTCATTAAAAATGGACAAGACTATTCAGTCTTTCAAGAAAGACATCTCAACATTAAGAACAGGCAGAGCTAATGCAGCAATGCTTGATACAATAAGAGTAGAAGTTTATGGACAACAAATGCCAATCAATCAAATTGCAACTATAACAGTTCCTGAAGCAAGATTAATTTCGATCCAAGTATGGGACCAATCAAATGTAAAGTTAATTGACTCCGCTATACAAAAATCAGATTTGGGAGTCAATCCTCAAGTTGATAGTCAAATTATTAGAATTGCTATTCCAGATTTGACTGAGGAAAGAAGAAAAGATTTAATAAAAATTTTAAAAGGCATGGGAGAAAAAAGTAAAATCTCAATAAGAAGCATTAGAAGAGATGCAAACGAAGAAATAAAAAAACTATTAAAAGATAAAAAAATTAGCGAAGATCAAAAAGAATTATTTGAAAAAAATATACAAAAAACTACAGACAACAATATTTCCAATATCGAAAAAATTCTAGAAGAAAAAGAAAAAGAAATACTTCAAATATGAATAAACTCAACCATGTTGCCTTTATCATGGATGGTAATGGCAGGTGGGGCATAAAGAGAAGAAAAGGAAGAAATTATGGCCACCTGAAAGGTGTAGATACTGTTGAGAAAATAGTAAAAGCTTCATTAAAATTAAAAATTCCTATTGTTACTTTTTATGTTTTTTCAACTGAAAATTGGAAAAGACCAAAAAGAGAAATTAATTTTTTATTCAAATTAATAGGTTCATATTTTGAAAAAGAAATTAAAAATGTTACAAAAAACGGTATTAAGATAAACATTTTAGGCAAAACATCTTCTTTCTCCTATCCATTAAAAAAAATTTTAAAAGATACAATTAAAAGAACAATTAAAAACAAGAAACTTATAGTAAATCTGGCTTTAAACTATGGTTCAAAAAATGAAATAAAAAATGCACTTATTAAATTAAAAAAAAATCGTTTAAAAATTACCGAGTCAAAAATAAGCAAAAATCTCTATACTAATAAAATACCTGATCCAGATATCTTAATTAGAACAGGCGGGCAAAAACGTTTAAGCAATTTCATGTTGTGGCAGCTTGCTTATTCAGAACTTTACTTTCTTGATAAATTATGGCCTGATTTTAATATCAATGATTTAAGAAAGATTATTAAAAATTATCGACTAACAAAACGAAACTTCGGAAAAATATGACCAATTTTCAAAAAAGAATTTTAACTGCTTTTGTAATTTTACCTTTATCAATTTTTTTTGTTCTTAAAGGAGGAAATTTATTATTATCTTTCTTATTTATAGTTTTTTTTATAGCTAACTATGAATTATTTTCAGTCTTCAGAAAAAAAACAATAATACTATTTTTAGACTTGGTATTAATTTTATCTTTATTTTTAATTTATTATCTTAGGGAAAATGATCATGTGTCATTCCAACTACTTATTTGGTTTATAGTTCTTACAATTTGTTCTGATACAGGAGGCTATGTTTTTGGAAGATTGCTTAAATGGAAAAAATTAACTAAAATTAGTCCAAAGAAAACTTTTTCTGGCGTTTTGGGTTCATTTATACTTTCAATATTTTCTTTGTTCATCTTAGATCTTATTGATTTTTCCGGTAATTCCGAAGTAAGGTTTTCAGAACCAAAATTCTTTTTTGTTGCAATTATACTTTCTTTGGTTGCTCAGGCTGGAGATTTAATTATTTCATACTTTAAAAGGTCAGAAAAAATAAAAGATTCAGGAAAGATTTTACCAGGCCACGGAGGTATTTTTGATCGAATTGACAGTTTAATGTTTGTAATTATTTTTGGATTTCTTTTACATAATTTTAATATTATTTAATAATGAAAAAAAAAATTGTAATTCTTGGTTCCACAGGTTCAATAGGAACAACTTCTTTAGAAATAATTGAAAAAAAAAGAAAATTATTTAATATTGAAATTTTGTCAGCGAACAAAAATTATAATAAAATTTGTAGACAAATAATAAAATTTAAACCTAGGTATTTTATTGTTACAAATAACAAAATTTTTTTAAAAATAAGAAAAAAATTTAAGAACAAAAAAACAAAAATCCTTAATAATTATAAGCAAGTATCATTTTCAAAGAAAAAAATCGACATAACAATAGCATCAATTCCTGGGATAGCTGGATTAGAACCCACTATTAATTTTACCAAAAAAAGTAAAAAAATACTTTTGGCAAACAAAGAATCTATTATTTGCGGCTGGCAAATAATAAGTAAACTTGGAAAAAGATATAAAACTAAAATTATACCAATTGACTCAGAACACTTCTCTATAATGAAACTTTTAGAAAATCATAAAGTTAATGAAATAGAAAAGATTTATATAACTGCTTCTGGTGGGCCTTTTTTAAATATGGCAAAGAGTAAATTTAAAAATATTAAACCTTCAGATGCTATTAAACACCCTAAATGGTCTATGGGAAAAAAAATATCTGTAGATTCTTCAACCTTAATGAATAAAATTTTAGAGCTAATGGAAGCTCAAAAAATGTTTCCATTCGATTTGAAAAAATATGAAATAATTATTCACCCGCAATCCCTTGTTCATGCAATAATAAAATTAAAAAATGGAATAACAAAACTTTTATATCACGAGCCAGATATGACAATACCTATATCAAATGCAATTTTTGACTCAAGAATTGATATAAGCAGTTATATAAAGAAAAAAAACAAAATAAAAAATATTGAATTTTTTGACCCATCCAAAAAGAAGTTTCCTGTGCTAAAACTTATACCCAAATTGAACAAACATGTTTCTACCCCAATAATTATCAATGCGGCTAATGAAATATTAGTTGATCAATTTTTGAAAAAAAAAATAAGTTTCACTTCGATTTTTAAGCATCTATTTTTAGTTTTAAAAGACAAAAACTATAGAAAATATGCTATATACAAACCAACTAGTTTGAGAAATATTTATATAATTGATCAGTGGGCAAGAATGACTGTTTTAAAGATTATAGATAGAAAGAAAAGAACCAAGTATTGAAATGAAAAAATATATAGCAATCTTCTTACTTTTTTTTAACTCTTACTCCTATTCAGAAATCGTAAATAAAATTGAAGTTACGGGCAACGAAAGAGTTAGCAAAGAAACAATCGCTGTATACGGAGATATTTCATTACCTGCAGATTATAACAATCAAGATCTTAATAAAATTTTAAAAGATCTTTATTCTACAAATTTTTTTGATGATATAAAAATCAGTATTGAAAATGGAGTTTTAAAAATTCTTGTTAGAGAATATCCAATCATTAATTCTGTCAAGATAGAAGGTGAACCAAAAAAAGAAAGAGCAGAACAAGTACTAGAAAAAATTAATTCAAAGAAAAACGGTCCATTTATAAAAAATATTTTAAGCGATGATATAGAAATTATCAAAAGATTATATTTATCCCAGGGTTATAATTTTACTGAAGTTCAATCAAAAATTGAAAAGATCAGCGAGAACAGAATAAATCTTTTTATTTTTTTAGAGAGAGGAGAAAAAACAAAGATTTCTGAAATTAAATTTATAGGAGATAAAAAAATCAGAGATAGAAGATTAAGAGACATAATTGTTTCTCAAGAGCATAAATTTTGGAAATTTATTACTAAAACCACTTATTTAAATAGTCAGAACATCGAACTTGATAAAAGACTTTTAAAAAATTATTACAAATCACTAGGATATTATGATGTACAAGTTCTCTCAAGTAGCGCAGAAATCACTTCACAAAACGAAACCAGTTTGACTTATAATATTGATGCTGGAAATAGATATAGAATTAAAAAAATTAGCACAAATATAGACTCTGCTATAGACAGAAAAGCATTTTTTCCTCTAAACAAAGAGTTTAAAAAACTTATAGGAAGTTACTATTCTCCTTTTTCCATTAAGAAGTTGCTTGACGAAGTAGACCTATTAATTAGCAAAAATGATATCCAGTTTGTGGAACATTCAGTGAGTGAAATCATTGTTGATGATAATATAGAAGTAAAAATTAATATTTTTGAAGGAGAAAAATTATTAGTAGAAAAAATAAATATAAAAGGAAACTCTGTTACTAATGAATCTGTTATAAGATCTGAATTAATTATTGATGAAGGAGATCCTTTTAATTCACTAAAACTAAAACAATCCATATCTAAACTAAAAGCTAGAAAATTATTTTCAGAAGTTAAAAGAAAAGTTTCTCCTGGATCTTCAAAGAATTCTAAGATTATAGACATCCTTGTTACCGAGCAGCCTACTGGAGAAATTAGCGCAGGAGCAGGAGTAGGTACACAGGGAGGATCTTTTGCTTTTAATATTAAAGAAAACAATTGGCTCGGTCGCGGTATAGAAGTTTCATCTTTTCTTGAAGTAGACGAAGAAAGTTTAAAAGGCTCTATTAGAGTTGTAGATCCAAACTTTAACTACTCAGGAAATTCAGTAGGTTGGTTTGCAAGCAGTGTAACTAATGATAAGCCAGACTCGGGTTATGAAAATAGCCTGATAACGTCAGGAGTTAATACGACATTTGAACAGTACAAAGATGTTTATCTTACTGGAGCAATATCTTTTACTAATGACGATATGACAGTTGATGACTCAGCGTCTGCATCTCTAAAGAAACAAGCTGGAACTTTTACAGATCTTGCTTTTGATTATGGTATTAGATGGGATAATAGAGATAAAGCTTATATGCCAACAAGCGGTCATATAACTAGTTTTAGTCAGACCATTCCACTTTATGCAGATTCACCATACTTACGTAACAAATATACCTTGAGCAAATATAACTCTTTTGGTGAGGACGTAATAGGTTCCTTCAAAGTCTTTCTTGCTGCAATTAACGGTTTATCAGGAGAAGATGTTAGACTTAGTAAGAGAGCAAGACTTCCACGTAATAGACTTCGTGGTTTTGAGCCTGGAAAAGTTGGGCCAAAAGATGGAGATGATTATGTAGGAGGAAATTATGCTGCAGCAGTTAATTTAGAAACTAGTTTACCAAATTTGCTTCCAGAAGGCACTAAAACTGATGTAAGTTTATTCCTAGATTTCGGAAATGTTTGGGGGGTTGATTATAGTAGTAGCGTTGATGATTCTAGTAAAATTAGATCAGCAGCTGGAGTAAATGCGAGCTGGTTATCTCCAATTGGCCCAATGTCTTTTACTTTATCTCAAGACATAAGCAAAGCATCTACAGATACAACACAATCATTTAGTTTTAATCTTGGGACAACTTTTTAAATTATGAAAAATTATTCTAAGATATTTTTTGCTTTAATCATCTTATCTTTCTCATGGATGAGTATATCATCCGCAGAATCTCCTTACTTCGTAGATTTTAGCAAAATTTTGAATCAAAGCAAAGCTGGAAAAGAAGCTCAAGATTTTTTGAAAAAAAGATTTGAATCTGAGTCTAAAAAATTTTCTAACCAAGAAAAAGAATTGAGAAAAGAAGAGTCAGAACTCATATCTAAAAAAAAATTGATCACTAATGAAGAATATCAAAAAAAAGTGGAAGCTCTTAGAAAAAAAGTTTCAGATCTACAAAGAAACAAACAAAATTCTTTAAAAAATATTGCACAAATGAGAAGTAAAGCAAGAAATGAACTTTTAAAAAATTTAAATCCAATAATGAAAAAATACATGGAAGAAAAAAAGATTAGAGTAGTTTTAGACAAAAAGAGCATCTTGTTAGGCGACAAAAATTTAGATCTTACAGAAAAAATCATTGAGCTTTTAAATAAGGAACTGAAATCAATAAAATTAAATTAAATTAAATGTCCGAAAAAAATTTCTTTGAGAGAAAAGGGCCTTTTGCGCTCAAAGAACTCTTTAATACCAAGTCTATAGATAGCAATCTGAAATTTACAGACGTTAAAATACTTAGTCGTGCAAAAAAATCTGATATTACTTTTTTTGACTCAGTAAATTATAGAGATTTTGCGTTTAATACTAAAGCTGGCTGTTGTATTACGACAGAAAAATTAAAAGGACATTTACCAACAACATGTATACCTATTCTTGTTAAAAATGTACTGTTTGAATTAGCAAAAATTACAAAAAAATTTTATCCTTTCGCTGATATTGATTATCCTGACACAACCTTAAAAAAACCTAAAGAGTCTAAATATTCCAAGGTAAAATTTGGTAATAATGTTTTAATTGGCAAAAATGTAGAAATAGGTAAAAACACAATTATAGGAAGCAATACAATTGTAGAGCAAAATGTTTCTGTAGGGAAAAACTGTATAATAGGCTCTCAGGTAGTGATTAAAAATTCAATTATAGGAAATGATGTTGTGATTCAGGATGGTGCAAAAATTGGACTAAAGGGCTTTGGATTTATCCCTTTAAAAGATAAAAATTTTAGATTTCCTCACATTG
>MDSW01117420.1_pt1 | contig 10468 bp, 3 predicted proteins | sample 811171 | NCBI WGS metagenome assembly MDSW01 (sample SAMN05326641, study PRJNA326480) | marine metagenome | isolation source: seawater | place: Atlantic Ocean: North West | collected 2012 | reverse complement strand
CCGCCGGCTCGCTCCATCGCTCGAATCGCGCGCGTCGCCTTGGCGCCGTCCATCACGGGCATCATCATGTCCATCAGCACGCAGTCGAAGTTCGCCTCGCCCGCCTCGAACAGCGCCGCGACCGCGTCCACCGCCTCGCCGCCGTGGTTCGCCACCGTCATCTCCGCGCCGCACTTGGCGACGCTGAATGTCGCCATCTGCTGGTTCATGACGTTATCCTCCACGAGCAACACCCGCATCCCCCGAAGAGCGACGGCGTCGCGGTCCAGAGGCGCTCGAGAGGCGCCCCCGACCGACGCGTGTTGACCCGAGGCGGTACCTTGTTGACCCTCGCGAGCCTCGGTGGGGTGACCCTCGTGACCCTGCTGACCCTCGTGGCCCTCCTCCGCGACCCCGACGGCCACCAGACCCGGGTTCGAACGGTTCATCTTCTCGTTATGACGCGCGGTCTCGAGCCTCCGGTCGACGTCGACGGAGTCCGCGCTTTTCCTCCTCGCGAGCTCCGCCTTTTCCGCGTCGTCGTCCCACCGCTCCAAGTTCTCGACGAGGTCGCGCATCGCCTTGATCAGGTCGCTCGGCTTGACCGGCTTCAGGACGGTCCGAACGTTCCCGCGGTTCACCAGCGGGTCGCGGTGGAGCTCGATCAGCTGAAACGGGAGACCCACGATCAACAGACCGACGGGGCGGTGTGCGTACCTTCGGAGCAAATCGCCGCGTCGCGTCGCCTCGACGTCCGCCAAAACCACCGCCGCGCCGAGACGCCGCGCCCGCTCGACGCCCTCGTCGAGCTTCTCCTCGCTCTGCACGCTCGCGAAGTGTTTCCGGGGCTCCCCGCCGAAGCACCGCAGGATCCCCTTGAGGTGTCGCTTCGCGTTCTCGTTGAGGTCCGGGTGGAACAGCGTGCGCGCGTTGGGCGGGATCGTCTCGAACCGGTCCTCCGCCGACGCGTCGTCGGGGTCGTCGTCGGCGAAATCAAACGGCACCGAGTCGTCGTCGTCGCTCCCGTCGCGCCCTCCGTCTGACTGTTCAGCCGAACTGCTCGCGACGTGCTTCTTCAGAGGAACGGTGAAGAAGAACTTGGTCCACGCCCCGGGCTCGCTCTCGAAGTCGATCTTCCCGCCCATGCACTCGACGATGGCTTTGGTGATGACGAGACCGAGCCCCGTGCCCTTGGTCTTGGCCGTCTTGTGCTCCGCGGGCTGACAAAACGGAACGAAGACGCTCCGCCGCTTCTCCTCCGGGATCCCGACGCCGTTGTCCCTCACCTCGAACGTCGCGTCGACGGTACCAGCCTCGGCGCCGTCCTGGATGTCCAGGCAAAACTCCACGACGCTCGAGCGGCCCTCCACGTCCGAGCTGTACTTGATGGCGTTGTCGACGAGGTTGACGCAGCACTGCCTGAGGCGGAAGAAATCGCCGACGAACTTTCGGTGGAAGCACTCCGGCGGGTTCACCGATAACACGAGCTCCACGCCCCGGCTCGACGCCTTCTGGGAGATGTCCGTGAGGTGTTCGACCAGTCGCCTGGGCGTGAACGCGTCCGAGCTGAGCTCCACCTGCTCGCGCTCGCCGTCCTTGCCCGCCGCGAGCGCGTCCTTCGCGCCCTCGAACTTGGCGAAATCCAAAATCTGGTTGATCAAACCTAAGAGCGCCTCCGCCGACGTCAACGACGCGCGGATGAACGACCCGGTGAACTCGGTCAGCTCGCCGCTCTCCACCGCGAGCGTGTTGAACCCGATGATCGAGTTCAAAGGCGTCCGGAGCTCGTGCGTGATGCTGAAGAAGAACGCGCGCTGGAGGTTCGTCATGTGCACCGCGAACGCCGTCCGCCGCTCCTCCGCCACCTCGATGAACCGTAACGCCCCCGCGGAGATCACCAGGCTGTACGTGAACTTCGTCAGCACGTCGTTGTACAGGTACAGGTCGTGCTGCTCCTTGCAGCTCAGATACCCCCACTCGGTGGCGAAGTAAATCACCGGGTACCCGCTCCACGCGACGACTTTCAGAGCGGCGATGATCAACACGCGCCCGCGCTCCGCCGCGCCGAGATCCGCCGACCGCAACACGTCCGCGAGCGCGCGGAGAGAGTGCGCGATGACGAAAAAAAAACACGCCACCGCCAACACCAAGAACGCGACGCGCTCGACGCGAACGGTCAGGGGCATGACGAGGCCGCAGACGATCATGACGATGTCGGCGACGATGAGGACGGTTCGGTTCACCGGAACGTACGTGGACTTCCGCTCGCGCGTCTCCGAGGGGAGCGCGTGCAGCGCGTACGCGTGCAGATTCTGCACGAGGAGTAACAACACGGGGGTCGTGAACACCCACTCGAGCTGCCTCAGGCCGCTGAAGCTGACGTTCCCGCCCACGGCGCCGCTCGTGCTCGCGCTCTCGTACGCGACGTACCAGTCGCGGCCGAGCCACATCTCCCTGTGCGTCCAAGCCGCGACGGCGGAGATGAACGCCACCTGGAGGTTGAGCCGAGTCTTGTTCGCGTGCACGCTCCACGCCGCCGCGTTGAGGTTGAAGAGCAGAGCGACGACGAAGATCAAACACGCGATCAGAGCGTGGTGCTCATCGACGTGGTCCGATGAGGAGCTAGAGGGTGACGACGACGCGAGGTCGGTGCCCGTCGAGGTCGGAACCGCGGACGCCACCGCGCCGTCGGGGGAGACGCGCTCGTACATGCCGCGCAGATTCGCATTCAGGTACGCGAACGCCCCGAACGCGGCTGCGGGCCGAGCGAGGGGGCGAGGGGGAGAGGCGGGGCGGGAGGCGTCAGGAGGAGATCACGAAACGCCGCCGGAGGAACGAGGCACGGCGGCGTCGCTGAGGTCCGGAACCGGGGCGGCGCGAGACGAGGCGCCGAGTAGGGCACCGAGATGACGCGACGAGGGACAGGTAGGGATGCGTCGATCGTGCGATCGGACGCGCGCGGGGAGTGGTCGCGAACGCACCCGCGAGGTGGAGCGGGTTCACGCTCGGCAGGCTCTCGGCGCTCGCCACGGGGGCGGGAGCCGGCTTGCTCCCGCCCGCGAGCGACATCGAGGGCGAGGACGCGGGACCGGACGAGCGCGGCTGGGCGGAATGCAGGGACCTCTGTGAGAGACCCGGGTGCCCCGTCAGCGTATCCTGGATTCATCGCGACGAAGTCCGGGTGAACAACCCCTGAAGTGCCGGTTGAAGACACTGGCGGTTGTTAGCCGGCGCCGCGCCGAGATCCCAAGGGTCTCTCTCGGTTTAGAAAAAGAAACCCTCGGCAACGACCTCCCCGCCGCGCACTTCGATCTGCAGCGAGAGCACTCAAGGCGGCGCTCTCTCGCGTCAGGGCGCTCGCCTCGACGCTTAAGGAAGATCTCTCCTCGCCGTCCTCGACCTCGCGGTCTCGCGCCGGCGTCGCGGTGACGTCTGCTTCTGCCGGGTCGTCGTCGGGGCCTGGCTCCCGATCTCGCGCGGTGTTCTGATTTGAACCTCGAAGGTCTCGTCGCGGCCCATCCGCCCTTCCAGCGATGGGTCTGACGCGCAAGGAGCGCGAGAAGGAGGAGGAGAACGAGCGCAAAGCCGCGGAGAAGGCGGCGAAGAAAGCCGAGCTCGCGGCGAAGCGCGCGGCGCGCGACGCGGAGAAGGCGGCGAAGGCCGCCTCCGCGGCGTCGGCGGCCGCCGGGGCGGACGCCGACAAGGCGGACGACGCCCCGGGCGCGGACGCGGATGACGCGCACGCCGGCGGGTGGACCGCGGACGAGTCCGAGGCGCTCGTGCGCGGGATCCGCGCGAACCCACGGGGGTCGCACGCCACCGAGCAGGCGCGGTGGGAGGCCATCTCGGGCGCGACGGAGGGCCTCGACGCCCACCGCGACGCGCTCGCGTGCGTCGCCCACTACAAGAGCCTCCTCGGAAAGCTCAGGGCGATCAAGTCGATCAAGAAGGTGGGCCCCGCGAAGAAGCGCGAGAATCTCGCGAAGAAGCGCGAGGCGGAGGAGCTCCAGCGCCAGAAGAAAGCCGCGCAGGAGGCGAAGCTCGCGGAGGCGCGCCGGTTGGCGAACGGCGGGCGGCTGGACGCGGAGGAGCTCGGGTTCTTCATCCGCTCGGGCCCCGACGCGAACCGGCGCGCGAACGCGAACATGGACATCCAGATCGGCGGCATACAGCTGTACGGCGGCAAGCAGGAGTTGCTGACCGACGCCACCCTGAAACTCGTGCACGGCACGAAGTACGGCCTGGTGGGAAGAAACGGCACGGGCAAGTCCACCCTCCTCCACGCCATCTCCGACCGCGTCGTCCCCATGCCCGACCACCTGCACATCATCCACGTCGAGCAGGAGGCGGCGCCGAGCCACAAATCCGCGCTCCAGACGGTCCTGGAGACGGACCAGGAGCGCCTCTACTTACTCGAGGTTGAGAAGATCCTCCTCGAGACGGAGAAGGACACGCACGAGGGCATCGATCTGAACGAGGTGTACGAGCGCCTCGACGAGATCGGGTCCGACGAGGCCACCGCACGCGCGGGGTCCATCCTCGGCGGCTTGGGGTTCGACGCCGCCGCGCAGGCCAAGGCCACGCGGGAGTTCTCCGGGGGGTGGCGCATGCGCATCTCGCTCGCGCAGGCCCTCTTCATGACCCCGGATCTGCTCCTGCTCGACGAACCCACGAACCACCTGGACGTGCACGCCCTGACCTGGCTCGAGGAGTTCCTGCAGAGGTGGGAGAAGACGGTGGTGATCGTGTCCCACGACCGGGGGTTTCTGAACGACACCACCACCGCGACGATGTTCCTGCACAACAAGCGCCTGCGGTATTACGGCGGGAACTACGACACGTTCGTGAAGGTCCGCGCGGAGCACAGGGCGAACGAGGAGGCGAGGAGCGCGAACCAGGCGCAGAGGGAGGGCCACCTGAAGAACTTCATCCAGAAGTTCGGCCAGGGGCACAAGAAGATGGTGAAGCAGGCGCAGTGTCGGATGAAGATGCTCGCGAAGCTCCAGGAGGAGAAGGTGGACGTGGACTTCGACGATCCGTACCTGAGGCTGAATTTCCCCTCGGCGACGCCTCTGCCGCCGCCGTGCATCTCCGTCATGAACGCCGCGTTCGGGTACGAGGGGTACGAGACGCTGTACGAGGGCCTGGATTTCGGGTTGGACATGGACTCCCGGGTGGCCATCGTCGGGCCGAACGGCGCGGGCAAGAGCACGTTTCTGAAACTCCTCGAGGGGGACATCCTGCCCACGAAGGGGTGGGTGAACCGGCACACGAAGCTGCGACTGGCGCGGTTCTCCCAGCACCACCTCGAGTCCATGGACCTGGAGGAGGACTGCGTCGCGCACATGAAGACCCTGGACTCCGAGATGCCGCTCGAGACGGCGCGCGCGTACCTCGGGCGGTTCGGGCTCTCCGGCGAGCTCGCGACCAAGCCCGTGAAGTTTCTCAGCGGCGGGCAAAAATCGCGCCTCGCCTTTGCCGAGCTGGCGTGGCGGCAGCCGCACATCATGCTCCTCGACGAGCCCACGAACCATTTGGACCTCGAGACGATCGAGGCGCTCGCCATGGCGCTCAACAACTTCGAGGGCGGCGTGGTGCTCGTGTCGCACGACGAGCGCCTCATCTCCCTCGTCGTCGACGAGATCTGGCAGGTGAAGAAGGGCGACATGACCAAGGACCCGCCGGAACCCGGGTACGTCAGGGTCTTCAACGGGTCCTTCGAGGAGTACAAAGAAAAACTCAGGAAGGAGTTCGAGGGAGGGTCCCTGCTCACCAACAAGAAAAAAGCCGAGCGCAGGGAACGAGAGGCGAAGGAGGCGAAGGAGCGAGCGAACAAAAAGGCGGGGGGCGGGGGGGGCGCCGAGACCGCCGCGGCCCCCTCGAACCCGAAGCCGAAACCGACGGGCGTCGTCACGCTCGAGCGGCGCGCCTCCGTCGACGAAAACGCAGACGCCCACGCGGCGCGAAAACGCGTCGTCGAGGGAAACTTCGAGGGAATGACCGCGCTGAGTAAACCCGCCGGGGCGCCGAGCCTCATGACGAACGCGTCGGGGGGGTACGTGCCCCCGCATCTCAGGAACAAAGCGCCCCCGGAGACGGTCAAGGACGCCTGGGACGACGACTGAGAGCGGACGGGTCGAGGCGTCGCGGCTGAAAAAAAAAAAACGCCCCGCGAGGGAACGCGGGGAACGACTTTTGTTGTTTCATGGAGACTACAGAAATTACTACTCGCGTGTACCCGCCGCGTGAAATGAACATCACCCCCTCCCCGTTCGAAGACCGTTCGAAGACCGTATACACCCATCCACTCCACGCCCCGCGCTGACCCGGCCTCGTCGGCTTTCGGGTCTCTTCTCTCACCACGTTCGGTCGTCGTCCGGCGGGATGGGCGATTTGCACCGCACGACGCGCCACGCCAAGAGCGCGACGCACTCGAACGCGGCGTCGGCGATGAGCTCGCTCGCGGCGGCGTTGAGCACCAGGTCCGTCTCGTACCCGTCCCCGAGGTTCGGCGGCGGCTGACCCTTCGCCGCGAACTGCGCCGCGATGGTGAACTGGGTGAGCAGGATCAGCAGGCCGACCGCGAAGCACCCGCCTCGCAGCGTTCGGTTCACCGCCTCTCGCACGGTGCCGTCGTAGGCTTCCCTCTCGTACGCCCTCGCCGCCAAAGCGCCCGGGAGCCAGCAGAGGGACAGTTTGGCGCCGTGCGACAACGCGGGGGCGAGGTACGGTAACGAACGCCACCGGGGCATCCACGGCGCGGGGACGAGCCACGAGGGGCGCGGGATGCCGAGGGCTAAGACGACCGTCGCGACGAAGACCGGGACGGTGGTCACGACCAGCGCGTCCGCGATGGGTAAGCCGCGGTCGTCGATGCGCGCCTCGGCGAAGCGCTTCGTGATTTCGCCCCCGAACGCGACGCCGCGCTTGAACTCCTCCACCAGGTTCACCGACTCTTCCGAGTCGGAGACGCTCGGGTCCGACGCGGCGTTCGAAGGCGTCTTCTCCGTCTCCGACGCGACGCCGCGGCCGGAGTCCTCCTCGGGTCCTCCTCGGGCGAGCGTTCGAGGACGGCGGCGACGAGAGCATCCGGATCGGAGAGGCCGCGCGCGCGAAATCGGTGCCGTGCGCGATCGCGAAACCGCGACGCGGGACGAGGCGCGGGACCCCGACGCGCGAGCCGCGGAGGGCGACGAGGCGCGGAGGCGAGTCGCCGATGGCGCCGCGAGGGCGGCGCCGGGCGAAGCGCCGAGGACGAGCATGCGCGGGCCGCGGGAGGGTGGCCTCGCGCGCGGCGCGCGATGCGCTCGGCACTCGTCCACGCGGGCGCGCTATCTTCTCGCGGCGAACGACACGTGGCGATCGAGTCTGCTGGTTGTTCACGCCGAGGGTCGTCCCGGTTCTCACGCCCCCGTTCACGTCGCGGGCGGTTTCCACTGGACCGGCCCTGACAAGTCAGATGGTCCCCGTCTCGTCCCAGGGACCGCCGACGCCGCTTTCTCCTTTTCCGACGCCGCCGCCGCGGCACTCGGTTCTCGCGCGGCCTGGATGCCGCGCGAGAACTTTCGCTCGCGCGCCCGGCGCAAGGCGCACCACGACGTCCGCGCCGGCCTCGACGTGGACCGCCGCGCGATGACCGAGGCGGAGCGCGACGCGCTCGTCGAGGGCGTGCACCTCGGCGCGGTGAGTCGGTTCGGCGCGGTGAAACTCTCGGCCCTGCGCCTGGACGAGCGCGCGCCGCTCCCGCCGTGGCTCGAGCGCGCGCGCGGGTGGACCGCCGCCGGCGCCACGCTCACGCAGCTCGCGGCGCTGAGGCGCCGCGACGCCATCGTGCTGCAGCTCGTGCGAGCGGGGGCGTGCCCGTTCGAGCGATCGGCGGTGGACGACGATCATGGTCGCCATCGCGACCCCGCCGACGACCGCGACCGCGCCGCGTCCTCCGCGTCGCTCGCGACGCGAACGCGCGCGTTCCTCGCCGACCTCAAATCCCCGCACGCCGCGTGGCTCGTCGCGGTCGCGGTGACCATGCGCCACCGCGCGATCCTCGCCGGGGACGACCGGTCCGATTCCACCGCCCCGTGCGACGCGTGCGCGCGCGCCGACGGATCGAACGACGACGCCGAGTCAAACGCGTCCTCGTCCTCGTGCGGCGCATCGCTTCGCTTCCGGCGGTGCGGCCACACCTGCGGCGAGCGATGCGCGTGGCGGTGGCTCGTCGACGCGTACGGCGACGACGGGTTCGGAAACACCGGGTGGGACGCGGGCTCCGGGCTCGACCGCGACCGCCCGCCGTGCGACGCGGAATGGTTCTGCCCGACGTGCGGCGCGCGCGAGGTGGACGAGGAGGACCACGGCCGCGTCCCCAAAGCGGACGAGGAGGAAACCGACGACGATAAAGTGAGGGGTGGTGTTCATCGCGAAGGGTTCGGGTTTGGGGACGAGGAGGGTGAAGAGGAGGAGGGTCTCGCGAGGGTCTCGAGAGGGCGGTCTTCGTCCGTCCTCGCGAAAAAATCGGCTCGCGCGATTGCGGCGGAATCCCGACGGCGGTGGCTCGCGTGCGACCCGGTCGCGGTTAAGGTCCGGGGCGGGAAGCGCGCGACGCTCGCGGCGGAGACGCGTCTTCTGTTCGACCCGAACGCGGTAGTGAACGAGAAGACCGTCTCCGAATTGTCGTCCACCAGTTCGAAGTTCCGCGCGACGGGTCCGGCGGTGAACGCGTCAAGAATGCTCGGGACGTCTCGGCCTCGGCGCACGGAGACTTTGCTCGCGGCGGCGCGCGCGGGCGACGCGCGGCGGGTACTCGCGGTCGTGGACGCGGGCGTCGACGTCGACGCGACGGACGAGTACGGGCTCACCGCGGTGACGACGGCGGCGTGGCGCGGGCGCGCGCGCGCGGTGGAGGCTCTGCTCCGAAGCGGCGCCGACGCGAAGAAACCGGCGCGGGGGGGGGAAGGGGTGGGGGCCGCGGAGGCGGCGGAGGCGGGCGGGCACGCGACGCTTGCGGCGCGCGTGCGCGCGTGGGAGGAGGAGATGATGACCCGGGATAATGCGTCGGACCGAACGGTTCCCTCGATGAAGGGAGGCGTCCTCTCCGCGGTGGACGACGATGACACCGCGTCGAACACCCCTTCTTCGTCGCGCGTCGAGACGTTAATCGACCCCGCGTCGTTCCCCTCGCACCCGGGCGCGAACTGGAGCTTTCGCGTCGACGGCGCCGTTCCCGAGGACGTCCTCCGTCGCCTCGACGCCGTCGCCGCGAGCGCGTTCGAGGAAGCCGCGTCGGACGCCTCCGCGACGCACGTCGCCGCGCTGCAGAACGTCCGCGGCGCGAAAACGACGAAACCCGGCAAGGCGGTCGATCCAGATGAGGCGGCGGCGGGCGCGTTCGACGCGACGACGCACGCGGGGTCGGCGCGCTCGCTCGCGGACACGTGCGCCGACCGCGCTCACTTCTGCGACGTCCTCGGGTGGGCGCGCCGCGCGGTTCTTCGCGCCGCCCGGCGCTCGGGGATGCCGGCGAAGGGCGCGCACCCTCAGATGCGCGTGCTGCGGTACCGAAGCGCGGGAGGGATCATGGCGCCGCACGTGGACCTCGCCAAGAGGGTCGAGCCGGAGGACGCGCGCGAAATCGGCGAGATCGAACCGTCCGGTTGCTCGGCGGCGGCGGCCTCCACGCACACGTTCCTTCTGTACCTCGCGACGTGCGACCGCGGGGGGGAGACGGCGCTTCTCGCGTCGCCGAAAGCGCCTACGGGCGCTGAGGGCGCGGCGGAGGCGGAGGCGCTGGCGGACGTCAAACCGACGCGAGGGAGGCTGCTCGTGTTCCCGCACGAGTGCCCGCACGCGGGAAGGCCCGTCGTCGACGCCCCGAAGGTCGTGCTGAGGGGGGAGCTGTGGATGTGACGGACGACGCGCGCATCGTCGCCGAGGTTTTAGAGACTCCCTAATAAGGGTATCCTACTTTCGCGTCGCTCGACCGCCTTCGTGGTGGTCTCCGCCTCGCCTCACTCTCGCTCGCTCGCGCCCGCCACCCTGACGAGCTCGACGTCGAAGATGACGGTGGCGAGGGTGTCGCCCTCTCCGTTGGCGATCCTGGTCGGGTTGAATATGGTCGTGTACAGCCGTCTTCTGTTGGCGAAATCCCGCGGCACCGGCTCGTCCGCCTCGCTCTGATAGCTCGCGCTCGGCGGGATGACGACCCTCCGCACCTGGCCCTCCGCCATCCCCTCGACGGCGACGTCCAGGCCGCGGATCACTTCCCCGGCGCCGAGGACGAACGTCCGCGGCTCGGGCGTTCCGCCGGGGCCGTCGGCGTAATCGTTCGCGAAGATCCAGCCCTGCTTCGCGAACAGGCGGCCTCGGAGCAGGACGCGGACGCGGTCGCCCGGACGCGCGACGCGCGCGTTCGCGGGCGCGGGGACGAGGTCCACGCCGCGAACGCCCTCGCCGAGGTCGCGCGGACGGGGCGGGGCGGGCGGAGGGGGAGGGG
>MDSW01099838.1_pt1 | contig 10468 bp, 17 predicted proteins | sample 811171 | NCBI WGS metagenome assembly MDSW01 (sample SAMN05326641, study PRJNA326480) | marine metagenome | isolation source: seawater | place: Atlantic Ocean: North West | collected 2012 | reverse complement strand
TTCGGCACTCTTAATGCTCAACAACTTCAAGAGCTTGAAAGTGAAACTAAAAAAGAATTACGTAAAACCTTGAACATAAAAACTAATAAGAAAGATAAATTTCAGTCTCTAACAATTAAAGATGAAACTTATGAAGTGCTGCAAAATCCAAATCGCATGTCAATTAATCCCTATTCAATGAATGAAGAATTAGGCATCGTACATTGTAATATAAACAACGGTGACTCCCATGCGTACTGGTTTTGGTTACGTGACCCAGAGTTCATGATGAACTTCAAAGACGAACCCATCTGGCGAATAGCTGACGCTGATCCTGAATTTGCAAATTCAATACCTGATTTATTTGATGACCATATTGCTGCTCTAGGCCAAGTCCAGAAAGCAGTGTTTGTTCGTGATTATTTTTCAGACACGTACTACAACGGAGTCTACGATCCTGATGCTGGTCAGTTCACGCATGACTACCCGTTAGTGCCAACCAGTAAACAAGCTGAAGAATCTTTCATGAAAACCCAAGGTCGAGTTACACAAGACTTCGTACCTGATGCAAAAATTATTTTCGATCCTACAAATAAAAACACGACTGATCTTACAACCATAGGGAAATACGTTATCAACATGTACCAGGAATCTGATTACATCAAAAACGCTAATCAAGAGATGCCTCAGTTGGAATTAGGTACAGCAATTGAAATTAAAGAGCACTGTCCGACTATCTATAAGCTCATCTTTCACATGTTAGGCGAAGGTAATGAAGAGTTTGAACGCTTTATCAACTGGCTTGCCTATATCTACCAATGCAAAGAAAAGACACAAGTAGCGTGGGTACTCACGGGTATTCAAGGAACAGGCAAAGGTTTGTTCTATCAACGAGTTCTCAAACCTTTATTTGGTGACAGTCAATGCCCAATGAGAACACTGGAATCAATGGAAGAAAAGTTTAACCGCTACATGCGAAACGCCCTCTTCTTAGTTCTCGATGAATTTCACATGGCCTCATCCCGAGAAAAGAAACTTGAAGACAAATTAAAGAACTTAATCACTGAGCCTAGTCTGTCTTTACGAGCTATGCACAGTGACTCTAAAGAAATTAAATCCTATACCAATTTTATTATTCTCAGTAACAAATATGATCCGGTAAAAATGCCATTAAATGACAGACGTTACAGTATTGCTCCTCGTCAGGAAGTTAAAATTCTCGATGCTTACCCAGACATCATTGATGAGTTATCAAGCAATCAACATGAGTTACTAAACTTTTCCGGTTTCCTCAATAAGTTTAAGTATGATGAAAACATAGCTAAAACTGCTTTCCAAAATACCGCAAAAGAAAAGATGCGTAATCTAGCAATGGACAACTTAGAGTTCTTTGCTAATCAAGTTGCTATAGGTCAACTCAGTTATTTCCTTGATATTTTAGATATGAACACAGGTAATACGTTTAATGCCAATGAAATTCAAACAGCCCAACGCCTCATAAAACAATGGGTGATGGACAGTCAACATATTAAATCCGATGAATCATTTTACAGCTTAATAAAACTCGAAGAACTCAGAACAATTTATCACGTACTACTGGAACCCAATAACCGCTTTTCCGCCGTTGAATTTAAACAGGCAATGCAACGCCTTGGATTAGAAACTCAACGTAAACGCCCTTATGCACCAGAAGGTCAAAAGTCCAAAAGCAATGCACAACACGCTCTAGTTGTTCAATGGCAACTGGAGGTTGAGACTTTTGAAAATGTAATAAACAACTTTGATGCAGTAGATAAAAAAGCCTTTTTAAGTGCCGCATAGTATTAGGAAAACTAATAATGTTTGAAAACATACCAGACTACATTCTCAAAACTAGCAACCTTGAAGTAAAGGAACTGGGGCTTATACCAACTTGGTCTTATTCAGCACTTAAAGACTATGAAAAATGCCCTCATCGGTCTTATCTGAAAAAAGTTAAAAAGATCGAAGACCCTAGTGGGCCAGCAGCTAAACGTGGAAACGAAATTCACGAACAAGCTGAACAATATATTAACGGTACGTTAGGTGAAATGCCTGACACACTCAAAAAGTTCGAGTCTTCTTTCAAAGAACTACGTGAACTTTATATTGCTGCTTGTGTAACTGTCGAAGAAGACTGGGGCTTTACAAAAGACTGGGAACCTTGTGGTTGGACAGCACCTGATGTCTGGGCAAGGATCAAGATCGATGCTTTTGTAGAACAAGATGAAACCTCTGCCAGAGTCATTGATTTCAAAACAGGCAAAAAGTGGGGCAACGAAATAACCCACAGTATGCAATGTTTACTTTATGCCATTGGTGCGTTCTATCGCATACCTAAACTGGAGTTCATACAAACTGAACTTTGGTATTTAGACAAAAAAGAAACAATGGAAAAAAGTTACACAAGAGAACAAGCAATGGTCTTTGCACCTAACTTTCAGAAACGCGCAGTTGATATGACCAGTGCAACTACCTTTCCACCTACACCTAGTATCAATGCTTGCAAATGGTGCAGTTACGGTAAAGGTGACGACCCAGTATGCCCTCATGGGATCTATACATAGGAGACTAACTATGCTCGATGGAAATACAGCAGCACTCGCTCGTTACGAAACTGAACAATATAACTTAGATAAAGACTATGAAGCGTTTGAATCTTCACAAGACTTTCGTGAAAAAGAAACTCAAAAAATGATAGAGGTATTGAGCGATTCAGATCGTTTCTGGGAAGCCCTCGGTTACGAAGGTGCTTGTCGATCTTCTACTCAACATAAAGAGTTAATCGATTTAATTGTACGTAAAGACGATGCTGCCTTTGGTCAAAAAATACGCCAGTGGATCGAATCTTATATTGCTTCTGAAGTAAGTATTTTAATGGATGAAGAGTTCCAAAATGCTAGAGATTAACATAAAAATTTCTGGACACGACGCAGACGAATTAAAAGAAGAATTAAAAAGTCTGCTCAAACCCGTGCTCCAAGAAACATTAAAAGAACTTCAACAAGAAGAGGAAACCGCCAATGAAGACCCTTAAAACGTTAGCCTTCGGTGTGCTTACTGCTGTCCTTACTTTATCTGTTATAGGTCAAGTAATCAGTATCGGCTCATCTGTCTTTTCAATTTTATTTTTCGGTTGTCTGTTACTCGGTACAACCTTTCTGCTAGTAAGGAGTTCACTATGATCTTTTCAGGTTTACTTGCTGCTACAGGTTTATTACTTGTTTGCTTCAAGATCTTTGGTCGCCTAGTTATTACCCATCAAGTCTGGTTCGACATTCTAATCACCAGCATTCTTATGATCACACTTGCAGGTACTTACTCAGGCATGATGGCTGCAATGATCGGTGGTTTAGCAACGTCCATTTTTCTCATGTTTCTCAAAAGTGAAGAAAAAACATCATGACCGTTATTGATCCTTGCACACACTGCGGTAAATCAACAGCGTTTGGTTCAGGACGATTCGTAAACCGAATACCAAGTGACGATGGTTACAGTTGTGCTAACTGTTTAACGTATGAATGCGATAGATGCGGTGATCCAATCCCTCTTGATGAAGACTGTTTCCTCGACGAATGGGGAGAGCAACGTGCCCATTACGAATGTTTAACCACTGAAGAAAAAGCAAAGCATGACAAGGAAAACAATAATGAGTAAAAAAATACTAAATTATCTACAAGCTTATTGGGACGACCTGCACCATTGGATAGAAGGACAAGAAGAAGTAGATAGTGTCAATAATTGGACTAATGGAACACCTTGTTTTGAAAACATTGAAGAAGCAAGAACTTACATGGACGAATTGGAAAAAACAATGCAAGCACTTAGTGATTTTCAAGACCGTTTTCGAAAACCAATGACTAATGAATCATTCATTGACGAGATGCGAACAATAGCCTTTGGTGCAAGTGAAACTAGGCATGAGTATTCTTTGGAAGAGGTTTGTCACGAAATCTTGCAAAGGTCAAATGAACATTATCGCCTAACAGAATTGGAGACCAACAATAAGGAAAACGATGATGAGTGAAGAAATGCCAACCAATCTTGGTGAAATGTTTATCACTGATGACGACGGGCATTCCTGGCAATTCACTCTGAACACTGATCCACCCCAAGCAATGTATTGGAGCACTTACAGAATCAAACTTTCACATATCAAAGTAAAAGCACCAGACAGAACTAAAGCAGCAGAAATTAGAAAACTTATTTTTAATGACTTAGAGGATGAACGCAATGCAGCCTTTCAGCCATCAAGCAAAAACGACACAGTTTATATTAAATAACAAACGGTGTTTGATCACTAGCGATCCTGGTACGGGTAAGACTCGATCAGTACTTGATGCTTATGCCCAACGAAAGCAGGGAAAGATGCTTGTCCTCGCGCCTCTATCAATTCTTCAAGCCAGTTGGGGGGACGACATTGAAAAGTTCCAACCCAAACTAACTTACTCAATTGCTTTTGCAAAAAATCGTGAAGCTGCTTTTAGTAGTGATGCTGACATTGTTATTACAAATCACGATGCTGTTAAGTGGATAATTAAAAACGTTCGTGTACTTAACAAGTTCGACACCATTTGTATTGACGAATTTACGGCGTTTAAAAATCGAACCTCTCAACGCTCCAAAGTACTTAAACGCTTTATTGACGAATTCAAATATCGCATTGCCATGTCGGGCACACCTAACAGCAACACTATACAAGATATGTGGCATCCCTGTTTATTAGTTGATGACGGGGATCGGCTAGGTCGATTGTTCAGTAAATTCAGAGATGAAATGTGTACTAATCTGCCATCAATGTATACCCGCTTTGGTACGTGGGAAGACAAACCCGATGCTGAAGAACGAGTTGCTGCACTAATTAATGACATCAATATCCGGTATCAACTTGAAGATTGTATTGACATGCCAGAACGTATTACAACGCAACTGTACGTTGATCTTCCTGATCGAATACGAGCTAAGTATCTAATACTACAAGAAGACAGCGTTCTCTACACAGGCAAAGCAACTATTAATGCTATTCATGCTGGAGCTAAAGTCCAAAAATTATTACAACTTTGTACTGGTGCAATCTACGACCAAGACGGTGTAGCCCAAGGTATCCATAAAGAACGCTACAAACTTGTTATAGACCTGGTCGCTGAACGCAAACATTCCCTAGTGGCATTTAACTGGTCACACGAAAAGGAATACCTAACTGAACTTGCTGAATCAATGGGAATTAATTACGCCGTTATTGATGGGTCAACCCCTGCCAGCAAACGAGGTGAAATAGTTAACCATTTTCAATCCGGTCAACTGCAAGTGTTATTTGCTCATCCTCAATCAGCAGGTCATGGCTTAACACTTACCAAAGCAACAACTGTTATTTGGTCATCACCTACCTATAACGCAGAGCATTATGAGCAATTTAACGGACGCATCTACCGCGCAGGTCAAAACAAGAAAACTGAAATCATACAAATAGCTGCACGGAATACGTGGGAAATGGAAGTGTACGAAAAGCTCGAAACTAAACTAACCAAAATGGAAGACCTTTTAGGAATTCTTACTAACCTTCATCAACTCGCCAAAACAGGATAGCCCTATGTCAAACGTAACTGCATTAAAACAACCAACTGCTGAACGCCCTATTGCACTATTACTCAGTCAACTCGACGCTTTAACTAGCAAGAAAAAACAGTGCCAAGCAGAGCTAAAAAATATCGAAGCTGAAATAGCTGGAATCCAAAGTGAAATCCAAGACTACATGGAACGCAGTGATCTTAAAGAAATATCCAGTCAACAGGGCGGTAAAGCCGTAATGAACACCAAAACTATTTACGCTTTTGAAAGTCCTGAAACTAAAAATGACTTCTTCAAGTTTGCTTTCGAAAACGAATATTACCAACTGCTTTATCAACGACCCGGTCAAAAGGCTTGCGAAGAACTTATTGCAGAAGGTATGACAATCCCCGGCATTAAAACCGTGGAGAAAATCGAGATTCAATATAAACCACAGTAATAAGGAGGTGTTTGGACTATTGTATGGCTAGTCCACCTAACTAAAATTTATTAAATATTTCATTATTTCCGAGGTAAAATAATTATGCCAGCGAATACTGCGGTAGCAAAAAAGAGCAAAGAAGCATTACCTGCTCATTTAAAATCAACCCCAATGGGTAACGAAAGTGCTGAAACTATTCAGTCTATTCCTTACCTTAAACTTCTTGCAGACATAAGCCCAGAGCTTAAAGAAAGGAATGAAAAATTTATACCTGGTGCTAAAGAAGGTTACTTTGTTAACAGTGTAACAAAAGAAGTCTACGGCCCATCTGTAGAAGTCGTCTGTTGCTATACTCGATCTAGCTTTAAAGTCTGGACTAAGTTCGAGCACGGTGGTGGTTTCATGGGATCATTTAAAACTGACGTGGAAGCACAACAGTTTGCTAATGCTCAACCCGAACCTGACAAATTGGAAATTAAAGACACTGACGATCACGCTCTATTAATCGATGGTCAACCTGTCTTATTTTCAGTTCACGGTGCTAAACTCTGGAACTCACGTTCGTGGAACAAAGTGCTAAGTGAAACTGGTCTGTCCCGTTGGGCAAAACCTTGGTTGCTTGAAGCTGAACTTCAAACTTCTAAATCGTCTGGTAAAGATTACTGGCGTTTTAAAGTTCCCACAGAGCAACCCAAGTATGTGTCAGAGGAGATAGCAGAAGCTGCTGAAGCACTCTATTTGGCCCAGAAAGCTAGAGAAACTGAAACTACTCAGTAAGGAGTTATTCTAGCGGTAGAGTGTATTGAACGAGCATTCGTTCGTTAAATCAGTTCATCGGAAATTACCGAGGAGCATTTATCGCTGGAAAATTCACGACAGCTTTACCGGAGGAGTGCCAGATGCAATGTATGCTGGCCCTTCCGGTATGTTGTTTGTTGAATATAAGTATCTGAAAAAACTACCAAAAAAAGATACTACTGTTATTACTACTGGATTATCCGCGTTACAGCTTAACTGGCTTAATCAAATGATGGGTTACGGACACCTTTGCGTAGTTGCTATTGGTTCATCGAGAGGCATTTTTGTAATTAGCGATACTAATACCTTGAATGAAAATATTAGTAATGCTAAATTTCAGTCCCTTTTAATTTCTTTAGATGAATTCGTAGGATATATATGCAATACGGTAAATGCCAATGATACGTCCAACACCAGCCGAAAATTTCAGACGAATTTGGACTCAAAAAAAGCGTGAATTAAACCTTACTCAAACACAAGCAGCAGAAAAATTAGGTTGGACGCAGGGTGCTTTTTCTCAATACCTAAATAATCTTACAGACTTAGGGCCAGCAACCGTCTTAAAACTTGCTAATTTTTTAGGAGTTCCACCAACTGATATTGATCCTACACTTAAAGAAATACTTCCTAAAAAAGTAGAATATCCAATACGTCAAACAGCCACAGGCAAACCCAGAGAAAGCGACACTATTCGTTTTTTACAACCTGCTGACAAAGATATGTTTGTTATCTACCTTGATAAAGCAATCAAAGTAGAACTCTATGAGTTAAAACCAGGTATTGACATTAAATGGCTTGACGAAAAATCACAAGAACAAAAATTACCACAATACTCTTCTTTAGTGTGTACAGAAGCGTATGACCGTCAGATTGGTACTCGATCTGACTACTACCAATCGACTCAGCATGGTTTGTGGGTTGTCAAATTTAAAAATAGTGAAGCAATACGTATTTTTCGAAGTGTTGAACCCCCTGTATTACGGAATATGGAGTACGTAGCAAAAATACTATCCGTGTATCTAGTCTAATAAGGAGTAATAACATGCCAGAAGAACAACGACTAATAACTAAAAAACGTCTAAAAAAACTCCGAGTTGATCACTCTCAAACTCAAAACGAAATAGCAAAAGTACTTGAAGTTAGTCGGCAACAATATGCTCGTTTAGAAAGTCAACACACAGATCAAGAGTTATCTTTCAATCAAGCTATTCTACTTACACGACACTATACATGTAGTTTAAGTTACTTGGCTGGCTTTTTTGGATCAGAAACTGATGTCCCCTATACAGCAACTAAAATATTGCATACTTTAAAAGATCTACAAGAAGGCTCAGAAAAATGGTTAGAAACCATGCTAGAACTAAGTGAACTATACGCTCCCGCAGCAGCTCAAAAATTTAAAGAAGAACGCTTAAAATAAATCAACTAAGTCTTTTGGTTTCAACTGGGTATACCGTTCAAGCATCTTCCAAGTCTTATGCCCACTCACTTTAGCTACTTCAGGTATAGTCCATTTCCTAATGTAACCGTCTTTTATTTTCTCAATTTCAAATAATCTACTAATCCCTTCGTGCCTCAAATCATGAAAATGTAAATCCTCAATCCCTGCTGACTTCCTTACTTTCGCAAATCTATCGCTAATCGAATACGCATTCTTTAAAGGCCATAGCTGTTTCCCATACTTGTAGCTTTTTTTCCGAGCGATATAAATCCGCTTTTCGTAGATTTCTAAAGCCCTTGGCGGCACTGGAATAATCTCATCAGTCCCACCTTTTTTCTTAGGGTTCTTTCGACTGGGTATAAAGCAGGTCGAATCCTTAAAATTAATGTAAGAAATCTGTTCCCCGTGAATCTCACCCACCCGTTTGCAAGTTAACAGAGCTATTTCAATCGCATCTGCAATCCAGGGATTCGGAGGGCAATGCGCGTAAAGCCGCTGTTCTTCATTCTCTTCTACGTTTAGCCTTCGATCACGCTCATTTGATGCCCCAACCAAGCCTTCCTTCTCTAAAACCTTTTTAGCTTCCGAAACAACGCTGTAATTCGTTTGTACGCCATGTTCAATACCATACAACTCAAGAGCTTGCTTTAAGTAGTCAATTCGTTTTTGAGCCGTGCTTGGTTCAATTTTTGTAAACTTGACCACCCCCCGCAGCCAAACTAACACGACTGCTTCGTCCAACTTTGCTACAGGATAACCTTCGAAGTCAGCGGCTGTTTGCTCTAAGGAGCTTTTTTTAGGTTGATCTAAAGTTGTACTGCCAATAAATTGACGGATTACATAATCGACAGTTAAAACTTCATCTTTTTTGAGGATTACAGATGTGCCGTATTCTTGCTGGTAAGCCCACTGTTGGGCTGCTACTTTTGAATCAAAATGTTTCGACTTATCTTTCGCAGTTCCTTGCGATCCAACTCGTACTCTTGCTATCCACCTACCGTTTTTTCTTTTACTAATTTGCGCCATAAAATCTCCTGATTTCTAGTGTGCCACTCTCTGTGCCACTACCCTCCGTTTATAGAGAGTGGCACAAAAGTGGCACAAAGCCAATAATCAAATTATTTTTGGCAATTAAATCAAGCACTTATGGTGCGGACGGAGAGACTTGAACTCCCTGCCAAAAACAGTGGAAGATTGTACCCGTTTGTGCCTTTTAATGGAAGTTTGTCAAAGGCTTAGAGTGGAAGATAGTTCCTGATAGTGCTATTACGTGTAAGATAGAGTGGCACAAATGTGCCACTTTTTCTTATTTTAAAACGGAGAGATTTATGCTGCATTTTGTATTTCTTTCTCCAAAAAAGCAGCTACTGCGGGTGTCGCAAATAGATATTTTTTACGCCCTTTCATTGATAAAACTTGAACTGGTAGTGACCCGTTTGCGATGTCTGAGTAAACGACTTTCTTTGAAACTTTAAAAAGTTCTGCATAGTCTTCGACGGACATCAATGGGCCGTACTTATCGGCTAATAATTGTTCCATGATTTCTCCCATTGATTTCATAATTTTTTTATTAGTTATTCTAATATTTACAAAACTAACTATACACCATTTAGTACATGTTTCTACTTTTTTCACTCTAAAAATGAAATTGCACATGTAGCGTACAAAGTACTGAAATTAGGCACATAGGAATATAACCAGAAGGAATAATATTAGTTCAACTAATAATTCACGATATGCTTTTAAAATCCGTAAAAATTCACGAAATGAGTTGAAAACTTCTAGAAAATTTATTTGGTGGGTTTATGGTGCATAAAAGCGGTTGCGCCCATATAGGTTCCGACTATACCGCATAAAGAAAAATAGAATAACCCTAGCAGATCCGAGAGGGCATTCACCCTGCTGTCAGGTATCAAAGGCGTAAAAAGCACTATCGTTGCAACAGTCATTACTATAATAGAAAGCCAAGCCATTTTCTTCTGCGCCTCTGACTTAGCCTCTCTCAACTCCAAATCCACCATCTCTTTCGCTCGATCAATCTCTGCATCAGTCACCGTACCGTCCTTATCCAAATCAAACTGATTGTATTTGCTTTTTGCTTCCAGAGTTTTTGGTGTCATTTGGGCCTCGATGTTTTAATTTGATTGCGTTGAGTCAGCATCGCATCAGCAGCCTCTCCGATGTCGATACCACTATTTTTTATGTGTTCAAGCGCAGCCCACAGTGCTTTCTGGGCGCTGCCT
>MDSW01063935.1_pt1 | contig 10468 bp, 6 predicted proteins | sample 811171 | NCBI WGS metagenome assembly MDSW01 (sample SAMN05326641, study PRJNA326480) | marine metagenome | isolation source: seawater | place: Atlantic Ocean: North West | collected 2012 | reverse complement strand
GCTGTGGAAATTGAGGTCCTACAGATATATGAAAATCTTTTTGATCCCAAGTTTTTGTAGCATAATCTCTATTATTTAATATAATAGTTTCTACTGAGAACCCTTTTGCAGAAAGCTGTTTGGCAAGTTGATCCGTAATCGTAGAATAAGTTTTAGTATTTTCAGTCGTTAAAATTTTGATGTTCATAGGGATTTCAACTTTAGATAGTCTGATATTTTCTGAAAATTGCTGGGGATTATTGAATTGAGATTCCCATTCATTTTGATTAATTGCCCATTTTTGATTTACTAAAGGCATGCCTAATGCAAAATATTGATCGTGTCTTTGAATTTCATTTAGATTGATAGAATTAACGATAGCATTGCGAAAATTTCTGTCATTATAAGGAAATTTTGAAGTGTTAAATGCTAATGAAATACCTGTACTGGGCTCAAGTACATTTAATTTATTCTCATATAAAGGAGGATTTTGAAGGGTATGTTCAAAATCTTCGATCTCATATACATCAATTAGTCCAACCATATAAGCACTCAATCTAGTTTGGTAGTCTGGTAAAACATTAATTTCAATTGAATCTGCTAACGGTTGATCGTCATCTTTACGTAAATTTAATAAAATAGTTTTTGTATTGGGTAAAAATTTTTCAATAGCCCAAGAATTAGATCCAATAGAATTATTAATTGTGAATTCATCAGAATTTTTGGTCAAATCTTTTGAAATAATTTTGTTTCTTACATCTGTCAACGCCAAAATGAAATCAGAATCAGGGTACCTCAATTGAAATGAAATTTCATGTGGGGTTTTTGTATCTATTGATTCAATCATGTGTAGAAAATCGTAATTTTGATTATTCTTTATTCTATTTATGCTGAATTCGATATCTGAAGTAGTTAATGGAATAGGAGGATTAGTGTTCCAGGTTAAGTTGTCAGGAATAGTGAAAGAGAAATTATGTTCATCATCTAAAGACCATTTGGAGCATATTAGACATTCAGATTCTAATGATGGGAGTAATGTGTTTTCTCCATGTTTATATTGAAGTATTCTGTCATATATTAAACCTGGACCCCATGAAGAGTCTGAAATATTAGAATTATTGTGTGGATCCAATGAATTAAAAAAAATATTAGAAGATAATCTTAAAGTTCCACCTAATTGAAAGTTTTCATGAACCTGTTGTTTGATTGTAATGGGTTGAACTCTATCAGCATTTCTGATGGAGTAATCATTTGAACAACTAGATAAACTTATGGCAATTAAAAATATAATTGTTACTATATATTTTGATTTCATACCAATAGTATAATCACTTTGTGGTAATTTGATTTATGTTAATCGACACTCATGTACATTTAGATCCATATTCACAGAAAGAAATTGAAGAGATATTATGTCGTGCCACCAATGAAGATGTAAGGATTGTAATTTCGGCAGGAACAACTCTAGACTCTTCTAAAAAGAATATTGAATATTCAAAAATTTTCCCACAATTTTTTACTGGTGTTGGTATTCATCCTATGGATTTAATTGAGCCATTTAGTGAAAAACATGACAATGAATTGAGAGATTTAATTAGAAATCATGAAAAAGTGATTGTTATGAGTGAAATTGGATTAGATTATTTACCCGATATGCCTGACAGAGCATGGCAATTTAATGCCTTTAGAAAACAAATTTCTATAGCAAGAGACTTTAAACTCCCGATTATATTTCATAGTAGAGAAGCCCACCGAGATTGTTTTAGAGTTTTAAAAGAAGAAAAAGCCTATGAAGTAGGTGGAGTCATGCATTATTTTCAAGGAAGTCTTTATGATGCACAAGCAGCTATAGACTCTGGATTTTATATATCGATAGCTCGGCCATTATTTAGAATTGATGAATTACAGGATGTTGTAAAAAATATTTCATTGGATCATATTGTTATTGAGACAGATTCTGCTCCTCAGCCTTTTAAGAAAAACCGAGAAAATTGGACTGAACCTAGACACTTGAGGTCAATATTGTTGAAAATTTCTGAATTGAAAGATTTATCTACTCAAGAGGTAGAAGAAACTATTTTTGAGAACACTAAAAAATTATTATCTAAAAGATGGAAAAGTATAGAATCTACTTTTGTTTAGAAAATATATTGTCCTAAAATAAACCATGGTACTAAGATCCATGACATCATCCAACCTAAAATCCCAGGTACTAGGCTTTTAATTATTCCAATTTTATTTACAACGGAAATTGCTACAGTAACAGAAATTAAAATCCAAATTGAAGCTACTAACATAAATAAAGGCCCTACAAGAGGTATGCCTGTAAATATCATTAAAATTCCAGGACTATATGCGATGCCTATTGTTCTAATTGACTTTCTGAAATCATCGTTTCCTTCTCCCCAGTATGAACATAATACTTTTGATACATAAGCCCATAACATCCACCCTACAAAAATAGAACTTGCAGTCATCATCATTATTAAGTACCTATCTATTCCTATCTCAGATAAATCTATTGCTCTAGATCTATATTGAATTCCAATTGAAGCACTTAAAGCTGAGATCGATACAATTATTAAAGAATATATGGATAATTCTTCTTTTTGGATAAAATTTTTGTATATATTTTTATCTAATAAAAATGACTTAAGAGCAAAGTACATAAAATTTGGTGTTTGATTGTTATTCATTCACGCTACTCCTAAATGGTGTAAAATCCTCATGTTTCTATCAATTATAAATGGTGCAGTATCGAAAATTTTAATCAAGAAATAAATATTACATTAATAGGTTTATTAATCACATTTTGTTTGTTATTTTTATTAATAATTTTTATTGAATTAATTAGGATTGCAAACAAAGTAATTGCTAAATTTCTTTCTGCTGGCGATCCTGAGGAGAATAAGAAAAAAGCATTTGCTGCCACTATAGCATCTGCAGCTTATTTATCAGAGGAAAATAACTAGATTTTTTAAATATGAATGAATTATCACATTTTTTTAGTACTACTGGTTTTAGTCAATTAGATTATCGTCATTTGGTCATGATAATCATTGGAGCAATATTTATATACTTAGCAGTATCAAAAGATTGGGAGCCATATGAACTGCTTCCGATGGGCTTAGGAATATTGATAGCAAATCTTCCCTTAACGGGATTGATGGTGATTCCAAATGATGCTTCAGGTTTTCAGGAAGCGGGAATTTTTGGTGTATTGTTTCATTACGGTCTATCTTATTGGAATATTTTACCTCCCATAATTTTTTTAGGTATAGGCGCTCTTACAGATTTTGGACCTATTATTGCTAATCCAAAAACATTATTATTAGGAGCCGCTTCTCAAATTGGTATATTTATTGCTTTTTGGGGAGCAATCTTTTTAGGAGACTTTGGATTTAATTTTGGAATTAAAGAAGCAGCATCTATAGCAATTATTGGAGGTGCTGATGGACCCACTACAATCTTTTTGACGTCTAGACTTGCTCCTGATTTGTTGGGAATAACTGCAGTAATAGCATATTCATATATGGCAGCAGTCGCATTTATTCAACCACCATTAATGAAACTAATGACTACTAAAGCTGAAAGAATGATTGTGATGAAAGATTTACGTGAAGTATCTAAGTTAGAGAAGATTATTTTTCCAATGCTCGCAATGACTTTAATCATCTTAATAGTTCCGAAATCTGCTCCTTTAATTTCTATGTTTATGATTGGAAATGTGTTTAAAGAAAGTAATGTGGTTCCTAGGCTAACAAATGCTGCATCCAATGAAATTCTAAATATTACAACTGTATTCCTTATGATTACAGTTGGGACCCAATTGACAGCTGTAAGAATGTTTCAATGGGAGACTATATTGATTTTAGGACTAGGCTTAATTGCATTTAGTTTTGGAACTATAGGCGGATTACTTTTTGCTAAAATTATGAACTTTTTTCTTACAAATAAAATTAATCCTTTAATAGGTTCTGCAGGAGTATCTGCAGTACCTATGGCTGCAAGAATCTCTCATCAAATGGGTCAAAAATCAAATCCTGATACTTATTTATTGAGTCATGCAATGGGTCCAAACGTAGCTGGAGTGATTGGTTCTGCAGTCATCGCTGGCGTGTTTATATCTTTGGCAGGGTAAAGATATGAAGACATATAAAGTTTATATTGAATCAAAATGGTATGACGTTGATATTTTAGACAGTAATCAAGATTTTGTGAATGTATCTGTAGAAGGAACATTGTTTAAAGTTTTAATTAAAGATATCAATGATTTTTCTGTAAATACACCAGTTTTATCACGTATCAAAAATTTAGTGAAAAACACGTTTTTTAATACTTCTTCTGAAGGAAATATTACTTCAAATAATAACTTAGATTTAAATAAAATTTTTCCTTCCCCATTGCCAGGAATGATTATTTCTGTATCTGTTGATGTGGGAGACGAAATCGTAATTGGAGATGAAATATGTGTTCTAGAAGCGATGAAAATGCAGCAAAGTTTAAAAGCAACATGGTCAGGAACAGTCTCTTCAGTTGAAATTTCATCCGGTGATAAAGTTACTACCGGACAAATTCTTGTGACGATTAATTAATACATAAAGGAGAAAAAATTGATAAGGAGACTTGGTGAAAAATCACCAAAAATTCATCCCACAGCATTTGTAAGTGAAGCAGCTTATGTTATTGGAGATGTAGAAATTGGTGAAGGTGCAAGTATTTGGCCCGGAACAGTAATTCGTGGTGATACGCATAAAATTAATATTGGTAAATTTACCAATATTCAAGATAATTCAGTACTTCATGGAGATAGTGAGGTTTTTATAGGTGATTATGTGACTATTGGTCATAGAGTAATGTGTCACGGTAAAAATATTGGTGACAGATGTTTAATTGGAAATGGTGCAATTGTTAATGATGGTGTAGTTTTAGGATCTGATTCAGTGATTGGTTCAGGATCAATGGTGTTAGAAAGAATGGAATTTCCTGACAAATCCATAGTAATGGGAATGCCGGCTAGAATTAAAGGTAATGTGAAAGATAAACATTTACAAATGATTTTATCTATCTCGAAAAGTTATGCAAAAAAAGCAGAAACATTTAAGGCTCAAGGCGACTTAGAATAATTTTTTATTTCTAAATCGCCTCAACTGAGGAATATTTATTCCTCTATTTCGTCATCGATTAAATCACTAACTAAAGCCAATAGTCCGTTTTCATCTTCAATTTGTGGAGGAGGAGGACTTTCGGGCATTTCTTCTAATTCAAATATACTTTCTAACTCATCTAATCCTAACTTTTCTTTACCTTCTTCTGTATTGTCATATCTTGCTGGGATTAGGCGACCAATGATCACATTTTCTTTAAGTCCAGATAAATAATCTTTCTTACCTGATACTGCTGATTCAGTGAGAACTCTAGTAGTTTCTTGGAATGATGCAGCAGCTAAGAAGCTGTCCATATGTAATGATGCTCTAGTAATACCTAATAATATAGGTATAGCAGTAGCTGGATCTCCTCCTTCTGAAATAGTTTCAGAGTTCCTATCATCAAATTTAAGCTTATCCATGGTATCACCCGGGAGTAATCCGGTATCTCCAGGTTCGTGTATTTGAACTCTTTTTAACATTTGACGAATAATTGTTTCGATATGTTTGTCGTGAATTGGAACTCCTTGGGATCTATAAACTTTTTGTACTTCTTCAATTAGGTATGATTGAACAGCCTCTCTACCCTGAATTTCAAGGATTTGTTGAGGGTTTTTAGGTCCTAATGTAATAGCTTGGCCAGGTTCAATTTGATCACCTGTAGAAATTAGCAAATGTGATGAAGCAGGAATTGCGTATTCTCTTTGTTCTTCATCTTGCCATGTGATGGTGATATTTTCACCTTCAATTCCCACTGCTCCAGAGTTTCTAGCATAAATTAGAATCTCTTCATCCTCATTTGATCTAGCAATAGGGGTTCCAATGATTACTATATCACCTTTTTTGACTAGTTTTTTATAGCCAGAAATTGTGTATTCATCAGTTAGCTCTTCTGAATTAGTAATTCGTACAGTCCTTCCTTCAGATGTTTCAATCAGATCAGCACTCCCTGAAATTTCTGATAATACAGCAGCACCTTTAGGAGCCCTAGCTTCAAATAATTCTTCGACTCTAGGTAATCCACTTGTAATGTCAGATCCGGCTACTCCACCAGTGTGGAAAGTACGCATAGTTAATTGAGTCCCCGGTTCTCCAATACTCTGAGCAGCAATGATACCTACAGCATCACCAATCATAGTAGGTTTTAAATTAGTTAGGGATAATCCGTAACATTTTTTACATAGACCTCTAACTGTTTTGCAAGATAATGGAGATCTTACGTTTAATTCTTTAATGCCGTGTTCTACTAAAATATCTCGTTGTGGGTCAAGAATAGGTGTTTCTGTGTCTATTAAAATTTCCCCAGTTTTTGGATCTGCGAATGGTTGAGCCAAATATCTGTATTTGACGCGATCTAGAAATAAATCTTTAATTGCATCGTCACTATATTCTCCAATCAACATCCCCTCATTACCAGAACATTCTTCTTCGGTAACAATTACTTCTTGAGAAACATCTATTAATCTTCTTGTGAGATATCCGCTATCTGCTGTACGGAGAGCTGTATCTGCTAGTCCTTTCCTAGCTCCATGAGTCGAGATGAAATACTCTAATACAGTTAACCCTTCTCTAAAATTAGATTTAATGGGACGATCAATAATTCTCCCTCTTGGATTAGACATAAGACCTCTCATGCCTGCCATTTGTTTAATTTGAGCGATATTACCTTTAGCTCCAGATTGAGCCATCATGTAAATACCCCCATAACTAGGCAGATCTTTAGCAATGACAGATGTTAGCTCATCATTAGCTTCAGTCCAAATTCTAACAGTTGCTTGATATCTTTCTTCTTCAGTAATTAAGCCACCTAAATATTGTTCTTCTAATTGAGAAACTAGAGCCTCTGCTTTTTGTACTAGATCTTGTTTCTCAGGAGAAACTTTGACATCGTTAATTGCAATAGATACGCCAGATTTAGAAGAGTATTTAAATCCTAAAGATTTAATTTGATCAAGAATATTAACAGTACCTTCGTTACCAAGCATCCTAAAACATTTTCCAACAATATCTCTTAACGCGTGCCTCTCAACTTCTGTGTTGATATATCCATACTCATTAATGAATTCCAATGGGAAGATTTCATTAAATATTATTCTTCCTACACTTGTTTTTATTATTTCGCCATCTTTGCCACGAACTAAAACTGGAATTCTAAGATCAGTAATTCCTAATTCGTTAGCAAGAATCGCATCATCAAAGTCACTAAAAGTTTTTATTTCATGTTTTTCTTCATCAAATCCCTCGTCCATTGAGGTTAGGTAATAACATCCTAAAACCATATCGAGAGATGGTGTGACAATAGGTTCGCCAGAGCTAGGGGCTAACATATTATTTGTACTTAACATTAACTTTTTTGCTTCTAATACGGCTAGTTTTGATAATGGGACATGAACAGCCATTTGGTCACCGTCAAAGTCTGCATTGAATGCTGTACAAACTAGTGGGTGAACTCTTATGGCGCTTCCTTCAATTAAAACAGGGTTAAACGCCTGAATCCCTAATCTGTGAAGAGTAGGAGCTCTGTTTAACAATACTGGTCGATCTTTAATAACGTCTGAAAGAATATCCCAAACTACAGACCAGTTACGTTCAGCTAGTCTTTTTGCGCTTCTAATGTTGTGAGCGTAACCTTTTACAACAAGTCGGTGCATAACAAATGGTTTGAACAATTCTAATGCCATTTTCCTAGGAAGTCCGCATTGATTTAGAGTTAGTTCAGGTCCAGCAATAATTACAGATCTTCCACTGTAATCGACTCTTTTTCCTAAAAGATTCTGCCTGAATCTACCTTGCTTACCTCGCAATAGGTCTGAAAGTGATTTAAGTTTATGATTGTGACTTCCAGCTACTGCTCTACCTCTTCTCCCATTATCAATCAATGCATCAACAGACTCTTGTAACATCCTTTTTTCATTTCTGATAATTATTTCAGGAGCCTGTAATTCTATTAATCTTTTTAATCGATTATTTCTGTTTATTACTCTTCTATAAAGGTCGTTTAGGTCACTTGTTGCAAACCTGCCACCATCTAGCTGGACCATGGGTCGTAAATCAGGGGGTAGGACCGGAAGATTTTTTCTAATCATCCATTCCGGTTTGTTCTCACTATTTCTGAAAGATTCCACAACCTTAAGTCTTTTGATAGCTTTTTTCCTTTTTTGACCAGATGTTGTTTCCATTTCTTCTTGAAGTAATATTTTTAGATCATCAAGATCGATGTGGTTTTCTAAAACATATAAAACTGCTTCTGCTCCCATTCCAGCTTGGAATGTACCAACATAATTGTCTCTATGGTCTCTATATTGAGTTTCTGTTAGCAGTTGAGTTATGTGAAGTTCTTCTAGTTCTGAAATTTTATGTCGTATATCATCAATTTGAGAATCATCCTCTGAAGCAATTTCTTCTGAAGCGATATTAGACTTTTTATTTATCTCTATTTCAACACTTTCTATCTGTTGTTCAATCTCAATTTGTAAAGAAGGATCATCGTTTTCTGATTTTTGTTTTTCTAAATCTTCTAATTTTTCTTTAAATGTTTCTTTAATTTGTTCAGTTTGTTCACTGATTTTTGAGTCTCTAGCAAGAATTTGTGTTTCTAGGTCAGATTTAAGCTGCTCTATCAATTGGTCTCGTAATTCATAGTCCACATCAGTAACTAAATACTGGGCAAAATATAGAACTCTATCAAGATTTCTAGGTGATAAATCTAAAAGTAATCCTAGCCTACTTGGAGTACCTTTAGAGAACCATATATGTGCAACAGGAGCTGCTAAATTAATATGCCCCATGCGTTCTCGACGAACTTTTGCTCTAGCTACTTCAACGCCACATCTGTCACATATAATTCCTCTAAAGCGGATTTTTTTGTATTTACCACATCCACAATCCCAATCTTTGGTAGGACCAAAAATTCGTTCACAAAATAGCCCATCTTTTTCAGGACGTAATGTTCTGTAATTAATAGTTTCAGGTTTTGTAACCTCACCCCATGACCATTTTTGTACATCATTTGGAGATGCTAAAGAAATCGAGATTGCGTCAAAATCATTTCCTGTTTGTGCCATTAAATTCTCCCGAGAATTTGAACTTTAAATATTTGTGTCATCATCAGTTGTTTCAGAGGTAAGCGTTTCGGCTGTTTCTATAGACGTAGGTTCAGATAAATCCATAGAATTTTCATCTGAATCGTCATCTGAATCGTCATTATTCATCATTGCGCTTTCTAGCATAGCTAACGGGTCTGTAATTATCTCAGACGATTCATCAATCATTTGGTCATTTTGATCGCTTTCTAACTCTACTGAAAGTCCTAAACTTTGAAGTTCTTTCATTAAAACATGGAAAGATTGTGGGATTCCCGGTTGAGCTACATCCTCGCCTTTAACGATCGCTTCGTAGGTTTTTACTCTACCAATTTCATCATCTGATTTAATTGTTAACATTTCACGTAAATTATGAGCTGCACTATATGCTTCTAATGCCCATACTTCCATTTCTCCGAAACGTTGTCCTCCCAGTTGAGCCTTTCCTCCTAGAGGTTGCTGTGTGATTAATGAATAAGGGCCTGTTGCACGGGCATGTATTTTATCTTCAACTAAATGGATTAGTTTTAGCATGTACACGTATCCTACTGTAATCGGCTGGTCAAAAGCCTCTCCTGAACGTCCGTCATAGAGCATAGATTTACCTAAAATAGGGGAAGCTATTTTTTGAAATCTATTTAATTCAAGAGATTTTTCGACCATTTCCTCTAATGACATATTAGTGGGGTCTATTTCGGCATATTCTTTTAGCCAAATCTTTAGAGCTGCAGTCCTAGCAACATCAGGTTTAGAGTTGATGAAAATTTCATCAAGACTGTAACCCCTTTGATTCAAATAATCCTCTAATATCTCTAAATTAATATCATCAAGAGTTGGATTCAAATTTGAAGCAGCCGCAATGGATTTAGATTCTTCTACAAGCCAAGCTTTAGACAGTTCGTCTTCAATGGAAACATCTTTTGCACTGTCAAAAACTGGGGTTTCTGCTTGAAATCCTAATCTTTTAGCTGCCCACCCTAAGTGAGTTTCTAAAACTTGACCTAAATTCATTCTTGAAGGAACTCCTATAGGAGTAAGAATAATGTCTAGAGGTGTTCCGTCTGGTAGAAATGGCATATCTTCTTCTGGGAGAATTTTTGCTATAACACCTTTGTTCCCATGTCTGCCAGCCATTTTATCACCTTGAGTTATTTTACGAGTTTGAGCTACCCATACTCTAACTAATTTGTTAACCCCAGGAGATAAATCGTCACCTTTTTCTCTTTCAAGAACTTTGACATCAATAACTTTTCCTAACTG
>MDSW01216484.1_pt1 | contig 10469 bp, 7 predicted proteins | sample 811171 | NCBI WGS metagenome assembly MDSW01 (sample SAMN05326641, study PRJNA326480) | marine metagenome | isolation source: seawater | place: Atlantic Ocean: North West | collected 2012 | reverse complement strand
GGCTCTTGGTGAGTCACAGCGTGCACTCTAGGCGCTTAATAACCGCCAGTGACTCGGGCGGTTATTCTTCCAAATTTGGGTTGTCCGTTTTTGGTTGGCTTCATTATTCACCCCCTCCCACCACTCAAAATTTGTCACAAGGACTACACTAAGCCGACCTCGTTAGCTAAATTCATGATCAAAGCGGTTTCCTGCTTCAGGAATGAGCTGATCGGCATTCTTCAGAATTGTTAAGCGCACTATGTAATTGCCGTTATCTTGTGGTATGGTGCTCATGTACGCGCCTGCTCCGAATGCCTTGGCAATCCCCGCCACTACCCGTCTTGCATCGAACACTAATGTCGGAATGTTTTGTTCACCACAGAAAGCGTAATCAGGCCAACCCGGATCACTGCGGGCGTCACAGAACGATAAGACGTATTCACGTAAGGAAGCTATCACTTCGCCATCTCTCTCTGACGTCTGTCCTGGATACTCGCCTAGCCACTCCCACTCGTTGTCATCCGGATTTGGCTTGAAATAGGCCTCAAAGGAAACCAATGTCTTATATGCAAGCGTTTCAAACTTAAGTCGAACTGCAATTCTATCATTTAGCTGTAAATGTTCAAACCCAGCCTGTAGAACGCGCTTGAGGTGACAGTTGCTCATGATATCTGTTATTAAAAAATGACACTTACTTGCTTTATGAGTCAACTCTTTCGAGTACACTCGGTGGCACCCCTCTACTACATCTCCCGCTGTGATTTAGACCTTTGACGCACCAGCGGTTTCTCCAGCACTGTCCCGACCGACAGGCGATTGAGTACCACACACGCGAGCCTGGAGTTTTTCTATAGTAGATCACTTTTCCATTGCCATCGGGACAGTCTTCTTCGTACGTCAAGAGAGGGCCGGTGTTTTGCGGTGAAGACTGCGACGCTGCCGGCTGCTGATTGATCCTGCTAACCACAGTGGTGGTGGTGGTGGTGGTGACCGTTGTTTCGATCGACCCTCCCGTGTCAAGCTGTTGATTCATGTAAACGTCGCGCCCGTGCCATTGCATGCGCGAGTTGCGATGGCTGCGCGGAGACGTCGGCCGGGTCGTCGGCCTCCGACTTCGAATGTGTTTGGGCAACGGAGCGCCAGGAGTTGCGTCGGTACAGAACATCCGGGTGTTTGACTGTGTCACCTTGTCGCTCTTGCACGTCGGACACACCTTTGCAATGGACACCTTCTTGGAATGAGAAGATGTCCAATCTTGCGTTTTTGCGGGTTGCAGCCACGTTAGCAAGCATACTTTATGGTACGGTTTTCCGCAGCAATTGGTGTATCCCCAACACTCTGGCGACTTGAAATTCCGATGTTTGTCCAAGGACAGCGATTCCAAGCAAATGCTGCATTCCGGGTGTTTGCTGTACACGGAAGGCCCGTCGTCGGGTTTTGGCAAATCACACTCTTCCTTTTCCGAATCCGATGCTTCTGTACAACTATGCTGATTTCCGGCGGCGGGCTGTTGCTTGTCAGAGGTTTGCGCAGCCAAGGCAGTGTCCGTCAAAAGTTCGAGCGGGTCAGTGGCGGTCGTTTGAAAGCACTGCTCTGTGCTTGCAGCCTTTGTCGGGTTTTTACGCTTCTGCGTTCTCCTGGTCTTGGCACGGATGCGCGCCCTGCATCTGCCTTCAGCTCCGTGCAATCCAAACGGCTTTCCTATCACGTAGAGCGAATCGGAACACTCGGTGGGCCGTGGAACGGAAAATGTGATTGTCTGTCCACAGCGTACCTGTGTGGGCAGGCAGCACTTGACACTGCCCCACGATGTCTCAATTTGCAGATAGTCTCCCTTACAGTAGCTATCTTCGACGCCAAACTTGTACACAATCTGCTGTAGCGGTTTTTTGCTGAAAAGCTCCATTGCCGCTTCCTGTTGCAGCTTTCGCATTTCCTGGATTCCCTCCAACTCGCGTTCCTTTCGTTTGGACGCAACCTTTTCTTTGCTCGTTGCGTTGGCAACCCTTGTACACACTGTAGAGATCAGCTTCGCGACCACCGCCTCAACCTCTTCCGGAACCTCCAACGGTTCTGGGCTCAAGACGTCCATTAGCTCGTCTAAATCGACAGTGTCCATGTTCATGCTCTCCACAATGTTGTCTAAATTGCAATTGGCAATGGGATTCCAGGTATTACCCATAGGCTGTACATTTACAGCCCCCGCCGCCGCCGCCGCCGTCGCCGCCCAGCTCGCTGCCGATTCAGCCGCCGCCTTCGCCACTCTCTCATAACTCGCTGCCGCCGCTCCAACCGGCACCATCTCAGAATCACTTTCATCCACGTCAATGACAGTCGCGCTTTGCGAAGACGTAGACGGCACGGACGGCCCATCGGGCGGAAGACGCCATGCAGCCCTCATCTCCGCGTGGAATTCCGACGGTATTTGATTCCACGTTACAGTCTGTGGCGTAAAGTGCTCAAGGTAAACTTCTGCCATCAGTGCTTTGTGACAAGTAATGCCGGTGCAGCGTCAACGGTACTACCCAGTCTTGAGATAATAACAACCTTGTGGCGTCGCCACTTGCGGACGTTTTTTGCCACGCGTGGCAACGTTCCGGTCTGGGTGACTCGCTTTGCTTGTCACCGGGGTGTGCGAGTTGCGCCGGCAGACTAGTGATTCGCAAACAAGGGGCGCCATGTCCTCCAAATTCGGCAGTGGCCTCAAACCCCAGGGGGGCGCCGCCGCGCCCAAGTCGCCCATTATGAAGCAGGACAAGCCGCCGGTGCTCCAGCGCTCGGCATCCGTCGCCACCAGCGGGCCCAAGCGCGAGACTCCAATCGGCGAGCTGAACCGCGCGTTGCTCAAGTTTGGCGAAGTCAAAAAGGGCACTGCCGACCGGTTCGTTCCCATTGACTACAGTGGCAGGCAGCTGATAGTTGGGCTGGGAACGCTTCCCAAACACATGCGTGCCCCGTTCAAGGCCGGCCCAACCAAGGACCCCTCGACGGGTACCGTCCTTGGAGACCCATACAAGTACAACATGAAGCTCGAACTCGACGACGAAACGCGCGAGAAGTTGCAGACGGAATTGTACGATCCCGCAATGCAGTACATGATCGACCACAGGGAGGTCATTTTCCCGGCGAAGACGCGGCGCGAAAAGGGCAAGGACGTCGTCATAAAGCCGGCGTTCACCGAAAAGGACGTTCGCGACGCGTTTTCTCCCAGCATCAAGCCGCCTACGGAAGAGCGCTTCCTTCCCCTTTTCGGAGTCAGCTTTATGGCCAACCCGGATGAGCCTGGGCGGCACCCAACGATTGAGGAGGCGGTCTGGCGTGGCACCTCCATCTCCAAGCGCACTCCGGGTACCTTGGCCACCATCTCCACGCACCACAATCTGGTGGGCTCGTGGGTTGTTGCACTGAAGCGCGGCATCTGGATCAGCTCGATGGACAAGTGGGGCCTTGCGTGGGAGCTGCAGGCTCACCTCAACCTGACCAACCTCTCGGGCGCGCCGTCCAAGCGGGCGGAGCTGCACGGGTTTAAGGAAGACGACGACGTGGAAGGCCAAGACGCTCCGCTGGCTCTGCCCGCACCCGAAGGCAACCAGTTCGACGACGAGGCCATGATGACCAACGCCGCCTACGCCGGCTACGACGACGGCTCGGGCAACGGCTCGGGCACCGGCGCGGCAAACGACACGGCGGAAGAGCACGAGGACGGCGCGGATTGAGCCACCGCAAAGCTGCGCGAGTTGAAGACAAGGGGGCAAGCCGCTAGGATGGAAGATATAATGTGCGGAGAAGTGGTAGGTGTAAGGGTTGGTGTTTTTGAATGGAAATTCGAGGGGTTGCTCATCCGCCTGCCCCGCTCGGGGGCGGCCGCAATTGCGCCGCAGACCTTTCTGCGGCGGAAATACGAGCCACGAATATTGGTGGACGGCCTCTGCTTGACGAGCACGACTCCAATTCACGTGTCGGTACGTGCCTTGCCTCGTGGCCGGGAAGCAACGGCGAGTTGCGCATTGCAGCGCGCGTGACGGATGCTGCTACGCAAGAGCGCATTCGCAAAGGAACCATGCGCGGGCTTTCCCTCGGCACGGACATGATCATGGACGAAAAGCAAAATGTTCTTTTTAGAGGACAGGCAGAGTTGAGCGTGTGCGCCGAAGGCCGCCGACCGGGCACATGGATTGACACAGTCAACGGGAGGAATGTGCACAGACATCACCGGGCGAGCCAAAAGCTGAGTGGTGCGCGCGCGCCGCCGCTATCTCATAACCCCGTGTAGCCATCACTTTGAACAAGCCACGCAGAAGCTCACTCCCATACACATTCGCTCTGCTCCTCCCCCCCAAGTAATGGACAATACCGAAACTGTCCCGGCGTCAGATGCCAACCGCGACGAGCTGGTGGAGCGGCTAAAGAGGGAGAATGCCGCGCTGATGGAGCAGAAGGCGGCCAGCGATGCGCGCGCGGGTCAATTTGAGTCCAAGGAGCGGGCACGCGTGACGGCATGGCAGTCGGACGTCAAGTCTTTTCTCACCGACTTTGTGCTGGCGGAGGCCCCGGATGCGGAGGCCAAGGCCGACTGCCAGCCCGTCGTTCAGTGGGGCGACGAGTATGCCTCCAAGGCGGACATTGTCTCTCAGACGGGCCTGGCTCGGGTCTGCGCTGTGGCCTCCAAGGGCGTCAAGCGTCTGAGGGATGAGGCTTCGCAGCTGCCAGAGCTCAAGGAGTCGCTGGCGAATGCCCTGAAGGAAAACGAGACCCTGAAGGGCCAGGCTGAGAAGATGCAGCGCGAGAGCCACGACGACAAGACCCTGCTCAACGAGCGCCAAGCGCAGCTGGAGCTCCTGAACAAGAAGATTGCGGAGCTGGGCGGCGAGCAGACAAAGTTTGACTTTTCGCAGGCGGCGGCGCGGGAAGTGGCGCCGCCTCCGGAGGAGCCCGCAGCGGCCATCAAGTCGGAGCCGGCGCTCACTGCGGTCAGCGCACAGGCGTCCAAGGCGGCTGCTGTTGGCAACCCGTTTGATTCGGACCCGCTCTTGAGCTTCATCACCAAGTCGGGCTCCGGGTCGTTGCGAATGGGCTCCAGCTCTACAAACCACGCACTGCTGGGCAGCTCGTCTGGCGAGCCAGACATTGGTGCCATCATCCGCTCCGGCAAGCAGCCAATGTTTTAAACAATGGATGCGCGTGCACCATTCAAGCTGCAGAGAAGAAACGGCGTGCACTTTTTGCAAAGCCACAAGAGCAGGAGCATGTGCGCAGTGCTATCATGTGTAGTGATTGCGTGTACGTGTGCCCGCGCTAATTTTTAATCAGACGCTGCACAAGCATTTTTAAAAGAAGACAAGACCATGCCGACTGTTGAGGCACTGGATTATGACGCGTTATTTGAAATAGCAGACAACGCACGCCAACTTGCCGACGAAGAGGATGGCCAAGACTACGATATTCAAGCTGAGACGCTGTTTGACAATCCACTATCAGTGGAGCGAATGCGCAGTGGATGCCCCATGCATGTTATGCGCCTGAGCGATGGCGACTATCACGTGTGCTTTGGTTTGACGTGCCGCGATGCAGTGATTGAAAAGAATCGACAGGTAGTGTGTGCCGTGAGTGGCATGATTGTAGGCATCGACCCAGCCCCACATTTTGGAGATGGGGGCTGGACGGGTCGCTCAACGTCGTCGGCAAATCCCGACGATTCAGCCGGTCTTCCTATTGGAGGTTGGGCGCGACGCCGTGACGCCGTTTCGCTCAGCATGGACGCGTATCATGTTGCACAAACCATTGACGACGGGGATGTTCTGCCTTCTAAGACCGCCACACCCAACACGTCGGCTTTGCCGCGGCCGTCCAAGCGGGGTGCAAGTTGCGTTGACGTCTTGGATGAGGAAACGGCAACGCGGCGAACTGGTGAATTAATATCCAAAGAACCGTGGACATCCGACGTGTGGAACAAGCTAGTGATGGACGCAACAAACATCATTTCAAAGCTGTTTTGCAACACACAAGCTTTGCAGCCCCCACAAGCAGCACCGCCTGCAACGCAAGAAGCTCTTGACCCACGCCTACAAAACGTAGAATTTGTGCGCAGAGCCGCACTGATGCGGTATGGGCGCAACTGCGCCTCTGGTTTGTGTGCACTAACAATGGACGGCATTCATGACGTATGCGTTCAAGCCAACGAATTTGTGCGCCAACAACGGATGTTGGCTGCCAATCGCAACGACGCAGCGCAAGAAGCCGCAAAGAGCAGCAAGGGCAAAGGCAACTGCAGACGCACCATTCGCGGCGATCGTATTTCGGGCCAGCAGAAGACAAGCATAGCCGAGCTAATTGTCAGGCTTTGGCGCGCAGCCACACACACTCCTTACATGAAACAGGGGAAGAAAAGTAACGATTCGTTCCGACCCTTTGCTGCTGGCGTGCTATACACTTTTAAGCGCGGTCTTTATTTGGAAGACGGAACTTGTATTATACCACAATTGCCGACACTGGCGGCTTTGCTACCCGCGCTACGTTGTCCAAAAGCCAGCGCTGCTGCTCGACAATTGCAGTCGTCGTCTCATCGGGGAGTGTGCTCGCTTCATCGCGCCATTGCAAGCATCAGCGAAGCAGACGATCCAGCGGAAAAGAAGGAAATAAAGCAGGCGTTTGCAAGTGCAGCCCAGTCCGCGGCGCTACTTCGAGAGCTTGTGTGCAGGTAATGTTACCGTCCACGAGTGTGTGAGTAAAAACCCGAGTATTGACCACTGTGGGGTGGTTGGTGAAATCCGTTGAGGGGAGGGCCGTTTGCCTGCGGCTGCGGCTGCGGCTGCGGCTGCGGCTGCAAATGCGGCTGCGGCTGCAACTGCGGCTGCAACTGCGGTTGCAACTGCGGCTGCGGCTGGGAAAGATGCGCGTGTGGAAAGGAATACCCTTGCTGTGGCGTTGCCCGCGAGATTGCGTTCAAATGGCGTGTCCACTCAACTAGTTGCGAAAGAGCTTGCATGGCCGCCATGCACGAGAGCTCGGCATCCACGATTGGAATCTGTATTTGCTTGGCCGGTTGTTGTTGTTGTTGTTGTGGTTGGGAAGTGGCCATTTCGTTTGCGGCGACGGCAACTGCGGGCGCTTGGGTTGATGTCGATACGGGAGCAACTTGCGATGCGGTTGTTTCTTGATCTGTTGGTCCGGTTCCTACCGCTGCGCTTGTAGACGAGTCGTCTTGTGGGGGAGGAGCGCCCACAGCTTTCTCGTAAAGTTTGTACAGTCGAGCGACTTCTGTTTCCAAGACAATGATTTTGTCGTCCACGTGTGGTTCGGTCTGTGCCGCCCTTGCCGTCACTTGCTTCGAACTCTTCTTCAGCTTGGAAAGCTGCTTGAGGGCAGAGTCGTAGTTGTGCGTCAGTTTATGGTGGTTCTTTGTGATCTCATCGAGTGTTCGCTGGGTTTCTGCCATTGACGCCGCGTGTTCTAATTCGAGCTTTGCAATTGCATCGTCTTTGACGCTCAAATGCTGCCCTAGTTGCTCCACAATTTGTTCTTTGCTTTTGATGGTGTCTTGCATTTCTTTTGTGCTCGCTTTCATTCCCGAGACGGCCTGTGTGTGCTTTTCCTTGAGCTCCTTCACTAGTTTGTTGTGCTCGCGGTTTTGGTCTTCCACCTGGTTGGAGAGGCGTTTGATCTCGTCTGACTGCTGCTTTTTCGTTGCATGGTGAATTTTGTCCGCTGCACTTTGCTGTCGTCGAAAGCCTTCAATTTCTTTGCCTTGCTGCGACACCGATTGCTCAAGTTCCGCAACTCTTGTCTTGTACGACACATTCACGGCGTTGACGCTGTCCACGTATTTGTTGAGGTCACCAAGTTTCTTCTCTCCTTCTCTTGTCGTGTGTTCCACCGCAGAGGTGGCCTGCTTTGTCAAAAACTCCACCTCAGCCGCAAGCGCATTGTTCTGCGCCTCATACACAGTCGCAGCTTTGGCGTGTGCGCTGGACTGTTCCGAAAACTGTTTTTCTAGGCTTGCCACCTTTTGCTTTAAGAGCTCCATCAGCCTTGTGTGGTGTTCTTTTTCCTTCTTTCGTTCTTCGCGTTCCTTGGCGAGAAGTTTTTCTGCGTCGCTGTCGGGCTCGGCGTGGATGGAGACGTTGGGCATAAATGGCAACCCGTCCATGAGCTCTGCGCACCGTGCCGTTGCCGCAAATGCCACATTCTTTGCGTGCTTGGCCAAATCCTCATCACTTAGTGCCCCACATTGGCGTAGAAGGTCAATGGGCATCTTGTCAAGCAAGTTTGGTTTGGCCGGGGCCGGATTTGTAGCGCGAAACTCCGCTTGAAACGCTTCCACCGTCCGCGCGCTTATAAAGTTAAAGTGTTTTCCGTCGATGATCAGTCCTGGATAGACCTCTTCGCCATCCGCCCCGAGCGACGGAGCTTGCGTAAAAATGCTTGCACTCATGGAAGTAAAAGTTGCGACGCGATCAATCACCTGGTTGCTTTCAATGTCGATTGAAGACACGGACCAGAATGCTCCATCCATGCCGGCGTGCCAAGGTAGGGAGTAGCAAACAAGCAAAGACCGCGTGTGGACATTGCCGTCTTCAATGGTTTCAATCAGGCTGGACATTGCATCGCCAAGCCTCTTTGGTGCCAATGTGCGGGACTGCGCGCAAAGATCTGTCATCAGTTCATAGTCGTCTCCAAAGAAGAGTCGGCGCTTTCCAGAGAGATTTGCGATTGCAATCACCTTGGGAAGCAGTCGTCTGTTATTCGGTGGTGGCTGTGGAAGGCCAAAGGGAATTGGCGTTTTGCACGATGCTGGGTCGGCAAACCCTTCTTGGTGCCGCTCGCCAAGGACGTGATTCAGCTGGTACACAAATACTCGATGCCACGAGTTGGCTTGCTGTACTGCGGCTTCGTACCCGCCGTGTCCACTGCGGTACTTGACGTCGGCCAGATGTTGGGCTAATTCGCGTCCCGCTTCTGTATGAAGTAGCCGCTCCCTCCACGCCAGTGCCTTGACCGGCAGGGGCGAAGCGGGCGGTGAATTGGGGCGGTGCGGCTTCATCGCTTGTACAATTTGCTGGGCCCGTCTTGTTGCTAATAGAAGAAGCAGCTTCGCCACTTGCGCATCACAGCTTGCTGCGCTTGCCACGCGTGGCTGCTGGCTGCATGTCGCCTCCCCGCTTGGTGTTTGATCTTTCCGCAGACGCCGTCAACAAAGAATTGCGGCAGAGAGAATCGCAAACCTCCGCAGCCCACGCCCTGCTTCAACTCCGCAACGAGCTGTTGTTGGGCCAAACCGGAGCAAATGTTCCCGCAACTGCACCTGGCCTGCAACCCAGCTCCCGGACGCCGACGCCGCCGCCAAAAGCACACCTTTCCATGCGCTTTTCACAGCCGGCCACGCAATCGCAAGCACAAGCTCGTCCCCGAGACGCAATTACGTTTGCTACGCTGCTTCCGCAGCCAAAACGAACGCAAGCACCTCTACAAGTCATTCGGCCCGTGCCTGTGCCAACCGGCGCGCAAAAGTCCAATCCTCAAAACACCAATCCGAACGAACAGTGCACTTACGCCGACCAGTATTCCGTGTACAACAAAGATGGTGTGGCGTCTGAAGGCTGCGACCGCTGCTTAGAAGTTGCCTACGCAGTGTTGGTCAAAAATCACATGTCCACGCACCCCAGTCAAAAGGGCAAGTCGACGTCGGACGTTTTGACTGAAACGGGTCACTTGGAACGCTTCAGTGCGTGGTCGCACTGGATTGGCGCGCTACTCTTTGCAATCTACGCGGCGGTGCGCCCCGCTGTTGCCGACTCAGAATCAGTTGCGGGGACACTGGCTACCATTACAGCGTGGGGAGCGGTCTTCACGCTCTCTTCCTCCGGAATTTATCACACGACAGCGCCAAGTAAAAGCATCTCAAAGTGGACACGCTTCTTGGATTACGCCGCGATTTATGTTGGTCTGGTACTTACGTCGGTGGCTGACATTGCTGTATCGACGCGGGGATTTTCAAACGTTCCCATTGAGACCGTGATCGACATACCCATCGCCGGCACTCTCATGGTTCTCTTCTTTCTGTGGCGGCGCTTTGTTACAAGCGAAGACGACACCTGGTCGGACGACAATGAACGGGTGATTAAAGAGTGTCCGCTCGGCAAAGGGCTCTTCCGACGCCAGCACTTTGATTTGAATCACACGCCACTGAGGTACGCCACGTCGTTCCTGCTCGCCGCCGGCTACTTTGCGTGGGTGCCCGCTACGTTTGTGTCCTTTGACGCACCCCAAGCAGGGCTGATCATTGGGTTGCAAGCCTTTGGGTTTCTGGTCCTGTCGTTTGGCATGTTCATCGACCGCGTGCTCAAATGGCCCGACGCGTTTCTTGGACGCGGAGACGCCGTCGTCATGCGGTGCGAGCCGTGCGGTTGTCCCGCAAATTCACATGGCGTTTGGCACATTGTGGCCCTGATCAGTATTGTGTGCACCGCAGTGGGGCGCGAGTACGGACT
>MDSW01048296.1_pt1 | contig 10469 bp, 10 predicted proteins | sample 811171 | NCBI WGS metagenome assembly MDSW01 (sample SAMN05326641, study PRJNA326480) | marine metagenome | isolation source: seawater | place: Atlantic Ocean: North West | collected 2012 | reverse complement strand
TTTCTTGAAATAAACCAGCTTCCGTTCCAAAAGAAACAACTTCTCTGGAATTATCTCCTGTGATACTAGAAACAAATTCGCATGCTTCAGAATTTTCTACTCTTTCAAAACCTATTATTTCTCCAATAATATTTTTTTTAATTGATGAGTTAGGATATATCTTTTTCATTTCTGGCAGTAAAACTTCATTTACATATTTATCTAATTCTTTATTTAAAAATATTCCATCTTCTTTTACTACTGGTCTTGTTTCCCAATTTACATGACATTTGTCAGCTATAACATTATGGGCAATTCCTCCAAAAATGCCTCCAATTTGTAGAGTTGAATGCTTTGGATCAAATATTGAATTTGCCGGAGTCCTATCAATAAGCTTTTGTCTAAGTTCAATTAATTTGTTAACATATCGTGCAGCATATTCGACTGCACTGACACCTTTATGTGGTTGTGAACTATGTCCGGCCAATCCTTCAAAAAAGGTAGTATATTCATAACATCCTTTATGGGCATCAATTATTTTCATATTAGTTGGTTCTCCAACAATACATATTCCATCATTAATTCCTCTTTTTTTTAGTTCACTGATCAAAATAGGCGCACCGATACACGCAGTTTCTTCGTCAAATGTAAATGAAAAATGTATATCTCTATCTAAATTAGATTTAGCAAAACTTGGTGCAAAAGATAAAACACATGCAATAAAGCCTTTCATGTCACAAGCGCCTCTTCCATAAAGTTTATCATCTTTTATCGTTGCATGGAAAGGATCTGTAGACCATCCTTTTGATACAGGCACAACATCAGTATGACCTGACAAAATTAATGGTTTTTTATTAGAGGAATTTTTAGATTTGAGAGTAGAAAAAAGATTTACTCTTTTCTTTTCGCTATCATAAGTTCTGAATGATGTTGCGCCAATTTTTTTTAGTAAATCATCACAATAATCAATAAGTTTATTATTATCTTCACCAGATATAGTTTTAAATGATATTAAATCTTTTAAAATTTTTATTGAATTGTTATATAAAAAATTATTTTCTGTACTCATAAATTAAATCGATTATATATTAAAATTATGAAACAACAAATAACCTATGATACTTTTGATAAAGTTGACATAAGGATAGGGACTGTTATTTCTCTGGAAAAAAACGAAAAGGCAAGAAAACCATCATTAGTACTAGAAGTAGATTTCGGACCTGAAATTGGTATTAAAAAGTCATCTGCTCAAATAACTCACTTTTATAATAAAGATAATTTAATTGGCAAACAAGTTATTGGAGTATGTAATTTTGCAGAAAAAAATATTGCTGGAGTTATTTCTCAATTTCTTGTTTTAGGTGCTATTGATAAAAATGGTAAAGTTGTTTTACTTCATCCATCACAAAAAACAGAAAACGGCTTACCAATTGCATAATATAATGCATCCAGAAATAATTTCGCTATGTTTATTTATGTTTGTAACAAGTTGCTCTCCTGGACCGAATAATATACTAGCATCTTATTCAGGATTTAATTTTGGAATACTAAAAACCATCCCACATATGTTAGGAGTAATTTTTGGTTTCACTTCACTTGTAGTAATAATGAATTTTGGCCTTATTAATGTTTTTCAAAAATTTCCAGTTATACAAGAAATTCTAAAATATACTGGATCATTATTTTTAGTTTACCTTGCTTACAAAATATCTTTTTCAAAAAGTGGGAAAAACGACAACATTAAAAACCCAGTAAAATTTATAGAGACATTTTTTTTTCAATTTATAAATCCTAAATCTGTGATTGTGTCAGTTATAATGGTATCAACATATGTAGAGGAGGGTAAATTTTTTTTCCTTTACTCTTTATGGGTAATTGGTGTTGCTTTTCTTTTTGCAATAATAAGTATTAATTTTTGGACTTTGGTAGGTAAATTTTTAAGAAGATTCGCGACAAATGAGAAATTTATAAAAAGATTTAATTATGTTATGTCATTCTTATTATTAACTTGTATTGCAACATTTTATTTATAAATTTTTTATTCATAATTTGGCCCTTTTAATTTATAAGATGTAAATTTATGAAACCAGGAAATATAAATTCTTTTAATTCTTTAAAAACATTAGAAATTGATGGAACTAAATACAAATATTATTCATTGTTAGAGGCTGAAAAAAATGGATTAAAAGATATTTCAAAATTACCTAAATCTTTAAAAGTTTTACTTGAAAATCTATTAAGGTTCGAAGATGGATTAAGTGTATCTAAAAATCAAATAGAGTCATTAAAAAATTGGATTATTGAAAAAAAATCAGATACCGAAATTGCTTATAGGCCCGCAAGAGTATTATTACAAGATTATACAGGTATTCCTGCAGTGGCAGATTTAGCAGCTATGAGAGAGGCTGTAAAAAATAAAAACAAAGATCCAAATACTATAAATCCAATGTCTCAAGTAGACTTAGTTATAGATCATTCCGTCCAGGTAGATAAATCTGCAGGTGTAGATTCATTTAAAAAAAATGTGGATATTGAATTTGAAAGAAATGGCGAAAGATATTCATTTTTAAAGTGGGGTCAGCAAGCTTTTAATAATTTTAGAATAGTTCCACCAGGAACAGGCATTTGTCACCAAGTCAATTTAGAGTATTTGTCAAAAGTTGTATGGACTCAGGAATTTAAAAAAGAAAAATACCTTTTTCCAGACACTTTAGTTGGAACAGATAGTCATACAACTATGGTAAATGGACTCTCAGTTTTAGGTTGGGGAGTTGGAGGCATAGAGGCAGAAGCAGGAATGTTGGGTCAACCTATATCAATGTTAATACCTGAGGTTATTGGTTTTAAAATAATTAATAAATTGCCAGAAGGAACAACAGCTACAGATTTGGTTCTCACTGTTGTTAAAATGCTTAGAGATAAAGGCGTTGTTGGGAAATTTGTAGAATTTTATGGAGAAGGTCTTAAAAATCTCAGCTTAGCTGATAGAGCTACGATTGCTAATATGGCCCCAGAATATGGTGCAACTTGCGGTTTCTTTCCTATAGATAACGAAACCTTAAAATACTTAAAGTTCTCAGGAAGAGATAGTCATACAATCAAGGTGGTAGAAAAATATGCAAAAGAACAAGGTTTATGGGCAAGTAATAACATGGAATTTACCGACACTTTATCTTTAGATATGTCTAGTATAGTTCCAACTATTTCAGGACCAAAAAGACCTCAAGACAAAGTATTATTAAACGAAGCAGCAACAGGGTTTAACAATATTTTTCAAAAAATAACAAAAAGAAATTCCAAAAAATCCTCAAAAGTTGAGAATACTTCATATAATATTGAGGATGGATCAATTTTAATTGCAGCGATTACTTCTTGTACAAACACTTCAAATCCTAACGTTTTAATTGGAGCAGGTCTTCTTGCTAAAAAAGCCGTTGAACTAGGATTAAATAGTAAGCCTTGGGTTAAAACATCTCTTGCTCCAGGTTCCCAAGTAGTAACAGACTATCTAGAGAAAGCTGGTTTAAATAAATATTTAGATAAATTAGGTTTTAATCTTGTAGGATATGGTTGTACTACTTGCATAGGAAACTCGGGACCATTAGATAATAATATTGTAGAAGCAATTGAGAGAGAAAAAATTTATGCAGTTTCTGTTTTATCAGGTAATAGAAATTTTGAAGGTCGTATTTCCCCACATATAAAAGCAAACTATTTAGCATCACCCCCACTTGTTGTTGCTTATGCAATAGCAGGACATATGAGTGTAGACTTGTATAAAGATGCACTAGGAATTGATAAGAAAGGAAAAAAAATATTCCTTAAAGATATTTGGCCATCAAACAATGAGATTGAGGAAACTTTAAAAAAAGCATTGAATCCAGAAATGTTTATAAGAAGATATTCAAATATTTCTGACGGACCCGAACAATGGAAAAAAATTAAAACAGATAAAACAAGCATTTATAATTGGGACGAAAGTTCAACTTATGTGAAAAAACCACCCTTTTTCGATAATTTGCCAGATGATCCAGACGGTTTTAAAGAAATTAAAAATGCAAGGCCATTATTAATATTGGGTGATATGGTTACAACAGATCATATTTCTCCAGCAGGATCAATTCAAAAAGAAAGTCCTACTGGCGAATATTTTATGAAACATCAAGTTTTACCAAAAGATTACAATTCCTATGGGTCAAGAAGAGGAAATCACGAAGTTATGATGAGAGGGACTTTTGCAAATATAAGAATAAGAAATGAAATAGCCAATGAAACTGAAGGCGGATTTACTAAATTATTTCCAGAAGAAAAAATTATGCCAATTTATGATGCAGTTGTTGAATATAAAAAAAGAGGAACTGATTTAGTAGTAATAGGGGGCAAAGAGTATGGCACTGGATCTTCACGAGATTGGGCAGCTAAAGGCACTAAACTACTAGGTATAAAGGCAATTATTGCTGAAAGTTTTGAGCGTATCCATCGCTCGAATCTAATTGGAATGGGTATCTTACCACTACAATTTATAAACAATGTTAATAGATTAAACTTACAACTTAAAGGTTCAGAATTATTTAGTATTATTAATATTGAAAATGGAATAAACCCTTCCGAAAATATTGATGTTGAAATCAAGTATTTGAACGGAGATATAAAAAGAATAAAAACACTCTGCAGAATCGACACAAAAAATGAATTAGAGTATTATAAAAATGGGGGAATCCTACAGTTTGTTTTAAGGAACATGATATAAAAATGAGTGAAGAAATAAATATTATTAACACTTCAACAAGAAAAGAAAAACTTTTAAATTTTATAAAGTTAAATTTAAAATCTATACTAATTACAATAGTAAGCTTAATATTAATTATAATTATTTTCTTTTCATACCAAATATATAAATCCAATAAACACAAAAATATAGCTGAGCAATTTAATTTAGCGATTGTAGATTACGAAAAAGACAAACAAAAAAATATTAATATCATGAAACAATTGATTGGTAAAAAAGACAAAACATATTCCCCGTTAGCATTATATTTTATAATAGATAGCCAATCAAATTTGCCCGAAAAAGAAATTAATGAATACTTTGATATAGTTATTAACGAACTTAATCTTGAGAAAGAAATTGTAAATTTAAATATATTTAAAAAAGCACTTTATAATGCAGAGTTTGCCAGCGAAGAAAACATGTTAGCTATTGTAAACCCAGTGATAAATAGCGAAAGTGTTTGGAAATCACATGTATTATATTTAATGGGTGAATATTTTTTACATAAAAGTGAAAAACAAAAAGCAAAAGAGTTTTTCCTAAAAATATTAGAAATTAATAACCCGAATCCATCAATAAAACTTGAAGTGCAAAGACGATTAAAAAGAGATTTAAGTGAATAGATTTCCTATTTTATTTTTAATTTTATTATTTTCATTAAGCTGTTCTTTGGATACAAAAAGTAATTTATGGAAAGACGAAACAGAGGAAAAAGTCAGTCAAACTAAAGAAATATTTGAAACAACTACAATAATAAAAACTGAGTTTAATCAAAATATAAAAATTAATCTTAAGGAAAGTTTTAATTCAAAAAACCCTACTCAAAATATTAATAATAACAAAGGATATTTAAATTTTGATAGTAATTTGAAAAAATTAGCAAACTTTAATTTTTCAAAAGTTAAAAATTTTGAAAATAGAAATCAAGAACTTGTTTTTACCGATAACAATCAAATTATCTTTGCCGAAGACAAAGGGTCCATTATAAAAATAAACTCTGAATTTAAAAAAATTTGGAAAGTAAATCATTATAGTAAAAGCGAAAAAAAATCTAATCCAACATTATTTTTCGGAATATATAACAATAAATTGATAGTTGCTGATACAATTTCTAAAATCTACTCTATAGACTTAAAATCAGGAAATTTAATCTGGAAAAAAAATAGTTCTGCACCATTTAATTCACAAATAAAAATTTTAAAAGATAGATTTTATGTTGTCGATTTAAAAAATGTTTTAAGGTGTTACTCTATTAAGGATGGTAGTGAAATTTGGAACTTTAAATCCGAGAGTACATTTATAAATTCTCCAAGAAAATTATCATTAATTATAGATGATGAAAAAGTAATATTTATTAACTCACTAGGAGATATAACTGCCGTTGATGCAGAAAAAGGGAGTCTTTTATGGCAAACACCAACCCAAAGAAATTCTTTAATTGAGGATGCTTTTTCTCTAAAAAATTCTGATTTAGTTCTTTCAAAAAAAAGAATTTTTTTTTCAAATAACAAAAATGAATTTTTTTCAATAGATTCAACAAATGGACTAATTAGATGGAAACAAAATATCAAATCAGACTTAAGCCCATCAATTATTGGAAATTTAATTTTTACAATAACAAACGACGGATTTCTTGTAATTATTGATGCAGATAATGGAAACATAATACGTATAACTTATATTTTTGATAAATTAAAAGACAAAAAAATTAAAGCCGAAGGGTTTTTTGTAGGAAAAAATTTTGTGTATACTAATATAAATAATGGGCAAATTTTAAAAACAAAAATTTCAGATGGAAGATCAATCGATTTTTATAAATTAGGTGGTGGCAGATATTTAAAATCTTATATAAATAATAAAAACTTATTTGTTTTAAAATCTAATAGTTTATTAAAACTAAATTAACATGTTATTAAAGTTATTAGAAAAATTAGGTAGGAAAAAAATTGTATTAGATCGGGGGCCTTCCCATCCAAAATTTAAAGAAGCAAAACCATGGATGAACAGATATTATGTTTTATTTAGAAACAGACCCAAATGGTTTCCTTTTAATATATTAATACATGAAATGCTTGATGACGATCATGGCGAGGGTGTACATAATCATCTTTGTCCATATGTAACAATTATCTTAAAAGATGGTTATTGGGAAACTACAAAAAAAGGGAAATTTTGGAGATCGCCCGGATATATTGGAGTAAGATCTGCGAATAATTTTCACAGAGTAGATTTAAAACCCGGGACTAAACCACTGACTTTATTTATCCCAGGACCTTTTGGCTTTAGGAAGGGACCTAGGTCTGAATATGGGGTAGACTTTAATTCTAAAAAATGATCCAAAAATTTTATTCATTAAAATTATCAACAAGTGGACAATATTTATATAACTTTACCAATAAAACTTTGAGTTGGATTGAAAAGAATAAATTTTCAAATGGTATTATTAATTTAAGTATACAACACACCAGCGCTTCTTTGATTGTTCAGGAAAATGCTGATCCATCAGTTTTAAATGATTTAGTTAATTATTTTGACAAACTTGTTCCGATGAATGATAATCTTTATACTCATACGTCTGAAGGGAAAGATGATATGCCTTCACATATAAAATCTGCACTCACTAATAATCAGTTATCTTTAAGCATTAAAAATCATGAACTACTATTAGGTACATGGCAAGGCATTTATCTTTTTGAGCATAGGCTAGAAAAAAAAGAAAGAACTATAATTCATCATTTTATTGGTGAATAAAATTTTAGCGATAAGGGTTATAAGCCCATTGTAAAATGGCCTGTCTTTGTCTTCTTCTGCAATCTAAGTTTCCTTTTTCACAATTTTTCTCTATTGCAGTTACATGTCTTTTAAAATTTTTCCATCTCTTGATTTGAACTATATCAACTTTTGGTATGCGTCTTCCCATTGTATATCTACAATACCATTGGAACCAGCCAAGAGGGTCTTCTTTAAATATCCATCCTTTTTCTTTCCAGTGTTCTCTAGAAAGACCAGCTTTAATTTTAAATCTATTTAAACTAACATCAAAATCTTTACTAGTTTTTACTTTTATAAACCATGATTTTGGATACTCTTTTATATTTAGACCAAAATAAGACCCACCAAATACACCAAGCTCTAGCATCCTTTGTGGAGTTAACTCAGGTTTGAAAATTTTATAAATATTTTTTATTTCTTGGTTATCAATGTTATTTTTTTTCATTATTTTTAACTATTTAGAAGCTTTTGATATAAAAATTCATCAGCATCACCCTCACAACCAATTAACAATACATTTGACTCTGAATTAAATTGTAAATTTTTAAATGCATTAATATCATTAAACATTGCAATCAAACTTATTATACCTGGCGTTGAGCATTCTCCTCCAATAATTTTTTTTTCTGAAAGCTCTGCGTTGGCTAAAAATTTTATGGTATCTGAAATGTAATTATCGGAGATAGTTACACAATGACTCACAGAATGTTTTAAAATTTTCCATGGAACTAAAGATACTTCTCCACATGACATGCCACCCAAGATACTTTCTTTTTTAATATCTACTTTAGTTAGTTCTCCATTTTCAATACTTTTTAAAACACAATCAGCATTTTCTGGTTCTACAACGATTATTTTGGGTACTCTTTTGAAATATTTTGCAATTCCTGCTATTACACCTGCTGCCATTCCACCGACTCCAGCTTGTACAATAACATGTGTAATATACTCGGATGTTTGATTACTTATTTCTTTAATCATTACTGAGTAACCAGACATGGTTAATTTAGGAACAAGCTCATAATCTTGCCAGGCAACATCTTGAATAATTTCCCATTTATTTTTTTTGGATTGAATTTTACATTCATTAAGAGAGTTTTCATAATTACCTTTTACTACAATCACATCAGCGCCCAATTTTTTCATTTCTTCAGCCCTAGCATTGCTTACAAATTCGCTTATAAAAATCTTACATTTTAGGCCTAGTCTTTTTGCACCCCAAGCTACAGATCTTCCGTGATTTCCTGCAGTTGCTGTTGATACAATTTTTTTTTTATCTCCTTTTGTGATTTCTTCAACTGCATATGCTCCCCCCAATGCTTTAAAGGATTTAAGATTAAATCTTTTCGATTCATCTTTATAAAATATTTTATTAATACCTAATCTTTTTTCTAACTTATTTAAATTTAATAAAGGGGTTTGCGAATAATTATCCCAACTGCTTATCGTATTAAAAGCTTTATCAATAAATTGGTTAGACAATATATTTAAGATAATATCTCTTTGAAAATTATAATTTTTGTTATCAATTAAATTTGAATATTTCCAATTTTTAGACTTATTAAGCATTTAACAATCTAAGGTATTTTTCTTTTCCCATTCTGTAATTGGTTTTTTTTTATCAAATACCTCATCATTATTAAAACTTTTTATCTCTTCTTTTTTTAATTTTAAATAACTATTTATTACATCTTCTCCAAAAGACTCTCTCATTTCTCTACTATTATCTAATTCTGATATAGACTCATCTATATCATTTGGAAGCTTTTCTATGTCAGGATAGTTTTTGTAATCTGTATACATATTGCACATAAGCGGCTCACCAGGATCTAATTTGTTATTGATACCATTCAAACCTGCCGCTATAACTCCAGCCTGCAATAAATAAGGATTAGCTGAACCATCCATCAGTCTTAACTCAAATCTTCCTGGATCTGGAATTCTGATCATATGAGTTCTATTATTACCAGAGAAAGAGATACTTGATGGTGACCATGTTGCACCAGATTTGGTTGGGGGCGCATTAATTCTTCTGTAACTATTAATAGATGGATTAAAAAATGCTGATAGTGGTTTTGCACTTTTAATAATTCCTCCTAAAAAATTGTAAGCTAATTTACTTAATCCAAATCTGTCCCCTTTATCTAAAAATTTATTTGATTTGCCATCCCATAAAGAAATATGTGCGTGGCATCCATTTCCTGTCAAATTTTGAAAAGGCTTTGGCATAAATGTAGCTCTAAAACCATGTTTCTCTGCTAATGCTTTAACCATAAATTTAAAAAAAACATGTCTATCAGCAGTAATCAAACAATCGGAGTAATCCCAGTTCATTTCAAATTGACCGTTTGCATCTTCATGATCGTTTTGATAAGGATTCCATCCTAATTCAATCATACTATCACAAATTTCTTTTATTAGATCATATCTTCGCATTAAAGCTGATTGATCATAACAAGGTTTTGATTGAATATCTCTAGTATCTGAGATTTCAGAACCATCTTGACTAATTAAAAAATATTCACATTCTACTCCAGATTTCATCCTTAAATTCTTTGTAGCTAATTTTTTAATTTGGTTTTTTAACATTATTCTAGGTGACGCATTTACCATATTACCATCCATCCATAGATCTGAAGCTAGCCAACCAACTTCTTTATTCCAAGGTAATTGCATTAAACTTTCAGGATCTGGTACAGCAAACATATCAGTATCTGCTGGAGACATATCCAACCATGTTGCAAATCCAGCAAAACCTGCGCCGTTTTTTTGCATTTCCCCAATTGCTTGAGCTGGTACTAGTTTTGATCTTAAAACACCAAATAAATCTACAAAACTTATCAAAAAATATTTAATTTTTTTTGATTTTGCAATAGATGATAAATTTTTAGACATTTTTAATTATAACATTCTATTTAAAAAAAGATAAAAAGAAATCTTTATAGTA
>MDSW01047446.1_pt1 | contig 10469 bp, 13 predicted proteins | sample 811171 | NCBI WGS metagenome assembly MDSW01 (sample SAMN05326641, study PRJNA326480) | marine metagenome | isolation source: seawater | place: Atlantic Ocean: North West | collected 2012 | reverse complement strand
CCCCAAATGGTAAAGAGACTGGCGAGGATCGTGCATGGGGTAAAAGACTTGTCAAACGGTATGGAATGTCATCCCTTTCTTATGACGAACATAGATTTATTGCAAAAGGATCTGATGAAACTGCTTGCGTTGTAGATCACACAAGCCTTAAACCGGAAAAAATAGATTCTGATGTGGCTGCCTTTTTTAAACCACTTAATTTAAAGCGTGGAGATGTGTTAATTGCGTACGGTTGGGCAATGGCTGAAGACCTCGAAAAGTTGGTCTAAAAGTTCTGCTGAAAATTCAGTCGAAATAATATTGAATAATAGGAGATCCTGTCGCTCCTTTCTTGATCGCAAACTTCCCGAGGGTCTTATCATTGATCTGATTGATAAGGCGCGTCGGACTCCAACAGCGGGCAATTCTCAAGGTGTTGAATTTCTTCTATTGGATGAAAAGAGCGCAGTCGAAGATTTTTGGGACGTTTCTTTTTCTGGAAAAGATAGAAGCAGTTTCTCTTTTCAAGGTTTACTAACGGCACCAGCTTTGGTTATCCCATTTGGTGTTCCTTCGAGATATGTCGACAGGTATAAAGAGGTTGATAAGAATCATACAAATCTTGGCAAGGGTAAAGAAGAATGGAAAGTTCCCTATTGGTTAACTGATGCGGCCTTCGCGACTATGGCATTACAGTTATTAGCTATTGAAAACCAGTTAGAGACATGTTTCATAGGTTTATTTGACCGTGAGGAAAGAATAAAAGAAAACTTTTCAATCCCTCAATCATATGAAGCGTTAGGAGTATTAATTGTGGGTTATCCAGACACACAAAAACCTGTAGATGGTGTTTCACAAAGTCGAAGAAGACGACCTTTGAGTGAAGTGCTCCACCTGGGTAGTTGGCAATCTCCGCTGTGAAACTTATTGCTTATCTTCGATATGATCGTTTTAATGAGTGATTAAGGAAGGAATTGGTGTTGTAGGAATGAGTGATCAAGTCCCTATTGTTGATTACTTGGTGTTGGGTGGATCTCCATATTTGGAGGCAAATGAATGCAGCAACTGTTCAGCCAGGTTCTTTGATAGACGAAACGCATGCGCTTCATGCGGTGGTGTCGATTTCGATAGAAAACGCATTTCAAACGAAGCCGTTTTAACATCGTTTAGTGTTGTACACAGAGCGGCTCCCTCGGTACCAGTCCCATTTGTGTCAGCAATAGTGAAAACAGGTGATGGAACTTCAGTTCGTTCAAATGTAGTTGGTCTTGAAGATCCAATGGATGCGGAGCTTGGGATGGAATTAATTCTCACAACTTACTCTTGTGGTACTGATGATGATGGAAAAGAATGTATAGCGTTTGGATATGAGCCTGTTTAATAAAGCTGGTTGGAAAGAGGAAATAAAATGAGTGGTGATTCGATTTGGATAATCGGTGCAAGTATGACGAAATTTGCACGTTATGAAGATCAGGATGCGGTCGATTTAGCATCTAGAGCGAGTTTAGAAGCAATGGCTGATGCAGACGTTTCGATTCATGATATGGATGTATTGGCAGCTGGAACTCTCTTTCAGGCAAGCACGAGTATGGGTCAGCGGATCCAAAAACAGATTGGTCAGACTGGAGTCCCTGTATATAACGTTTCAAACGCTTGCGCCACTGGTGCTACAGCAATTCGAACCGTTTATCTTTCCATAAAAGCCGGTGAAGCTGAGATGGGAATTGCTATTGGCGTAGAGCAGATGGGTAAAATGGGATTACTATCTGGCGCAACAAAAGCAGAACGTAATGTCTATGAACCTTCCGGTCGCTATGGCGCAGTCATGGGAGTGGATGGCTTCCTTGGCACGGAAACTATGCCAGGTGTCTTTGCTCAAGCAGGGATGCAGTACGCCTATGAAAATGACGGAGTTGGTTTTGAACAATTCGCGCGCGTTGCATATAAAAATCATAAGCATTCAACTCTTAACCCATTGGCGCAATATCAAAAAGAATTCTCAATGGAAGAAGTGATGGGAGCGGCGGTTCAGAGTTATCCAAACACACTATTAATGTGTTGTCCGACGGGCGATGGTGCTGCAGCAGTGATACTTGTTTCTGAAGAGAAACTTCGTTCCCTGCCAACGGAAACTCAAAAAAGAGCCGTAAAGATTTCTGCGTCGGTATTGACCTCTGATCCATATGTAGAGAGTGGGCAAGTTCAGCCTGACGTTAATACTCTTACAAGAAACGCAGCTTCTCAGGCGTATGAAATCTCAGGGGTGGGTCCAGAGGACCTAGACTTGGTTGAATTGCACGATTGTTTTGCCACGGCTGAATTGATTCATTATGACAACTTGGGTTTATGTGAACCTGGCGGTGCAGGAGATTTTATCGACTCTGGCAAGCCATTTAGGGACGGAAGTATGCCGGTAAATGTTTCTGGTGGTCTAATTTCGAAAGGTCACCCTATAGGAGCTACAGGAGTGGCAAATGTGTTTGAAGTCGCCACACATCTGAGGGGTGAAGCTGGAGATAGGCAAATTGAAGGAGCTAAAGTAGGCCTTGCTCACGTGATAGGTCTTGGTTCCTCATGTGGCATTCATATTTTAGAAAAAGCTTCTTAAGAGATAGAGAATCAACAGAGCAGAATGTCCAATAAATGGATTCTAGGAGCACGTCCTAAAACATTGCCTGCTGCCGTAGTTCCTGTCTCATTAGGAACTGCTGCTGCATTTGGAGAAAATGTCTCTCTGCTTTCTGTGGCACTGTGTCTGATCGTTGCACTTTCCTTGCAGGTGGGTGTTAATTATGCGAATGACTATTCTGATGGAGTCAGAGGCAATGATGGTCATGAACGCGTAGGGCCACTTCGACTGGTGGGTGGGGGACTGGCTACATCCTCTCAAGTGTTTAAGGCATCTTTGATCATGTTTACCATTGCAGCTTTATCAGGTTTGTGTTTGTCACTACTCACAACGCTCTGGCTTATTCCAATTGGTCTAATTTGCATTGTCGGGGCTTGGTTCTATACAGGTGGTTCGAAGCCTTATGGTTACAGGGGACTGGGAGAAGTATCTGTATTCGTCTTTTTTGGTTTAATCGCGACGAATGGAAGTTTTTTCGTTCAAACAGAAAGACTTGATATTGAACCCTTTCTTTTAAGCTGCTCTACTGGATTGTTATCTTGTGCACTTTTGACTGTTAATAATTTACGTGATTATAAAAATGACAAAAAGGTAGGGAAAAGGACTCTTTCCGTTTTGGTCGGGGAAAAAGCAAGTCGAAACTTATTTGTAATCATGCTGACTTTGAGTCTCCTCATGAGCTTGATCATTTGTCTGTGGCATGTTTGGGTTTTGTTGATTTTGCTTACTATTCCGCTTCTCTACCGAAGTTTGAAGTTCGTCTACAGGGCAAATGATGCAACAACTTGGAACGATGCTTTGAAGTCTGTTGGCGCTCTGCAGATTTCATTTGGATTATTACTTACGGTTGCTTTTGCGATTTCTATTTAACCTGAGGGTTTCTCTGCGATGAGAAGCTGTGCTATTCCACCAGTAAGTCGTATTTTTTTTACGTTATTAAGTCCAGATCCTTCAATCATTTCGACAATTTCGTTTTCTTTTGGTAGGTAGACGACGGAACGTGGTAGGTATCTGTAAGCGGCTTTATCCGAAAGCAGTCCACCTATAAACGGAACTACCTTGTTGAAATAAAAAGAGTGACAAGTTTTCATGATGAGGTTCTCTGGTTCATCTACTTCGAGAAGAGCTACTTTTGCACCAGGTTTTAATATTCGCGTAACTTCGTTTAGGAATGGATTTATATCGAGAAAGTTACGTAGAGCGAATCCACAGGTGACTCCATCAACGGACGAATCGTTTATCGGCATTTGTAATGCGTCACCATTAAGAAGTGGTGCATTCGAATTGAAAGATTCCAACATCCCACGTGAAAAATCCATTCCGATGGGTTTCATTCCAACTTTGAGTAAAGAATCGCATAGGTCACCCGTACCACATGCAACATCAAGAACCTTTCCTCCGTGCTCAGTTTTGATGTATTCAACAGTTTTTTTTCGCCATTTTTTGTCTAAACCAAATGTGATGACTCGGTTTAGGAAGTCGTAACGTGGAGCAATTCGATCGAACATCTTTTTTACGGTTATTTCTTTTTCAGAAAAATTTGGAAGGGTTTCTTTATTTTGCTCTTCTTTCATTTAACTAAACCATATTTTCTGATACTCGCGACTATGTGGATGAACGAGGAGTGTTAGGAGTGCAACAGGGAAGACAAGTGAAAAAAGCACTTCAAATCCAATATTTGCATCGGCAACTCGCATTATCACGGAAAGAAAAGATGCAGCTACTCCAAGTCGCCAAGCAATTCTTTTATCGTTAGCTATTCCATACCCAGCAAGAAGCATAGCGAAGCCTATTAAAACGAACAATGGGCCTCGCACAAGATTGAAGACACCCTCCATGTAGAGCAAGACGTTTCCGAGCACAAGGGTTTGGGCTTGATATCTGTTTAACCAGCGGCGCGTGTGCAATTTTAATCCCTACACCTGAAGATCTTTATTTGTTGCCATGTGAATGATGTTTTTTTCATGAGTTATCTTGACGTATCACTCTTTGGAAACAACGGTTAATTGAAATATGTTCAAAACCAAGTGAATCGTAAGTTTTTAGTGCGGGATAATTGTCGGACTCAACATATAGGAAAACTTCTTTTATTTTCTTTTTTGCCATCCAGTCCAATCCTGCTAGAGCAAGTTGACGTCCGAGTCCTTTGCCCTGCAAGAGTGGATCAACAGCGATAACGAAAATTTCGCCTTTTAAGATTTTTGATTTATCACAGCAACTGCAGGAGGACCCATGAATTTTCATCCAACAGAACCCTTGGAGCTCTTCATTGACTTCAAGGATTCTAAAGTCTTCATCTAAATACCATGCTTCAGATTGTGTTTCTTTCAAATCTTTTTCGGTCATTCCACTTTGTTCTGGGTGCCAATGAAAAGCAGCATTATTTATTCGAATAATTTCCTCACAGTCACGCTCAGTAAATCCACGTGTTTCTATTTCAGCGGGAATTGCCGGAATAGTTCTGGATAGTATTTTCAGATCACGTGAAGGAGAATATCCTGCAGAAATAGGCAGGTCGTCGTCATCATCATCATCTGCATCTTTTATCCAGTATTCAATGACACCACCCCCAGAAAGAGAAACGGTGTGGGCAGCGGCTTCGAGCATTCTTCGGGCTCTTTCTTGGTTATTTTCGAGAATATGAAGCTCAAGAATCCAGGTATTGTTTTCGTGTTCTGTTTTTCCGGCGTCCTTTTTTGTCAACGTGGCATTGTCGGTTCCGTCGGAAACAAGTAGTTGTTCCATTAACCAGAATGCTACTGGAGAGAATGAAAGACGATACGGTTTGAGTATGGGGACACCGAGATCACAGGCTGGCAGGGCAAGAGAATCTCATCGTAGATTAGGCCTTGAATATCCAGATGCTAAATGCGAACTGGATCATAAGAATTCTTTTGAATTGCTCGCGGCGACGATCCTCTCTGCTCAGTGCACTGACAAAAGAGTGAACATGGTAACTCCCAGACTTTTTGATGAATACCCTGATGCTGCAAGTTTGGCCGAAGCTAATGAAATCAGTGTTCAGGAGATCGTTAGATCAACTGGGTTTTATGTGAATAAAACCAAGAGTCTTTTAGGTATGGCCCAAGCTCTAGTGGATAATCATGACGGTGTGGTGCCTTCTTCAATGGACGACTTGACAGCTTTGCCGGGAGTGGGTAGAAAAACAGCAAATGTTGTACGAAGTGTTGCTTTAGATTTACCTGGTTTACCAGTGGATACCCATGTTGGGCGTTTGTCACGGCGAATTGGTATTACCGAAGAAACAGATCCGGTAAAAGTTGAAATGGAATTAAATCCAATGGTCCCTGCATCAGAGCGAGGTTTGTTCAGTTTGAGGCTGATTCTTCACGGCAGGAGAGTGTGTGCGAGTCGAAAGCCAGTCTGCGAGGAATGCGCTTTAAGTGACTTTTGCGTAAGTTCACAAATTTAAAAGTTCAATTTGGTAAAAAATTTACCATAAGTGTAATTTTAGTTATCCGGGTACCGCAACCCGGTTTGGCGAGAATCGGGTTCCCGCCACCCGCCTCGCTTGCTCAGCGCCCTTAAGGGGCGCTGAGCTTTTTTATAGATTCTTTGCGAGATGCTCTAATTCTCTTAGAGCACCACGAAGGTGCCGTTCAGTCTCCAGTAGGTTTCTATTACTCGCATCTACGTCGTCTTCGGAAGAAGATTTATCATTTATTTGAGTTAAGGCGTTCATCAATGATTCAACTTGAGTTGTAAGTGAAGACAGCTCAGCTTTTGAAATAATTTGCATATACAAGTTTGGTTTACTGGAGAAAAATTTACAACAAGATAAATCGTTACACTTCACATCCTCTCAGGAGGTAGCGTTATGTAATGCTCAAACAAATCGATTTTAGAGAAAAAAGTGTTAACTGGACTCAACTGATGCCCCTCTTGCCTGAAATTGATGAGCTTCCGATTGAACCCGTGAGAGACATAATCAAGCAAGTTAGAGAGTCAGGTGATGATGCTTTGCGTGATCTCACTAAAAAGTTTGATGGCATTCAGCTTGATGAGTTAAGGGTAGATGAGAACACAATAGAGGAAGCATACGAATCAGCCCCTGAAGGATTCAAGGATGCGTTGAATGCATCAGCAGAAGCAATCACGAGATATCAAAAATCTCAGCTACGTGAACACGCAGTACTGCAGGACAAAGGATTAACTATTGAGACTGTACAAAAGCCTGTTTCTAGCGCTGGATGTTATGTCCCAGGTGGGTTAGCCTCATACCCTTCGACTTTATTGATGACCACACTAATCGCGAAGGCAGCTGGCGTTGAAAGAATAGCTGTAACAGTTCCTCCCGCTACTGAAAAAGGGATTTCAGTTGAGACTCTAGCGGCTGCTTTTGTCGCGAAAGTTGACGACGTGTATCCAATCGGAGGAGCGCAAGCCATTGCTGCACTTGCCTATGGGACAGAATCTATAAAGCCTGTCGATGTGATAGTTGGTCCTGGAAATATTTATGTTGCGTTAGCCAAGCAGGAGGTTGCCGGGAAAGTGGGAATCCCTGCTTCATTTGCAGGGCCATCAGAGGTAATGGTTTTAGCTGATTCTAGTGCACCTCCAGAATTTGTCGCTGTGGATCTCGCAGTGCAGGCTGAACACGGTCCGGGAGGTAAATGCTGGCTAGTTACCAACGATGAGGATTTTGCGTCTGAGGTTATGGCTGAATTAGAGATTTTAGTAACGAATTCTCCAAGAGGTGAAAATATTAAGTCAACTTTGGAGAGTGGGGGTTTTTGCGCACTTGTTGAAGATTTTGATTTTGCAGTGGAAATAATAAATGCAGTTGCCCCAGAACATTTACAGATCATGATAAATGATCCGGAGGAACTAGCAAAGAAAGTGTCAAATGCTGGAGCAATCTTTTGCGGTAATTGGTCTCCTGCATCATTAGGAGACTATTTAGCAGGACCAAGTCATGTATTACCAACTGCTGGAAGTGCAAGATTTTCAGGATCTCTAACTGTAAGTGATTTTATGAGAGATATCCATATTGTCACAAGTACCGAAAGCGCATTAAAGCGACTGGGTCCACATATTGTTAATTTCGCTAGAGCTGAGGGTCTGGAAAGTCATGCAGATTCGATCCGTTTAAGGGGAATTGATAATGAATAAAATCCCTTCGCCGCGCGATGATCTAGATTCCCTTGACGGGTACCATTCTCCACAACTAGACGTTCAGGTAAAGCTCAATACAAATGAAGCTCCGTTCCCCCTGCCTTCTCTTTTTACCCAAGAAGTCGAATCTGAGATAGGAAAATTTGATTTAAATCGTTATCCGAATCTCTCGGCAAGTGAATTATGTGCAGCGATAGCGGCTAAGGAACTTTTAAAGGAGAGTGAGGTTTTTGTTGCCAACGGATCTAATGAAATAATACAGCTAATTTGTTTGGCGTACGGTGGTAATGGAAGATCAGCTTTGGTTTTCGAACCTACCTACGCGATGCATAGTCAGATTTCTAAGATTACAGGAACTCGAGTAATTGAGGGATTTCGAAATGAGGAATTCCGAATCGATAAAGATACTGCACTTGAAATAATTACCCAAGAGAAGCCAGATATAGTTTTTCTTTGCTCGCCAAATAATCCGACAGGCAATGTCGAAGATTTAGCTTTAGTCGAAACAATTCTTTCTGAATTGAACTCGACTGGTGGATTATTGGTTCTTGATGAGGCCTATAAGGAATTCTCTGAGACGTCATCAAATTTGGCTGTGAATGCCGAATCGAATCTTGTTTTTATTCGTACTTTTTCAAAAGTTTGGTCTTTAGCAGGGATTCGTCTTGGTTATTTACTTGCCCCAGAATGGTGCATAAAGGTACTTAGAGGCGTTTCTCTTCCATACCATTTAGATTCTGTAAAGCAAAAAATAGGGATTTTAGCTTTAAAGCATGAAGAGGAGATGATTCAGAGAGTTATCGATACACAGAAGGAAAGAAAAAGGGTTTTTGGAGAGTTATCTTCTTTACCTGTACGAGTATGGCCTTCAGAAGCAAACTTTTTATTGTTTAAACCTGAGGACTTCGATGCCTATAAATTATGGAAAGGACTTTTAGAAGAAGGAATACTGGTCCGCGATTGTTCCAGTTGGAAAGGTTTGGATGGTTGTCTGAGAGTTACGATTGGTAGCGAAAGTGAAAATAATACTTTTTTAACAGCAGTAAGGAAGATAATTAAATGACAGATCGACAAGCTTCTATTGAGAGAAAAACAAAGGAAACAAACATTGAGGTGACACTTAACCTCGATGGTGGAAATTCTTCTATTGAGACGGGGATACCTTTTTTTACTCACATGCTTGAGCAATTAGCTAAACATTCCGGTATGGGTCTTTTGGTCAAATCAATTGGGGATTTAGAAGTTGACGCGCATCACACTGTAGAGGATGTTGGTATTTCGATTGGTGAAGCGTTTAACAATTCGCTCGGTGAAAAACTTGGAATTAGAAGATTTTCTTCGGTTAGTGTTCCATTGGATGAGGCGCTAATTGATGTAGCGCTTGATATTTCTGGTCGAGCTTATTGTAATTATGAAATTGATTTCCCTGGGGAGAAAATTTTAGGTGAACCACCATTTGACCCGCAATTAATGGAGGAATTTTGGAGAGCTTTTGTTTCTGCAGCGAAGGTAACTCTTCACATTTCGATGGTGCGAGGAAAAAATACACATCACATAGTTGAAGCTACGTTTAAAGGGGTTGCACGCGCGTTAAGGGACGCAGTAAAGATTGAAAGTTCGGATCTTCCTTCAACGAAAGGTTCCTTGTGACCTTTAGACCATCGGTCGCAGTGTTTGATTACGGAATAGGAAATTTAAGGTCAGCAGAAAAAGCTCTTGAATTTGCTGGAGCGGAAGCAACTCTAACAAGCGACAAATCTATTTTGAAAGAAGCAGATGGAGTCGTCCTGCCCGGTGTTGGGGCATTTGGTAGATGTGCAGAGGCGCTTAAGGAGAGCGACTTGTTCGATTTAGCGGCATCGATGGCTAAAACAGCGGCTTTAGGCGGGAAGCCTTTTTTAGGTATTTGTGTAGGGATGCAACTTTTGTATTCAGGGAGTGAGGAATCTCCATCGGTGGATGGTTTAGGAGTTATCAGTGAAGAAGTTAAAGCTTTAGAAGGGGATGTAAAAATTCCACAGATGCAGTGGAATGAATTAAAATTCAATGTTTCCCATCCGATGTTTGAAGGAGTCGAAAGGGATACGTGGGTTTATTTTGTGCACAGCTATTCAGCGCCGAAAACGAAAGAAAGTATCGCTGTCTGTGATTATGGAATAGAAGTAAATTCTGCAATTGCTGTAAACAACTTATGGGCTACACAGTTTCACCCTGAAAAATCTGGAGAAACTGGGATTGCTATTCTCAGAAATTTTCTTTTCTTGTTAGAAAATGTCGGATCATGAAAAAAAGTGTTTTTCCTGCCATTGATCTAATTGATGGAAAATGTGTTCGTCTGTTGCAAGGTGAGTACTCAAACGAAACTCAATATAACGATGACCCTATTTCACAAGCATTATCTTTTCAAGATGAAGGAGCGTCGTGGCTCCATATTGTCGATTTAGATGCAGCTAGAACAGGAATTGCGAACAATTCTTCAGTCATCGAAAATATTGCTTCCAAACTGGAGATACCTATCCAAGTTGGAGGTGGGATACGTAGTCTTAGCGATGCACGTTCGATTTTTGATTCAGGCGTTACTCGCGTGGTTCTTGGGACAGCAGCCATTAAGAATCCCTCTCTAGTTGATGAGGTGACTTCTATCGGAAGAGTCGCTGTTGGTGTGGATTTACGAAACAACAAGGTAGCTGTTAACGGTTGGGAAACTGAAACCGATTTTTCCTAT
>MDSW01165913.1_pt1 | contig 10470 bp, 10 predicted proteins | sample 811171 | NCBI WGS metagenome assembly MDSW01 (sample SAMN05326641, study PRJNA326480) | marine metagenome | isolation source: seawater | place: Atlantic Ocean: North West | collected 2012 | reverse complement strand
TGTACTTAGGTGCTGCCTCTAAAACATAATAAGGATTTTCAGAAGATCTTCCGTGATCCCTTAAAAATTTTGCTCTTTCGTAAACTTCGTCATCATCTATTAGAAGAGCTCCACCTTCTCCAGTAGTCATAGTTTTTGTCCTGTGGAAGCTGTGCACTCCACCAATTCCAAATTTACCAGCTCTTTTATCTTTATATATTGAACCTAATGCCTCTGCTGCGTCTTCTATTAAAAATAAATCATTCTGTGCTGCAAGTTTCTCAAATTCCTCCATTTCTGCCATATTTCCATACAAGTCTACGAGTATTATTGCTTTAGTTTTCTCATTTATTCTTTCCTTTACAGAGTCAATATCTAGGCACCATGTATTCGGGTTTATGTCGCAAAAAACAGGTTTTGCTCTTTGATAAATTATAGGTGCTATAGATCCAGTCCAAGTGCACTCAGGCGCTATTACTTCATCTCCATCTTTTATATCCAAAGCAAGTAGCAAGAGATGGAGTGCATGAGTGCAACATGGAGTCATAAGGGCATATTTCCTATCATGCCATTTAGCAAATTTCGGTTCGAAGTCTTCTACATACTTATAGTTGTCCCATCCCGAATCCATCATTTCAGCTACAAGATTTTTTTCATGTTGGGTTATCCAAGGGGAGGCCATTTTAGAAGGGCTTATTTTCATATTTTTACTTTGGTTGTTTAAAAATAAAGGATTTAGATTTGCACTGTACTTTCTTAGGTCCATTTTTAATTTTAACTCTATTTCTATGGATTTCTGAATAAGTTAATTGCAAGCCTGTATTATTAAGATCATCAATCAATTCCTTTTCATTGAAAATCCAGACTGGCAAGCCCTCAGACCCAAAATTTTTCACGTTTACTTGTAGAGAGGCAAATCTTGAATGATTAGATATCGGTATATCCTCTATATAAAGAGATCTACAATGATTAGATAAATAGGAAACAGTTTGCTTATAATCTTTAAAGTATTGCAACGAACTGCCAACAAAAATAATGTCATAGTTATCCTCGAAGTCAAATTCACTTAGTAATTTGATATTTCTTATATTCAAAGTCTGTTGGAGTTTTAAAGCAGCAACCATTTTAGGTGTTTCCAATAGACTGTATTCAATCTGGTCAATAGGTAAGTCGTTAGAGATAATCCATGAGTATAGTTCAATTGCTCCACCGCCAAAGTCAAGTACTCGAATTGTTGTTGTGCTTTTTAGTAGATGCTCTTTCAAACTCTCTCTTATAGCATTTTGTCTAGTAGCTAGAGGGTTTGAATCTAAAAGAATTTCTTTAAGATAAATAGAGATTAACTGATTTTCTTGGTAATTTTTCTTGAAGGCGGATAATGAGCTTATGTCTTCATAAAAACCCTCATAAGTCGGAGGTAAGAAAAATGATCTTACTTTCTTAATAAAGTCTAACATTTAGATGTAATGATTAATCAAGATGGTATAATTTCTATTATATATCATTCTCTATTAACTCGATAAATCCATTAAACGATGATTAAGCATTGCAGAATTTGTAACTCTAATATAGAGCCTTTTATGTCTTTCGGTCAGATGCCGATTGCAAATAATTTTCTTAACGAAAGTGATAAAAAAAATGAGTATTTCTTTGAAATGGCAGTTGGATTTTGCAATAACTGCAAAACTTTTCAGCTTTTAGAAAACCCTGAACCTGAGATGATGTTCAATGATACATACGCCTTCTTTTCAGGAACTTCTGAATATATGAAAAGACACTTTAAAGATTTTAGTGAAGATTTGAAGCAAAAATACTTACAAGAGATACAAGACCCTTTCATAGTAGAGATAGGATGTAATGACGGAATAATGATTAATAACTTTAAAGAACTTGGCTTTCGCCATGTTGGAATTGAACCTTCTGGAAATGTAGCTGATGTTGCTATATCAAGAGGTATAAACGTTCTTAAGAGTTTTTTTAATGCGGAAATTACTTCATCAATCGAAAAAGATTTTGGTAAAGCTGACCTGATCACTTCTGCTAATGTCATATGTCATATACCTGATTTGAACTCAGTGGCAGAAAACGTCTCTCATCTCCTTTCTCAAAATGGTGTCTTTGTGTTTGAAGAGCCTTATCTAGGTGCTGTGATTGAAAAAACTTCTTATGATCAAATTTACGATGAACATATCTATGTTTTTTCTGCGATCGGACTCCGAAATTCATTTTCTAGACATGGACTCAAATTAATCAATTTGGAACCTCAGCTGACTCACGGAGGGTCTATGAGATATCATTTTGCACTTGAGGATTCAGATCATCCTATTTCAAAAAATGTTGAAGATATAGTAAATCTTGAACTTGCACAGGGCCTTGATAAACCCGAAACTTATGAACAATTCAAAGAAAATTGTGAAAAGTCAAAAAGTGATCTTGTTAAATTGTTAACAAAACTAAAAGAGCAAGGAAAAAAAGTCTGTGGTTATGCAGCAACTTCAAAAAGTACAACTGTTTTAAATTACTGTGACATTGATCAAGAATTAATTGAATTTATCTCGGATACAACCCCGATCAAGCAAGGCAAACTATCTCCTGGAAAGTATATACCTATAAAGAAATACGAAGAATTTTCTGCCTTCGATCCAGATTATGCTGTTCTATTTGCTTGGAACCACGAAAAAGAGATACTTGCTAAAGAGAAAGACTTTAGTGAAAAAGGTGGTAAATGGATAAAATTCGTTCCAACTGTTCACGTTAATGGTTAATCTTGCCGACCCTAGAGAGGGATATATACAGAATAAAAAAAGTATTAATTCAAATATCCTAAGAACTCTTGAATCAGGGCAATACATTTTGGGAAAAAATGTTGAAGTTTTCGAATCAAAATTCTCTAATTATGTTGGCACTAAATATGCGATCTCAGTTAATAGTGGAACCGATGCTTTAGAACTATGTTTAAGGGCTCTAGAAATAGGACAAGGCGATTATGTTCTTACTACTTCCCATACAGCTTTAGCAACTATATCCGCTATCACTACCATTGGAGCTACTCCGCTGCTTGTTGATATAGACTCTTCCACATTTAATATAGATACAAATCTTGTCTTGAATTCCATAAACCATAGAGTCAAGGCAATTATTGCTGTCCATATCTATGGCAAGCCTTGTCAAATGGATAAATTATTGAAGATCTCTAAGGATTACAAGATACCTATTATAGAAGACTGTGCTCAAGCCTGTGGAGCATCTTATATGGGAAAAAAAATAGGTTCTTTTGGTTTAATGTCAGCATTTAGCTTTTACCCAACTAAAAATTTGGGTGCATTAGGTGATGGAGGAGCCATCTTAACCTCAAACAAAAAGTTGTCAGATTCTTTATATAAGCTTCGTCAGTATGGATGGGATAATTTTAGGAAATCTCGGAAATTAGGACGAAACTCCAGATTGGATGATATTCAAGCAGCAATATTAATAGATAATCTAAAGAGGTTAGACAAAGATAATGACAGAAGAATAGAGATAGCTAATTTTTATAATAGAGAGTTAATAGTTTTGCAAGATCACTTAGTTACTCCTTTAGAAGATAGTAATAGCAGAGATGTATATCACCTTTATGTTTTAAAACTTAAGAAAATATCCCATAGAGATAAATTAATGTCTTTTCTTAAATCAAAAAACATAGGTACGGGTATTCATTATCCCTTGCCATGTCATCTCCAACCTGGTTACAAAAATATTGTAAAGCTTGAGGAAGGAGGCCTTCCAGTTACTGAAAGGACAGCCAAAACAATACTAAGTATTCCAATGCATCCATGGCTTAAAGATAGCGAAATAAAAAAAGTTTCTTCCTCAATTAAAGATTACTTCTCTCAATTATGATATTTGAAGAAACTGACATTCAGAATCTCTTGTTAATTAAATCTCAACATTTAAGTGATGAAAGAGGCTTCTTTAAGGAGATATTCAGATCTAATACATATGGAGACCAGGGAATAGATGATAATTTTGTTCAAGAAAATCATTCTAGTTCATCAAAGGGAGTAATGAGAGGAATGCACTATCAGTGCAACCACCCCCAAGGTCAACTGGTAACTGTTTTTCATGGCAAAATATTAGAAGTAGTAGTAGATCTAAGGCGGGAGTCAGAGAGTTACTTAAATTCTTTCTCTATAGTTTTATCCTCTGAAGATCAATTTAATCAGATCTATACTCCACCAGGAGTTGCAGGAGGTTATTGTGTATTATCTGAAAGAGCTGATCTCCACTATAAAGTAACTGAATATTATGATCATGAAGATGAAAGAGGTCTAAATTGCTTTGATCCACTTCTTGCAAATTATTGGAAAAATGTGGAATCTATCTGCCTAAGAAATAAGAGAGATGAAGACTTCCCTCTTTTGGAAGAAATAAAGCTTGAAGATTTCCCTAATGCTTGAGCAGCAAAAATCTATTTCTAACAAATTAAAGCCTTCTGCGTTACTTCAAGGGGGTATCGTTTTAATCTTGGCAAATATTCTAAGTTTTATAAAGCCAATGATTTATGGATATTTTAGTTCGCCTCAAGAATTCTTACTTTGGAGTTCTGTTTTTTTAGCTTCTGCTTACTTTTATCTTTTTGGGGCGTTCGGTTTTCAACAACTAGCTACTAGGAATATTGCTTTGGAAATTGCTAAAACAGGAGAAGTTAGTTACGAATGGTCTAAAGTAACTTACTTGTTATTTTCAGTTGGTCTCTTGCCATTCTCATTTTTGTATTTGCTGATATTTGAATATGAAAATACGATTGAAATGGAACACTTGCTATTTATTATTTATATATTTTCACAAGTATCATTTAATGTTTCTGTCTTTACAATTGTGACTTCCGACCCCAAAAGATACTCTTCTATCTTATTTCTCAAGAATTTTTTTGTTTTAACAATATCAACTTTCTTTCTTTTTAGCTTAGATTTATTTTATGCAATACTAATAGAGGCATTTATAACTTTGATTATTTCTGTTTATTTCCTTTCTTCTGTATTCAAAATACCTTCTATTAAGTGGGAGTTATTAAGTATTGATACTTTTAAAGAATCTTTAGCTCTCTTACTAGCTACTGGTTCTGCTGGAATAACTCAGCAATTAGACAGAAGTCTTTCTATTAAGTATTTATCTTCTATTGGAGCTGGTTTGTATGCATTTGGTTTAATTTTTGTTTCTATTGGCCAGCAAATACAATACCTAGTAACCATTCTTATCATACCTGTAATTTCAAGACATTTAGAAAATGGATTAGCTATTTCAGCTTTCAGACTTGTTTTGTCTATTAAGTTGATAATCTTACTTTTTATTTTAAGTTTCAGTTATTTTATGCAGGACCCTATTATTTTCTATGTGGAGAAACACTTCCCTAGCTATGAATCAATCAGCCCAGCTTATTGGTTTTTTGTATTTATTGCTTGCTCAAGAGCTTCCGAGCTGGCTAGTGTATTTATGTTTCAATCTCGTTTGACTGATTTAATGCTTAAATATTTTTTAATTAACTTATCTATTGGAATTATTATATATTCCATAGCTCTATTTTTTTATGAAGTTAATGATTTCATAGGAATAGCTAAAGTTTCTGCACTTATCTCGTTATTTCTAATAGTAAACTCATTTTTCTTTTTATTAATTGCTTTGAATAAAAAATTGAAATTAATCAAATGAATTTTCATTAGGACTGATAAAATAATTGCTCAAGAGGATTGTATGCAAAACATTACAGAAATATATGAAGGTTTAGAATTTAAAGCAGGTAAATTAACTGGCTACCTACCTGTATATGAAGAAATTTTTTCTGATTTTAGAGACAAAGAATTTACGTTTGTTGAAGTGGGTGTTATGGGGGGTGGTTCTTTAGAAATGTGGAGAAAATATTTTGGTCCCAAAGCCAGAATCATAGGTATTGACTTTAATCCTAATGCTTTAAAGATGAAAGAACATGGATTTGAGATATTTATTGGAGATCAATCAGACGTAGCATTTTGGAAAAAATTTTATGAAGAAGTAGGTCCTATAGACCTCTTATTAGATGATGGAGGTCATACTAACAAACAACAGATAGTCACTGTTGAAAGTAGTATTCAGAATATAAAAGACGGAGGATCAATCCTTATAGAAGATGTTGGAGCTTCGTTTATTAGATCCTTTGGAAATCCAAGTGCTCACTCTTTCTTAAATTATGCAAAGTTTAAAATTAATAGACTTTATGCTCGTAATTCTGCACTTGGTCTTGAAGCTGAAAATAAATTTACTGACAATATTTTTTCAGTTAATTTCTATGACTCAATGGTAGCTTTCAAAGTGAAAAAGTCATCTTGTCATAGTTCATTGGTAAAAAATACTGGATACCGCGATATAGAGGCTGAAGATTACAGATTTTCAGACAAGATTCTTTTTAATTCTGAAAATTTAATTTTAAAATTCTTTGATAAGTTGTACAGGAATCTTTCTACTGTTCTTGAAAATCGGTCACTTAAAAAATATTTCTAATATAGCTTCTAGATTTCAGTACGCTTATGAAAGAATTATTTACACTTAAAGATGTCTTAGTAAAATCTATTACTCTCCACTCAGATGATAGAGGTGCTCTTGGCTTCCTTCAGTCTAATGATGAGGTGCCTTACATGATTGAAAGAGCCTTTTTTGTTACTTCATCAAATCAAAAAGCAAGAGGATCACATGCACATAAGGAGTGCTGGCAGTCTCTCCTCTGTCTTCAAGGCAACATAGATATTTTCTTAAATGATGGATCTGAAGAGAAACTTGTAAATCTCAGTTCTACAGATTCTCTTCTGATCATACCCCCTACCATATGGGCAAAGCAAGTAGGTCTAAATGAACATAACTTATTGATAGTATTTTGCAGTCATAAGTATGATGCGGATGACTACCTACATACAATAGATGATTTAAATCAATACAGAGAATCTTTATGAAAATACTTGTTACTGGATGTCTCGGCCATATCGGGTCTAAGTTGATAAGAACATTTCCTGATTTTGTTCCAAATGTCGAGATTGTAGGCCTTGATAGCTTTTTATCTCAACGTTATTGTTCTTTGTTCAATTTCAGTAAAGAGCATGACTTTAAGTTTATAGAAGGTGATGTCAGAGAGCTAACTTCAGATAAGCTTGAGGGAATAGATACAGTCATTCATCTTGCTGCAATTACTGACGCAGCTAATAGTTTCTCTAATGCCTCAGAGTTAGAAAAAAACAACTATAACTCGACTAAAATAGTTGCTGATATCTGCAGTGAAAGAAAAATTAAATTAATTTCTATTTCTTCAACAAGTGTATACGGCACTCAGAAGGATGAGGTGGACGAGGATTGCTCAGAAGAAGATCTATTACCTCAAAGTCCTTATGCTGAAACAAAATTAAAAGAAGAGGAGTTAGTTCGTAACTTATCTATTAATGAGGGACTAGATGTAACTTGCTTAAGGTTAGGAACTATTTTTGGTATTTCACCTGGCATGAGATTCCATACAGCCGTAAATAAATTCTGTTGGCAAGCAGTATTCAATAAACCTTTGACTATTTGGACCTCAGCATATGATCAATATCGACCTTATTTAGATATTGACGATGCAATAAGAGCTATAGCTCACATCATAAATAATGATTTAATTGATGGTTTTAGTTTATTTAATGTTTTGACAGGAAATTTTACGGTAAAAGAAGTTGTCGATACTATCAAAAAAACAATTCCCAATGCCAAAATAGACTTTGTTGAAGCAGAAATCATGAATCAATTATCGTACAAGGTATCAGCAGAAAAATTTATTAGTACTGGTTTCGAATTTAAGGGTGACTTAGAAAAGTCTATCCTGCAAACAATAGATTTAATTAGATAGAATCAGAATATACATTTATCCAAGTAAATTATTTTCTATCTCCTGTCTGATATGTAAGCTTTTTTTCTTAAAGTCATCAGAATTAGCAGCGAATCTCTCTTCACAAAGTTCCTCGAAACATGCAAAACTATCAAACGTTAAGGTTTTAGACCAAAGCCCGTATTTTTCTTTTGCATTTTTTTGTTCCATTTGAACTAGACTATATGGAGAAGTTTCCAAAATATCACAACTTCTAGAATAAAAGCTGCCAAGTAGTAGTTGAGATCCCAGATCTAAATTAATTTTCGAGGAAGCCATATAGCTGAAGACTTCCTTATAATTATAGTTATTTTTTTGTCCCGTAAAATTGAACTTCTCAACTAATTCATCTCCTATAACAAATGTATACTTTCTAAGAGGAGAGAGGGCAAGTTGCTTAAAGAAACTTGTTCTTATGGTATTTCTTAGAAAAGAGACTAATAAAAGCCTTTCACTTTGAAGGCTGAGATTTCTAATTTCCGGGAAAAAAAACAAACTTTCTTTATAACTGCTTTGTTCAAAATCCTTTTCTGATATCTCTTTGACAAGTTTCTCGGCTGCTGAAGTTAATGGTTTATCATGTGATTTTAAGAGCTCCTTTATATCAAAATGAGCTTTACCAACATAAAATATTCTATCTGTGAATCTTGTTTCATAACGTTTCTTGAGATGAAAAGCTGGAAAAATAGGAAAAACTCTAAATCTTGAATCTTGTTCAAAACAATCATTACCTCCCCCTAAGAAGCATACATTAGAAAATTCGCAATATTCTTCTAATTCTCTCCAGTCATTATAGAAAACATTCATTAGCCTACTTAGAATAAATTCTCTGATAAATTGATTATTAGTATGTTTTAATCTTCTCACCAAAAAGTGATCAGAGCAGATAATTTTTACTTCCAATCCAAGTTTTTCAAGAAAACTTATCATGATAAAAAGCAAAAAAAGAAAAGAGTCTTTGAATTTGAGCTTATTAAAAGTATTGAAAATAAAATAAAGGTCTAAAACAGAGATATTTTTATTATTATTAACAACTATATAGTTAGATAAAATTCTTTCGTGGTCTTTTCTTCTGTGTCTACCGTAAAGAGATATAACAATCATAATTTTTTAATAGATTGCATTGTATATGGATAACACATTTAGTAGTTAATTTACTATCTTACTAATGCAGTTTAACTTACTAGATTTTAAGCTTACAATACGCCCCAAATGGTATACAAAGCCCTTTTACATTAAAAATTATGCTTCAATTAACTAAATTCTTTATATTCCATATATCTCTTTATTGCACTAGATTTTATGAGATACTAGATTTAATTAATGTAAAAGCTCTAAACAGTAACTCATCAGCATCACTATGATTATTATTGTAACTAATCTAGATTTTTTTGATTTAAGCACTTCAAGGAATAACTTTTGATTTTTATTGTTACCGGAGCTGCCGGCTTTATTGGTTCTTCTCTTGTAGGAGAATTGTTAAAGATTGGTCATAAAGTAATTGGAATAGATAATCTTTCATATTCTTCAAATCTAGACTCATTACAAGCTCACAAAGATGATGATAATTTCATATTTCAAGAGTTAGATATTAGAGATAAGAAGGCCATTGATGAAATATTAGAGAAATATAAACCTAAAGGCTTATTTCATCTAGCTGCTCAAACACATGTAGATAGATCTATCGATGGACCAAAAGAATTTATAGAGCACAATATAATAGGTACTTTCTCTTTGCTCGAATCGACCCGAAGCTATTTTGAGAGTTTATCTTCGGAAGAAAGAGCTGAGTTTAGATTTTTGCATATTTCTACTGACGAAGTATTTGGTTCCTTAAATTTTGAAAGTAAACCCTCTAGGGAGTCTGATAGATATGAGCCTAGTTCTCCATATTCTGCATCTAAAGCATCCTCAGATCATCTCGTATTGGCGTGGTATAAGACCTATGGTTTACCTGTCTTAGTAACCAATTGTACTAATAACTATGGGCCTTGGCAGTTTCCTGAGAAACTGATTCCAAGAATTATCTTTAAGGCCCTGAGAAAGGAAAGGATAGAGATTTATGGAGACGGTTCAAATATCAGAGATTGGTTATTTGTTAATGATCATGCAAAAGCTCTGATTTTAGTTATGGAAAGTGGATCTGTAGGTAACTACTACAATGTTGGTGGAGAAAGCGAGCTTAGTAACATAGATTTATGTTTTGAAATATGTGACCGTTTAGATAATTACCTATCTGAGCCAGAAGGAACTCATTCAAAATTGATTTCTTTTGTTGCAGACAGGCCGGGGCATGACCTGAGATATTCTTTAGACATAAGTAAAATAAAAAAAGATCTAGGTTATTCTCCTGTAACTAAGATTGATGAAGGTTTGAGTCAAACTATACAGTGGTACTTAAATAATCAAGATTTTTTATTCAAGGAAATTGACTTAATAAAAGAACGGTTGGGTAACTAAATGTCTAATAAATTAACTAAAGGAATTATCTTGGCTGGGGGATTAGGAACTAGACTAAGACCTCTGACTTATTCTTCTTCTAAACAACTGCTTCCAGTCTACGACAAGCCGATGATTTATTATCCATTAAGCAC
>MDSW01134152.1_pt1 | contig 10470 bp, 8 predicted proteins | sample 811171 | NCBI WGS metagenome assembly MDSW01 (sample SAMN05326641, study PRJNA326480) | marine metagenome | isolation source: seawater | place: Atlantic Ocean: North West | collected 2012 | reverse complement strand
TTTCGCTCCCACAGCGATCTATAAATTACTTTACTAGGGTCACCAGCATACTTTTCTGGTTTTTTTATTGTGTATCTACCTTTATAACTCATATAAATAATCCTATACGTTTATTTATTTATATAGGAACGACGAATGTCTTTAGAACAAACAACCGCAGAAAGAGAAAATAGAAAGGATAAATTTGGTTCATATAGCCAAGCTGATAATATTGTATTTCCATCTGATTTACAACAAGATCAAGAGGGAGCTAACTTTGTTCATTTCAGAATTAATCGTAGACAAGCAGGCGAAAGTCCACAGCCAGTAAATATATTTCTATATGTACCAATTGGATTTAGCTTAGGAGATTCAGCCAATTATGGTGATATGGAACTTGGAGCTATTGTTGGTGCAACAGAGACTGTTAAAACTTTACTTGGTGGAAGTGGTTTAGGTGGTAGTAATTTTACTGGAGCTGATATGTTGGGTACAGGTCTTTTAGCATCTGGTATGGCTCAAGGATTACTTGGAGATGTAGGTGCATTCTTAACAAAAGGTACTCAAATTGAAGCGATGCGTAAGGGTGTTGCAATAAACCAAAATATTAGAACTCAATTCCAAGGAACTCAAATAAGATCATTTAGTTTTGATTTTAAAATTGTACCATCAAATCCTGAAGAATCTACAGCAATGAGACAATTAGAAAAAACTTTTAGAAGATACTTATATCCTAAGAAGGCTGGTCAAATTGCTTTATATTATCCACCAGAATTTCAAATTACTTTTTATAATAGTAATGAAGATACACCTAATCCATATATGCCAATATTAATGCCAGCATATTTAACTGGAGTTACAGCAAATTATAATCCAACAAGTAATATGACATTTAAAGATGGTGCTCCTGTAGAATTAGATTTACAATTACAATTTCAAGAGAAAAAACAACTTGTACGAGATGACTTTGACGATCCAGATGCAGATGATTTTGGATTTGTACCAGGAATCGAAAATACTGAAAATGCAAGTGAGAAAGCAAAGGACGAAATTAACAAACCGGTAGGTGGATAATGTATTTTAAAAAATTTCCAAAAGTAGATTACGACTTTAATAGAACAGGTACTACACAAAAGATGATTAATATCTTTAGAAGTGTAAGACCAGTAGATACCTTTATTGATGAACCATCTGCATATTCAGTATATGAAATTAAAAATGGTGAAAGACCTGATATTGTATCTCAAAGAATATATGGAACATCAATTTATTATTGGACCTTTTTTGTTCTAAATGAATTTTTACATGATGGTTATCGTGCATGGCCATTGAGTCAAGAAGATTTATTTGATTACTTACAAAAAGAATATGAAGGATATGTAATTACAACCAATCCTCAAATTGTAAGAAACACAGACCAAATTATTACTGATCATAGAAATAGTTTAGCTGGTAGATTCGATGTAGGACAAATATTATATGGAACAGTAAGTGGAGCAAAAGGCAGAATTACTAAAAAGAATATTGATATGAATCAATTAGTAGTTCAAGATGTTACACTTGGTACGGCTGGAGTTAATGGTATTACCGGAGCTTCTGATTCAAATGTAATTGGTGGAGCATTTATTGGTAATCCTGAAGCGATTAATAATTCAACAGAAACAGTAAGACAACAAGGAGCAAATCAAGACTTTGTTGATACCTACAGAGTATTTAAATATCTTGACGCTCCATATTATTATTATAACGAAAATGATGCAGATAAAAAACCTGTAACAAATGCAATATTTGTAGAAGGAGGTGTGGCTGAATCTGATTTATCTTATGTAACATACCGAGCTCATGAAGAAGAGCTAAATGAACAAAGATCTCGAATCAGATACATACATCCGAATTATATAAATGATTTTGTAAAACGATTTGAGAGCTTGTTAAATGTCTAGAACCCATTCACTTACAGCAGACGGTGGTGCAGTAAATCCTTTATCTTTTAAAGTAGAGGAATGTAAAATTGAAACGTCTGATGGTCAAATAGTCGATATCAAAGGATTACTCAATAATGTAATTATTACAGAGTCTATAAACAAAATGTTTATGGAAGTAAAATTACATGTATTAGACGCAGCAAATCTTTTAGAATTATTAAAATTAACAGGTGGAGAAAAATTACACAGTTTAGTTATTGATCGAGTTGGTCTTGATGGAGAAGTAGACGAATTTAGATTAAAGGATATGAGAATCGCAAAGATATATGACTTTGCACAACAAAAAAATTCAGCTCAAACATATCATATATTATGTATTTCAGAATATGCATATGTCAATCAAACAAGAGTATTAGATCATTCATTTAAAGGAACAATGGGTGATATTATTAGTAGAATATGTAAACGTGAATTAAATGTAACTCAAGAAATGGATATTGAAACCTCAGGAGATATTGTCAAAGGTATATTTCCTAAGCTTAAACCATTATATGCAGTAGATTGGTTATCACGAAATGCTATCGATGCTGGTACTCATTATTATTTTTATGAAACACCTGGTGGAGTAAAATTTAAATCATATAATTCTCTCTTACAAGAAGATGTTCATGGAACATATTTAAATAAACCAAGAGAAAGAAATAATTCAGACGAAACCCCAGGGACAGATGGTAGCGAATTTAATGAAGAGGCCGGAATTATTCGTAAGCTTTCTTCAGCAATTGATGAATCAAAATATTTTAGATTAGCAGATGGCTGTTATGGTTCAACCTTACATACATTAGATATTGTAAATAAAGAATATAAAAAAGAAGAATTCAGATATAATAAATTACCAATGCTTAATGATAATAAACCATTCCCTGAAGGTCTTTCAATATCAAATAAAACTTTAAATGAACATGTTGGTGGAAGGAATGTATATATTTCTTTAAATCCTAATGCATTTGGAACCGATGGTAATTATCATTTACCAGCAAGTACAAAAGATTTACAAAAGAAAATTGCAACATCAGAAAATTTAAAAACAATCAAACATAATTTTGAAATTGCTGGTGATTTTAATTTAGAATGTGGTAAGTTAATTAATTTAGAAATTATGAAATCAGTAAATATTGATCCTGATGATGAGGATGATGATTTACTAGATAGTTTATTATCAGGTGTATGTATGGTTACAGAGATTATTCATAGATTTGAAAAAAATTATGTGATGGAAGTAAGTGCATCAAGAGACTCTTATATTGAATCCCTTGATGAAAATATTATACAGGTGGAGAATAGTAATGGAGCGTAGAGAAGACGGATTTAGAAGTAATAATTTCAATTGGTTTATTGGAGTTGTTGAAGATGTCAATGACGATCTATTAATTAATCGTGTAAAGGTAAGAGCTTATGGTTATCATAATGATAGTCCAGCAGAATTACCTACAGCTGATTTACCTTGGGCAACAGTTATGATGCCAAACACTTCAGCATCATTTAAAGGTATTGGTTCAAACCATGAATTAATGGTAGGTTCATGGGTAATAGGATTCTTTAGAGATGGTCCGAGTGCACAAGATCCTATTGTTATAGGTTCAATTGCAACAAAAACAGATGGAACAATTGATATCCCTGTTGAAGCTCAGTTAAATCCACCCACAAATAAAGTACATAAAACAGAAGCCGGACATAAAATAGAATTGGATAATACCTCTGGTTCTGAAAGAATAAATATACAACACAAATCAGGTACAACAATTAATATCGCAGCAGACGGAACAGTGTTTGTGAATGCTTCAAATACTACAGTTGATATCACAGGCAATACAACGATTCATGGTAATTTAACAATCAATGGTTCTACACATTCAACTGGTGATGTTTCTACTGAGGCTGGAAAAGGTTTATCTCTTGCTGGACATACACATAAAACTCTAATTACACCAGGATCAAGTGCAGGTACATATGAATCTTTCACTGGGGATAAAGGCGGAGCAGGTGATGAAGATCCTCCTACAGAACCTACACCAGAAGAATAATCTACGTAGATAATAGGTATAAATAGTTATATGGCAAGTTTAATACAATCAGATAAATCAATATCAGGTAATCTGGTAAAAAGTAAAGTTACTGCTAGAAAGAAACAGTACAGAGATTTAGACTTGTCTTTAAAAACTCATCCTATTCGTAAGGATATTATACCTTTGAAGGATGATGCTGCAGTAAAGAATGCAATTAAAAATTTATTAGTTACTAATTTTTACGAAAGACCGTTTCAAGATGATTTAGGAGCTAATCTTACTGGATTGTTATTTGAACCAGCAAATAATATTACAAGAATTCTTATTAAAGATGCAATTAAAGATGTAATAAGAAAATATGAGCCAAGAGTGGCAATAAGAAATATTATTGTTGAAGATCATAGCGATCGAAACGCATACAAAATTAAAGTAAATTTTAGAATAAAAGAAAACAATACTGAGGATAATGTCAATATTGTATTAAGAAGGTTAAGATAAAATGGCTACTAACTTAAACGTAACAGAACTTGATTTTAAACAAATCAAAACTAATTTAAAAAACTTTTTAAAGCAACAAAATGAGTTCAACGATTATGACTTTGATGGATCAGGCTTAAGTGTATTGCTTGATGTATTAGCTTATAATACTCATTACAATGCTATGAATGCTCATTACTCTCTCAATGAAGCTTTTTTAGACTCAGCTCAGATTAGAGGTAATGTTGTAACGAGAGCAAAACTTCTTGGATATGTACCAAGATCAGTTCTTTCTCCAAGAGCTAAAGTTAATTTAGTTGTTGATGTTACAGGTTTAAACGCATCTGGCGCATTATCATTACCAAGAGGAACAAAATTAAAATCCACAGTAGCCGGTGAAGAATATAATTTTGTTGTACTAAATACTCAAACAGCTCCTGAAGTAGTCAATAACAAATACACATTTAATAATGTTGAAATTGTTGAAGGGTCATTAAGAACATTAAAATATAGAGTTGATAATGATATTGAAAATCAGAAATTCCAAATATCAGATGCGAACGCAGACACGTCCACGCTACGCGTACGCGTACAGGAGAATGAAGAATCAGCTTCTTTCGATATATACACTAAGTTTGAAACATTAAAAGGAATTGATTCCACAACTAAAGTTTATTACTTACAAGAAAATTCATCTGAATTTTATGAAGTATATTTTGGAGACGGAATCTCAGGATTTAAACCTTCCAATAATAATATTGTTACATTGGATTATGTAATTACTGATGGTAAAGAAGCAAATAGTGCTAGTGTATTTACAATGAATGATACTATTGGAGGATTTAGTAATATTACAGTAACAACAGCGACAAATGCTGCAGGTGGAGATGATAGAGAAACAATGGAATCTATTAGATTTAACGCTCCATTATCTTTTGCATCTCAAAATAGAGCTGTTACTTCAGACGATTATTCAACTATTATTAAAAATAACTTTACTAATATTGATTCAATATCAACTTGGGGTGGTGAAGATAATGATCCACCTGATTATGGTAAAGCTTATATTTCAGTTAAACCTATTACAGCATCAGTATTGACTGAAAACGAAAAAGAACAAATTAAAAGTACTATATTAAAAGGAAAGAACGTTGTATCAATTACACCTGAAATTGTTGACCCTGAGTTTACAAATTTAGAATTAGATGTATTCCTTAAATATAATCCAAACTTAACTGATAGAGGAACAGCTGAAATTGAATCAGTTGTACGTGATACTATTGCTGATTATAACTTTAATAACCTTAATAAATTTGATGGTGTATTTAGACATTCAGAATTTTTAAGAGCAATTGATTCAGCAGATCCTTCAATTGTAAGTTCAAATGTAAGACCAAGAATGTTCCAAACAGTTACAGCAAATACAACAACTAATTTAAATAATTTTACTTTACAATTTGCTGAACCATTCTATGCATCAGGCCAATCAACTAAATTTATTTTATCAAGTACTGCATTTAAAACAGCAGATAATATTACTGAAGATCATTTCTTTGGTGATGTACCTATTAGTGGCAGTGATAAAAGAAAAGTAATCGTTTATAAAATTGTAAATGGTCAAAATATTACAGTAGTAAATGATGCTGGAGAACTTGATGTAGCTAATGGAAAAATTACATTACATTCGTTTAATACAAATGGTTCTACAAATATTACACTTACAGTTGTACCTAATTCATTAGATATCGCTCCTAAAAGAAATGAAATATTAGCAATTGATACTACAAAAATTGCGGTAACTATTGATATTGATACTATCGCTGTATCAGGTTCATCTGGAGCAATAACATATAATACAAATTCGAGAATTAAATAATGTCTCATATTAAAAGTTTTTCACCTGGACAATTACAAGAGGATAAAAGTACTTTAGGTTATACTAAAGAAGATATTCGCCTTGACCAATTAATTCCATCTGAAATTCTAGAAGATAGAGCCCAGCTTCAAAAGTTTTTAGAAAAGTATTACGAGTTCATGAACATGGACGAGTTTACATTTACAGAAACTGAAACATTTAATGATATTATATTAGATGGCATTGGTAGATTTAGAATACCAGATCCAGATAATAAAAATAATCGTTTCTTTACAGATGAAACTGGCGGAGCTTCAACTCTTACTCTTACAGCAGCTGATGGTACAACAACAAATATTCCATTAACAAATGCGAATGTAAGTATATCAAATGGAAATGATTTGCCAGGAACATTAGCTGATAGTACATCTGAAATTGGTAAAACATTTACTGTCACTGGCTTATCAGCTCATAATGGTTCAAGCGGAGTATTATCTACAACAGTAAGATATTGGGTTGGTCCTGGTCCTTCATATGTTATGAATGAAATTGAAAGACACATGGACATTGATGAGAATGATAAAAATTATTTAGAGTTAATTCAAAAAGAAATTGCTCCTATTGTCCCAAGAGATATTCTTGTAAATAAGAGAACATTATATAAACAGTTTATTGATTTCTATAAGTTACGTGGTACATCAGATTCTATTGAAACATTCTTTAGAATTTTATTTAATGATAATGTTGAGGTTGAATACCCATACGATAGTACATTGATTCCATCATCAGGTAACTGGGAAGTCAATAATGCATTACCAAAAGGTGGACAATACTTAGATAAAAAAGGTTTCTTATCTGATACTATTAAAGTACAAGACAGTTTAAGATACCAAAAATTTAGTTATGTAATTAAGTCAGGTACTAACATTACTGACTGGAATCTAGCATATAATAGACTTGTTCATCCAGCTGGTTTTAAATACTTTGCTGAAATTTTATTATTGTTATTGATTACAAATGCTGGAACAGTTAATAATAGAAAAACATTACCACAAGTTGGTGATCAAGATAGATTCTTAAAATCAGCAATTCCATTTAGAGTTCCTGGAGTTATTGGAGCAGAAGATTTACCAGTACTTGTAGAAGCTTTTGCTTCTTCATTTACACCAGGTCTTATTGCTAATAGAGGAAGAACAGCAACATTCTCAGTATCATTAAATAATTCAGGTGGCCTAGCATCAATACAAGTTATCGATCCTGGCTTTGGTTATCTATCAGCTCCTACATTAACAATTAATGGTCAGGGATCAAGTTTAGTAGCACCACAAATTAATTTAGGTGCTTTAACATCTGATGGTTCAATTGATCCAGATAACATTACTATTACTTCAGCTGGTTCAGGATATACACAAATGTTTATTGGTGCATCAGAGCCAGTTGATGGAAGTAACGTAAGTAGAGTTGGTAAAATTGTAAGCACAAGTTTATATGGTCTTGCAGATAAAACATTTACATCTGCACCAACAGTAATATTTGATCAGCCTCTTACAACAGACGTTGATGGCAACTTTACTGGAACTAGAGCTACAGCAACTTTACCAATAGATTCAGAAGGTGAAATTACTGGTATTACAATAACAAATGCAGGTAGCGGATATACTGTAGACCCTGAAGCAAAATTTACAACAGGTGCTCAAAACGAAAGAAGAGCTCATGCACAAAGTGTAAAAAGTATTATAAATCTAAATCATACAGATGTAAACGAAATTGTTACACAAGTTAAGGTAAATCCTGTACAATCAACTGGTAGTATTATGACAAGCTCTGGTAGTGCAGATAAATTCTTACCAGAAAGCAAAGTAAAAGTAATCAATCCAAATTATAGAACCATTGAAGACAATGGTTATCAAGAAAGAAAGGGCGATGGTTTCTTCGCTAATCAAAGGTTATATAATACAAACTATCCGATTAGCTTTTTTAGTTCACAAACTATACAAAACATCGAGTCGAACGTTATAAATAACTATAACACTAATTCATTTATAAACATTGAGTAAGGGAAAAGAAAAATGGCAGCAATAGTAAGTTCAAAATTTAGAGTTCTGAACGCTAATAATTTTAAAAGAGACGTAGCAGAACAAAGTGTTTATGTGAGTGTTGGTAAATCTGATGCATGGAGTAATTCATTATCGGATACGACAGACACAATACCATTTACACCAAACGATCATTTTGATGATATCGGAGAAGCTAGGCAACAAATGCTTGGTATGAAAAAGATTTCATCAGGTGATATATCACATATCGTACCAAGACATACTTGGACGTCAGGTAATTCATATTATGCATGGGATTCAGCAGATGCAAATATCTTTGATAAAGCATTCTATGTAATTACTTCAGAGTTTAAAGTTTACAAATGTATTGTAGCTGGTTCTGGTGCTTCTACCATTCAACCAACACAAACACTAACTAATCCAACTGCAGAATCAGATGGATATACATGGAAATATATGTACACTGTTTCAGTGGCGGATTCAGAGAAGTTCCTTACTACTTCTTATATGCCAGTTAAAACTGTTTCAATGGGTGCAAGTGGAATTGCTGCCGCAGCTTCATCCTCAAGTACAACTCTTATTCTTAAAGATGTAGATCCTGATATTCTAGCTGGTATGCAAGTTACTGGTACTGGAGTAAGTGGTACAGTAACAGTATCATCTATTAAAGGATCACAATTAACATTGAGTTCAGCTCAAACAATTTCAGCAGATACAGTATTAACATTTGCATGGCCAAGTGATAGTGCTGCCGAAGCAACTTTATCTGAAGCAGATTATGCTCAGTATCTAAACCAAAAAGCTTCTAAAAACTCAGCAACAGCTGGTGGTATTGAAAGATTAGTAATTACTGCAGGTGGTTCTGGTTATGCAGATGAAAATAACTTTGTGGTAACAATTACTGGTGATGGAACAGGCGCGGATGTGGTTGATGCTGGAGTTACAGTTACAGGTGGAGCAATTACAGCAATTGCAATTAACTCAAAAGGAACAGATTATTCAGTCGCTGATGTAGTAATTAGTGACAATGGAGCGGGCGCAGATGCTACTGCACGAGCAGTCATTGCACCGACTCAAGGACATGGAGTGGATCCAGTTGCAGAACTTGGAGCATTCTTTGTAGGATTAAATACACAATTAGATGGTTCAGTAAATGGTGACATTACAGTAGGAAATGATTTTAGACAAGTAATGTTAATTAAATCTCCACAGGTATATAATTCTACTCCTTATGCTGGTGCTCTCGCTACTGCAGATTCATTGAAGGCTTTAGGTAGATTAGATTTAAGTGGAAGTGTAGCAAACTATAATGTAGATGAAGTAGTTACAGGTACCACATCTGGAGCTAAAGCATTTATTGCAGAAAAAGATACATCAGGCGGATATCTTTATTACTATCAAAATAGTAAAACAGGATATAAAGCCTTTGCTGCAGGAGAAACAATTACTGGTGGAACATCAGGTACAACTGGTACTACTGAATCAACTCAGGTATCTGCATCAGCAAACTATCCAGAAGTAGATAAACATAGTGGTGAGGTCTTATTCTTAGAAAATAGAACTAAGATTGATAGATCAGCTACACAGATTGAAGACATTAAATTAATATTAGAATTCTAATATACATAGTATTAGGAAACATTTATGGCAACTACAGTAATAAAAACATATTCACAAGCACCGTATTACGATGACTTTGATGAAACAAAGAATTTTCATCGTATACTTTTTAGGCCTGGATATTCAGTTCAGGCAAGAGAGCTAACTCAGTTACAAAGTCTTTTACAAGCACAAATAGATCGACATGGTCAATACGCATTTAAAGATGGATCTAGAGTAGTTGATGGTAAAGTAACACTTAATGTTCAATATGATTTTGTTAAGCTATCAGGTACAACTGCAAATTTAAGTGAATTTGTTGGCCACACTCTTACTGGTGGTACTAGTGGAATGACTGCTGATGTTGTAAAAGCAGTTTCACAAAGTGGTTCAGATCCTGATACATTATATGTTGTATATAATAATGCTGGTAGTAATAATACTACAAAAGCTTTTGCAAATAACGAAACTCTATCCGGTGGAGCTGGTGGAAGTAAAACAGCAACATCTGC
>MDSW01040879.1_pt1 | contig 10471 bp, 5 predicted proteins | sample 811171 | NCBI WGS metagenome assembly MDSW01 (sample SAMN05326641, study PRJNA326480) | marine metagenome | isolation source: seawater | place: Atlantic Ocean: North West | collected 2012 | reverse complement strand
GGAGTCGAACCCCTGTCTTTGGACTGAGAATCCAATGTCCTGGGCCACTAGACGAAGGGGGCTCAGAAGGTTCCAGTTTTTACTTTCGTGGCCAAATTGTCAACTCCCAATGGAAGCTCGAGCATCTCGTGAAGCCAAGCGGTGTGCGGGGGAGCCGTGCAGCATCTGTGGGAACGGTTTGGGCAAGGCCGTTTCACCGAAAGTTCGCCGAAAGATATGCTGGTTGTTGCCTCGCATCGCTGGCAGAGGCACCTTGGTCCTGCGCACCATGGGGCCTGTCGGAATCTCACTCACTCGGCCCTGCTCCGGGCTGCGGGAATGTCCGGTCGTACGTGTTTAATTTATCCAGCAGCGGCGGGTCGAGCGACTGCACGAGGTCGGCATGTTGGCGCGGGTCGCGCTGTTTGATTTCCGGCAGGATGGACTGCAGCGAGCTTAATGCTTGTGTCCAGCGTTTCGGTTGCCCCATGCCGAAGTAAATGTTGGCTTGACCCGCATAACCAAAAGCACGAAAGGTATTTTCCGCCTCGGGTAGCATGACGAGTTGTTCGTACAGTTGGAGGGCATCTTCGGTGCGGCCACGTTCACGATAGAGCGTGGCCAACTGATTCCACGATGCGTACACAAACGGATTGTTGCTCGGGTCAGTTTTGGCGGGATAGTATTTCTCAACCGCCTTCCAAGCGCGTTCTGTGTTGACGAGTGAGGCGTGGAAATACTGATCGCGCGGCGTCCCCATGTTGGTGACGTTTGCTTTCGGGTTGATTTGCAGAACAGATTTTGGGCGATTTTTCCAGGCCAGGAGGGCTCCCAGTCCAAAGCAGACGACGAGGATCGGTGCTGCCCACACCCAGTTTTTGCGTTGGGGGGGCGTGTCCTCCATGAACTGCTGGAGTTGCTGTGTGACGGCCACGCGCGAAGTGGTTAAAGCGGCCTGTTCCGAGGCCCTCCATTCACGAATGACGCTGTTCCATTCTGCGTTGTCGTCTTCGAGTGTTAAGGCCTTGAGGTCGACGAGTAGTTCGCTGGCGTGTTGGTACCGCTGCGCCGGATCTTTGGCCAGCATCTTGTGCACAATCCGGCACAGTTCCGTTGGCAGATCCGGTCGTTGTTCGCTCAGAGGAGGTGGATCATTGCGGAGATGTTGCACGGCGATGCTGACCGCCGTTTCACCGCGGAAGGGAGGTTTTCCGCTGAGCAGTTGGTAGCAGGTAATACCGAGCGAGTAGATGTCACTGCGGGGATCGACCGTTTTGCCTTCCACCTGCTCGGGGCTCATGTACAACGGTGTGCCCATGGTCTCACCGGCACGTGTGAGATTCATCGGCTCTTCGTAACGCGTGAGGCGGGCCAATCCGAAGTCCATCACTTTGATCTCGCCTTCATGTGTCACCATGATATTTTCAGGCTTGATATCGCGGTGGGTCACTCCCAGTTCGCCCGCTTTGTGCAAGGCCGCAGCGATCTGGCAGAAGAAACGAACCGCGACTGCGGGACTGACCGTCGGATGGCTGGTGAGCCATTGTTTGAGGGTGCCGCCCACGACATACTCCTGCACGATGAAGTGCAGGCCCTGGTCGCAGCCGACTTCATGGATCTGGACGATGTTGGCGTGGACGAGATTGGCAGCCGCTTGTGCCTCGTGCTGGAAACGTTGCACGTACGATGGGTCTTCGCTCAACCTGGGGTTCAGAACCTTGATCGCCACGAAACGCTTAAGTGATGCCTGTTCGGCGAGATAGACAGTCGCCATGCCTCCCCGCCCGAGGGAGCGGAGTAGTTGATAGTCACCTAATGTGCGACCGACCAGATCAGGCTCAGCGGTCATCGCGCGTCACTCAAATCGCTCATGGGGAATCTGCTGCCATGTTTCTACTATCGTATACGTTTGCCAGCAAGAGAAGCACCAGCAACGCATTCTCGCAGTGCTGCTTCGGCAAAAACTTACAAAGCGAGTGAAAGAAATTGCCGAAATGGCAACCCTGCCTTCGCCGCACCACAGACGCGAGTGCACGAGAAACGCTGCAATCCAGGGTATTCGTCAGCAGTGGCACTTTTTTTGTGAGTTTGGCACGACAGCTGCTTTCCTGGGAGGTGGCAAATTCTCTCAAGCAATCACTACATGGATGTAGATTACAGGCCAAGGAGTTCAAGATGAGTATTCAGCGGAGTTCAGTCCCTTTCCTCGCATTTGTCCTTGCTGTCACCGGGGCGACAGCATACGGCCAGGCACCTCAACAAACCACCGCACCAGCCGGGGTCAATGTGGCCCTGTTGGATGTTGCCTACATTTTCAAGAATCATGCCGGCTTCAAGCAGAGCATGGATAGTCTGCGGGCGAAAAAGAAGACGATCGAAGATCAAATCCTGGCCGATCGCAATCGCCTGATGGACAAACGTAAGAAAGGCTCGGAGACATACAAGTTAGGAACTCCGGGATACAAGCAGTTCGAGCAAGAGTTGGCGAATGAAGCTGCTGACGCGCAAGTGAAAATGGAACTGCAGAAAAAAGAGCTGATGGAGCAAGAGGCACAGGTCTACTTGGCGACATACAACCAGATGGTGCAGTCGGTTCAAGCCATTGCCAAGCAATATCAAATCTCACTGGTCCTGCGTTATGACAGTCAGCCGATCGATCCGAACAACCCCAACGATATTTTGAAGGGGATTAATCGGGCCGTGATCCATCAGCAGAATTTGGACATCACGCAAACCGTCCTGGAGATGCTCAATCGTAATGTGCCGCGCCGGCCAGCTGCTGGTGGTGCGGGTACCTTGACGACGCCAGGAACGCAACAGCGACCGGCCACCGGTGCTACGCGTCCGAGTACGTTCCGCAATCAATAGATGACCTGAGCAGCGCAGGTCGACTGACCATGCTTAGCTGGGTTCTTTACGAGGGAAGCGAACCGGTTGTGGCTTGTCCACAACCGGTTTTTTTTTGTGAGGTATCGACGTCCGGCATCAGGTTGATGTGCGGAGTTGTCACCGTCTCTTATTGCGGCCATTGCGGGTCGCGTTTTTCGACGAAGGCGGTGATGCCTTCGTGTGCGGCTTCGGTCGTCCTGGCGGTTGCGCTGGCCGCTGCTCCGAGGGACAGGCAGGACATCATTTGTTCGCCCACGGTTTCGTTGAGCAAGCGTTTGGTCAGCTGCACCGCTTCTGGTGGAAAGTGGGAGATCGATTCGCAGATTTCCTGCGCGCGAGCCCAGAGCAATTCATCGGCGACCAGTTCCTGGCAGATTCCGACTTGCAAGGCGTCAGCGGCCGAGAGGATGCGTCCGGTTAACAGAAGACTTCCCGCGTGGCCACCTCCAATACGAAAGCAGAGCAACGGGGTCAGGATGCCCGACACGAGTCCATGGCGTGTTTCCGGGATTTGGACCGTCGCTTGAGGGGATGCGATCACGGTATCACATGCGAGGGCGACGGCAGCACCACCGCCACAGGTGGGACCGTTTAAGGCAGCGATGATCGGTTTAGGGAACCTCCACATGGTTTCGATCAATTCGCGAAAGCGCATCACATCTTCGTGCCATTGCTGAAGCGACTCCTCGGACTGACTCGTTTCATGCATTTCGTGCAGATCGAGTCCTGCGCAAAAACTACTTCCGGAACCTGTCACGATGACCGAGCGGACACGCGCTTCCTGATGTAGATCGCTCAGTGCCGTCATGAATTCGCTCAGCATGGATCGCGACAATGCGTTCCGCTTGTCTGGTCGGTTCAACACAATGGTACCGCTTGGTGCGTGTACCTTCACTTCTACCGTGGCTGACATGGCACGTCTCACAAAGCTCGATTTCGGGCGCAACGGACGCGATGTCGGTCGCAGACGCTGCTGGCGAGCGTGACCGTTACGCGTTACTCAGCAAGATACCATGTTCCGCAGCGCGCGACTGCTGTGCTGACGGGTTCCTGGAATCGGTCAGACACCGGAGAGTTTGGTGGCGTAGCATACACGTCGGATGGCGATCACGTAGGCGGCCAGGCGGAGACTGATCTTGTGCTGCTGTGACTCTTGCCAAACTTCTTCAAACGCTGTGCTGAGCACACTATCGAGTTCCTGTCGAACGCGGTCCAGTCCCCATTTGTAGTGTTGGCGATTCTGAACCCACTCGAAGTAGCTCACCGTCACTCCACCGGCATTCGCCAGAATGTCAGGCAACACAATGGTGCCACGTTGCTCGAGAATCTCATCGGCGTCAGGATTGATGGGTCCGTTGGCAGCCTCGACGATCATCGGTGCGGTGACACGGGCGACGTTGTCTTTGTGAATGACGCCTCCCACGGCTGCCGGTATCAGCATTTCGACATCGAGTTCCAGAATGGCTTCGTTGCTCAACCGTTGAGCGTGCGGATACCCTTCGAGTGAGCCTTGGTGATCGAGTGAATAGCGCAGTACATCGGGGATGTCCAAGCCATCTGGTTGGTAGTAGCCGCCGCTGATATCACTGACGGCAACGACGTTGAAGTCGGATTCGGCAAGCAGCTTGGCGGCATGCGATCCGACATTACCAAAGCCTTGAATGGCAACACGGGTCTCATGGGGATTGCGCCCCAGTCGCCGGAGCAGTTTGAAACTCAAAATGCCAACGCCGCGTCCGGTCGCTTCTTCGCGGCCTTTGGCGCCATACAGTTCCACCGGTTTGCCGGTGATCACGGCGGGGTTGAAGCCATGATATTTTTCCCATTGATTGCGGATCCAGGCCATGACCTCGGCGTTGGTGCCCATGTCGGGCGCCGGAATGTCGGTGTCCGGACCGATCACGTCGTGGATCTGATCGATGAATTTTCGCGAAACACGTTCCAACTCGCGGACACTCAAGCTTCGTGAATCGACGTTAACACCGCCCTTGGCACCGCCGTAGGGAATATCGACGACGGCGGTCTTCCAGGTCATCAGCGTTGCCAGGGCGCGAACTTCATCGAGATCCACGTCGGAATGAAATCTCAGCCCCCCTTTCATCGGCCCACGCGCGTCGTCGTGTTGCACGCGGTAGCCAAGCAGCGTTTTGAGCTCGCCGTTGTCCATCTCCACAGGAACTTGGACCTGGACTTGCCGTTTGGGGGTAAGAAGTAGCTTCCGCATACTGTCGTCGAGCTGCAAATGATCGGCGGCGCGGGTGAAATACAGCTCGGTTGCTTCAAACGCTTTCATTGACTGAACTTTCCTGGCACGTTCCGGGCAATGGGTGTCCCGCTGGGCATGTGGGGCTCGCATGGCGACCGAGAGGTCGCAGGGAGCACTTCACTGTTGGATTTATGGGCGGAATTTCGCCTTTGTCAAGCGTGATTTTCCGACAACCTAACGTGACGTCGCCGAGGAGGCAACGTCGAATCCGGTGGAATCATGGGCGCCTCTGCGTACGATAGTTGTATACCCCGGGTGACCGCTTGGAGGCTGGTCCTGATATAATCGCCAGACGGAACTGCTGCTATGCCCCAGGAATAAGAGAAGCCAGAGCATGTCGATTGCCATCCCTGATTTTTGGAAACTCGTGATGGACAGCCAGTTGCTGTCACCCGAACAGTGCCAGTCACTGGGGGCCGAATATGGCCATGTGAAAGGTGCTGCTCAAGAGGGTAACGCCCGGACCCTGAGCGAGTGGATGATTTCCAGAAACATTCTCAGTCGTTATCAGGCAAAGATCTTGTTGGCTGGTCATCCGGGACCGTTTGTGTACGGGGACTACCAGGTGTACGATCGCCTGGAGTCTGGGCGCTACGCGGGTGCGTTTCGGGCGGTGCACGGTTTGACGCGGCATCCCGTGTTGCTGCATTTCTTGACCGGTGCTCGGACACAAGATCCAACGGCTTGGGCGAACAGTGTCGCGCGGGCCAACGCGTTGTGTCAATTGAAACATCCGAACCTGCAACGCTACTTCGAAGTCGTCGATCTAACGACCTTCAAGTTCATCGTAAGTGAAGACCTCGAGGGACAGACGCTCGCTCAGCTGGTCGGTGCAGGGCCATTAGAGGTCGGTGACGCTTGCCGCACCATGCGAATTGCCGCCTTGGGTTTGTATGCACTTCATCATTCCGGAATGATCCATGGCGATGTGCGTCCGCACAACGTTTGGATCGAACCGTCTGGGAATGTCAAATTGCTGGTGGATCCGATCGAATACGGTATCGGTCCTGATTTGGCGAATCTGGCGACGGACGCCGACGCGGCACTGAGGACGGACTATCTGGCGCCCGAGTTTGTCGAGCCGGGGAAAGTCCCCGATGTGTTGACCGATGTGTACGCGCTGGGATGTGCGACCTATGAAACCCTTTCAGGTAAGCCGCCGTTTGAGGGTGGGGATGTCACGCAAAAATTGCGACGCCATGCCGAAGAACCGATCCGACCGCTACGCGAGTTCGGAGTACCGGAAGCGGTGGACCAATTGGTCAGCTATCTGATGGCGAAGAACCCAGGCGTTCGCTATCAAGATTTGGGCACGGTGATCGAGCAAATCTCGCCGTTCATTGATCCTGCCAGGTTGAACCCACCGGTCACGTCGCCGATCGCCAGTCTGCCTACCTATGAGGCGGCGCTGCAAACCAAGCAGACGGCGGCTCAAGTCAGTCCCACGCCGGCGGCCAATCCCACGCCGGCGGTCAATCCCGCTGCGGCGGCCAATCCCACTGCGGCGGCCAATCCCACACCGATGGTCAGTCCGCGACGTGTGCAGTCCGCTGCCCAAAAGACCAACGCCGCTCCGGAATTTAATGTCAAATCGGATGCCAGTCCGGGGATTGCGGTGGCAACCGAACGCGCCGCCACGAATTCCTCAAGCACGCCAGCGGAGCTGTCACCGGAAGCGGAAAAGCGCAAAATCAAACAAGTCGCGATCGGGTTGGGCGCGACGGCCATTCTGCTGATCGGCGGCCTCGTGGCGCTGCAAATGTTTGGCAGCACGACAGAGGATGGTAATACCGAGCCAGATCCGCAAGTCGTCCAGAATCCCGCAGAAGGGGATAACGATGGCACGGATAACGATGGCAGGAAAAAACAAGAGAGCAATGGGGACGACGGGCAAGATACGGACGACGGTACGGAGCCAAAAACCGATACCGATGGAGGCGAGCCAGTCCCGAGTCAGCAGGTCGTGGCCGACGACGGCCAGTTGCCGTGGGCATCGCCGACCAACGGACCTGCGGTTCAATTTCAATATGTTCCCCCTGACTCACAAGTGCACATGATGGTCCGGCCGGCGAGCATGTTGGCTCAGCCCGAAGGGGACCGCGTGCTGGAATCGATGGGCCCCACGTTTGCCAATGCACGTGCTTCTTGGGAGCGTGCAGCGGGCTTCCCACTGGCAGAAATTGATCAGATGATCATTGCCTTGCACGATAATAGCGGTCGTTTTCCACGTCCGTCGTTTGTGGTGCGTCTGGCCCAACCGGTGGCAAAAGACGACTTGCTGGCCAAATGGGGGAATCCGGCTGCCAAAGAAGAGAACGGCGCGACCTACTATCAAGGCGGCGGTTGGTCGTTCTTTATTCCCGGGACCGACCCGGGGGTCTTTGTGATGGGGAGTGAGCAGGACATTAAGGAAGTGGCTTCGATGGGAGGGGCCGCGCCGCCCATTCGTCGCGAAAGCGACCGCTTGCGGCAAGTGAGCGACCGGGATCGCCATTTCACGATGATCTTGTCGCCTAACTATCTGTTTTCCGACGGGCGAGAACTGCTGGGCGGAAATCGCGAGAAGTTGCGCGAGCCGATCTCGTGGTTTCTCGGGGACTCGCTCAAAGCATGCATGGTCAGCTTGCATTTTGGCGATGCGTTTTACGCCGAAACTCGGATGTTTAGCGACATCGGTACCGACCCGCATACGCTGGCTTCGGAAATGCGTGACCGGCTAGAAGAAGTGCCGACCAAAGTCGAGGACTATCTGGTACGAATTAACCCTCACCCGTATTGGAAGCGGTTCGCATTTCGATTTCCTAATATGATCAGTGCCGTCCACAGCCAAACTCGGGTCGGAGTCGAGAACGAACAGGCGATCGTCAATTGCGTTTTACCATCCCCTGCAGCGCATAACCTGGCGTTTGGTGCCAGCATGGCCTTGGATTCCACGCCTGGTGCGGTTGTCGTTGCCGGTCCTACCAAGCCTCAGGGTCCGAAAACGATTCAGGAATTGATGGGAAGCAAAATGACGTTGGCGTTCGATCAAAAATCGCTGGAATTCTCCATGCGTGACGTCGAGACCGACATGAAGGATACCTATCCGAATTTGCCCTTCGATTTCAGAGTCAAAATCATTGGTGGCGATCTGGAAAAAGATGGTATCACCCGCAACCAACAGGTACGGGACATCAATGTCCGAGATAAATCTTTGGCAGAAGTTTTGACCGCGATCGTGGTCACGGCCGCATCCACTGGTAAACCACCGAGTTCTCCCGAACAGAAGTTGATCTGGGTCATTGGCCCAGATCCTGAGGATGCGTCCAAGCAGGTTGTCTTGGTGACGACCAGGAACGCTGCGGCTGCAAATAACTACACGCTGCCCGACGTGTTCAAAGGGGCAGAGTAGGGTCTTCAGGACCGTTGTGCGGAAAGTGAGGGTCAGTTGGCATGACGCCGACCGGTCACTGGGGAGTACCGCCAACCGTTTATTTGTCGCTTTGTCGGTAAAAAAAGGTACAATTAGGTTCTGCCGGCCAGCAGATCACCGACCGCCAGGGTGCAATTGAACCAGTGGGTGCCTAAGTGAAACCCTTTTCGATACGCTGCACAACGTGCCAAGCAGGTCTTGTCGTTCGCAATGCGGACGCGATTGGCCAGATTCTGGCGTGCCCCAAATGCGGTAGCATGGTGCTTGTCGAAGGACAGGCTCCCTCGGAATCCGGACCGTCGGAGTCGCCCGAAGTGACGGGAACTGCCACGCAAGACACGGTCTCTGATTCGGCCTGGAATGATGCGGCTGCGATGTTGCACGGGGAAGATCGCACAAGCGACGGTGACGCTCCCGTGACGGAAACGCCGGAGTCTCCGGAAACACCGCAGTCTGAAGCAGGCGAGCACGATCCGGTCGAGACTCCGGTTGCCAGCGCAGATGTTGCTGCGGCAGCTGCCAATGTGGAGGCGACGCCGGTAACCGCAGATAATCCAACGGCAGATAATCCAACTGCCGAGACGCCTGCCGAGCCAGCGTTGCCATCGGCTGATTGGAGTTCGTCGTCAACGCTGCAGATGAAACAATACCTGCTGGCCGTGGCGGCGGGGATCACCGGAGTCGCGGTGGCCCTCGGCGCGATTGTGTATTTCATGTCAGCACGAAATACCGTTCCGGACGCTGACACGGTCGTAGCCGGAGATCCCGTGGGTGACACGGTGACTGACAATGACGCATCGTTAGACGGTACCGATGGCAGTGAACAAGATGCGGCGAGTGAGAGTCAGGGTGACAACGACCTTGAACAGACTCCGAGCAAGGGCGAACCTGCTGAGACGCTGGATGTGGCGGCGGCTGACGATCCGGGCAAACCAATTGACAATACACCTCCACAGGATCCCGAGAAGCCAGCCGATGCGGTGGCACCTGTCGAAGATCCCTTGCCTCCTCAGGAGGAGCTTCAACCTGGAGAGAAGCCAGAGCCTGAGGAACCGGATGAATTAACGGGGCCGGAAGATCTCTTGGTGAAAGATTCCTTCCTCGACGACGACATTCCCGAAGTGTCACCGAAGCCGACTGACGAGGAGCCGGCGGATGCGGGCGTTGGCCCTACAGTCGACGACAACAAAATTGCCGGCCAACCCGAGCCGGTGGAGCGGGAAGTGGATGTCCAGGCACAATTGGCCGTGCGGCTTCCTGCGATTGAATTAAAGGATACATCGTTGGCCGATTTTCTGGCTGTGATGGAGCGATTGACCACTGTGCCGATGACAGTGGATCTTGAGGCCCTTGCCTGGGCACGTGTGAATCTAGACACTCCCATCAGCGTGAATCTTGAAGACGCCTCGATAGAAGAAATCTTGGAATCTGCGCTGGGAGCGGTTCGGCTGGGGCACGTGGTGGAAGCCCACGATGTGCTGGTCACGGTCATGAACCGCAAGGACACATTGCGACAGCACCGTTTTGCAGTCGATGATCTGATTGCGGACGATGCGTCGGAAGGAAAAGCGTTGATGTCGGCCGTCCAGCAGTTCGTCAAGCCGGAGACCTGGGCGATTCACGGAGGGACGGCCACCGTATCGCTTGACGGTCAAGAGTTAGCGGTCTCTCAAACGGATCAAGGGATCCTCGATGTGTTGTTGTTTCTCGAACAATTGCGAGTTGCCCGCGGCTTAGGGCAGCAATCGAAATATCCCCACGAGCTATTGCAGGTCGAGTCACCGACGCTGCTGGCCATTTCTGCGATCGACCAACGTGTGTCGTTGAACTTTAGCCAACCGACCCGACTGGGCGACATTCTGCGGCGACTCGGCGACGATGTGGGGATGCGGATTGTGGTGGATTGGCGCACGGCGGGGCAACTC
>MDSW01162531.1_pt1 | contig 10473 bp, 9 predicted proteins | sample 811171 | NCBI WGS metagenome assembly MDSW01 (sample SAMN05326641, study PRJNA326480) | marine metagenome | isolation source: seawater | place: Atlantic Ocean: North West | collected 2012 | reverse complement strand
TCCCATGCATCGCGCCGCACGTACCAGGGTCATGTCGTCGCCACCGTCGACAGCGACGGTGCCGCGAGCCTCGCCAACGCACAGCTCGTCGCCTCCGACATATTCTCCGGGAACCATCTCGAGTCCGAAGCGACACTGTACCGAGTCCCCGTGCAGACCGCTTCCCATGACTAGCACGATAGCACCGCCGGAGACGGAAGTCGACGTCGGTTTGATCGCAAATACCTCCGCAGATGTGGAGTATCCGAAAATCACCTCCGACGTGTCCCACACTTCTTCGTTTGAGCTGATACTGACAGACACGGCGCCGCCATCGTGGGCAGGCGTCGCGCACTCTGCACCGCCGCCGCCCAGACGACTGGCGAGCGGACCTACAGTTCCGAAGCGACACGCGACGTTGACGGGGGCGTCCGGTGCGCTCAATGAGAGTCTGACGACCGTGCCTCCGCTTTGGGGACCATCGCGCGGCTCTACACCTACGACAGAAATTTCGTCGGTATACTCGAACCTCACGTCGCTGTGGCTGAGTTGCTGCCCGTCGTCGTTCATGCTCAGCTCCACGACGACCGTACCTGGGCTGTGCGCCGGCGCTTCGCACTTGACCAGCGCGGATGAAACGCGTCCGGCCGTCACGAGTCCATCAAAGCCCATTCGGCAGTACACCTCTTGACCCACCATGTGTCTTCCAGAGACCTTGATGACTGACACTCCGGCATCGACGGTGCTAGACGGCATCAAGTCAGTCACTGAGGGGGTGACCACATACTCCAGCACAAGAGGGTGGACCGATATCACCTGAGAGTCTTGCATCTGTACATCGAGGGCGGCGAACCCGGGAGCGTGCGAAGGGGTCATGCACACGAACATGTCGATGCTTCCCGGAAGTCTCGACGCTGGGACTGGGTGCGCGTCGACGACGCAGTTGTGGCTCGCATCTGTGTGGTTCTCCCAGAACTCTGAAGAGAATTGTGACCCCAAGTTCGTCATTGTCTCCCAGAACGCAATCTCTCCACCACCCTCGGAGAAAACACGAGTCGGGTAGGGGCCTTGCACCTCAATGAACCGCTGAAAGTTGAATACCATGTCTTCTTGGGTGTGATCCCATCTATTCAGGGTCACGTCCAGCGGAACTGCACCGGGCGCGTGCCCGGGCATGAGACAGGTGATCTCCTCTGCGCTGACGAGAGAGGCTTGCACGCCACTGATGGTGCCGACACGGCAGGAGACGTCGTCCGAGTCGAACTGGAACGATCCGTAGACAACCGCCATATCCCCACCAGCCTCAGATCCGGAGACAGGGTACACGCCTTCGACTTCAGGTGGGGGCAAGAAACGGAACGTTTGCAGATCCGACGTCGTCTCGAGAGAATTTATCGAGAGCTCCACCTGGGCGTTGCCGACATCGTTCGCTGGAACCTCACAGAGCATCAGCCGCGACGACACAACGTTCGAAACATCTTCTCCCGAGGTGTAGTTGGTAAATTTGCAATTCGTGCCCACGTCCTGGCTCAGATCCGCGTTGAAATGCTCACCCTGCACGGTGATGACAGTCCCGCCGTGCGTCGGACCGGCCTTGGGTGCGATGGTAAAAATGTTGGGCATCGCCACGTATTGGAACTGCAACCCGGCCAGCGTGAAGTCGTGCCTGTTCACGGAAACCTCCACCGTGGTGATTCCAGCCTTCAGCGACGGCGACGCGCAAACAATCTGTGTCGCCGTTCGGGTGAGCGCCGCGACTGGTGTGGCACCGAACCGACACACCGCCCGGCCAGTGGACGGGAAGTTCACCCCTTCCACAGTGACTCGAGTGCCTCCCGTGACGGAGCCGCGAACGGGATACACGGAGGTGACGTTGGGCGGCGGCATGTACGCAAACTTCACATCGTACATGTCCCAGTCAGCAGCGTGGGACTGCAGTCCCATCGGCACGACATCCTCCGCATGTGCGGGTACGTGACACGCCGAAGTCGTGCTCGACAGCCAGCGTGACGCGATGTGCGAGATCGTCCCCACTCGGCACGAGAGCACCTCTGTGTTTGGCATCTCCTGTCCCGTCAGACGAAGCACGGACCCACCGTCGACAGATCCTTGGCGCGGCGCTATATATTCCAGCGTCGCGACGTCACCATATGCGAACACGTACCCCGCCGACGTCCACGTAAACCCGTCGTTTGAGAGTTCCACCGGGACGGCACCCTCGTGCGGCTGCGCTGGAGCTTCGCACGCAATCTGGTTTGAGGAGACGAAAATCGCTGCCACAGGAGCTTTCTGTCCAAATCTGCACATCAATGATGGGGTGAAGTGGTCTCCGTGAATCACCACCAACGTCCCTCCTGAGGTTGGACCAGAGTTGGGCCCAACCGTGTCGATCGCCATGGCAACTGCGGTGATGCTGTCTTCGGCCATGGCGCCTTCGTAACCATACAGTCCGTCGCCGTCGTCTCTCGTTGGGGACAAGATGTTGTTCCCGTTTTCGTCGAGGATGACGGTGCTTCCCGGATCAATGTCTGACGATAGGCCCTCCGGAAGGCTGCATATGATGGTATTGCTGTCTTGAACCGTCCCCGGGACGAAACCAAGCTCGCTGCCAAGGTTGCAGAACACCTTTTCCCCAGGCGAAAACCCGGTTCCGATAACGGTCACCGTCCCATCGTCGTTATCCATCACTGTCGTCATCGTCGGCGTGACGACGTACTCATACAAGAGCGGCCGATTGTGCAGAGCTGGGACGACGTATTCGTCCTTTATGCCCACGTTGAATTCGACGAAACCCGATGCGTTCCCGAACGCCGCTGGAGCAACGCACCTAAACTCGTCCGCAGCAATCCACTCACCCGCCACAGGGGTGATTGCCCCGAACCGGCACGCCATGTCGTGCAGCTCGCTGAAGAAGTGTCCCCCCGCGGTGACGACGTTCCCCCCATCTACCGATCCTCCTGATGGATTCACCGCCGTCACGACCGGGAGCTCATCGAAGATAAAGTTAGGGCGCACTAATGGCTCGAGAGCCGTCGAAGCCGCCGTAACGAGCTCCACTGCCACGTTGATGGACTCGTGCTCGGGCACCTCGCAAAGGAGGAGCGCGGACGAAACAGCGTGTGCGGGACCGGTGGCAAAACCGAATTTGCATCGCGTGTCGTCAAAGAGGATGTGATCTCCCGTCACGCGCACCACCGAGCCTCCACCCCTGAACCCGACGTCTGGGTAAACCAGGGCAATCTCCATCGGCGTCTTCATCTCCACGATGATCGCATTGGCGCTTACTCGTCCAGGAGGATGATGTTCGAAGTCCTCTCCGTTTCGAGCGGCGTCTACGGCGACAAAGCCCGCCGCCGCCGCAGGGGAGACGCAGGATAAGTACCCGGTGCTCGCCTCCAACACGCCCGGAGAAACGTGTGTCCCGAATCGACACTTGGGGGACTCTGACGGTCGAACCACCGGAAGATGAACCATCACGCGCGTCCCGCCCGTGTCCGGTAGCTGTGTCGGAAACGCGGCGTCCACGCCGGAGAGCTCGACGTACACGAACCCGAGCTCTCCACTTGTGAAATCCTTCTGGTTGGTCGAAAGTCGCACCGGATGTCCTCGGCGTGAATTCGCCGGCGGCGGCTGCGCAGCGGGAGATATGCACTCTACTCGTGTCGCGCTCTTCCACACCCCCGCGGTCTCGATGGTCCCGATCTTACACCGAAGCGTGTTGGTATTCGCGAAGTTCCTGCCCGTGATTGCTATCGTCGTGCCTCCCGCAGAGTTCCCCAACCTTGGTGACACAGAGCCAAGCACTGCTCGCGGGGTATACTGAAACTCGACGTCCGAGTACACTCGTCCGAACGTACCGACAGCGTCTGACACGTCCACGACCACTGATTCCTCTCCTCTGTGCCATGGCACCTCGCATCGGGTCAGCATGGACGATATGAAGTGTGCCTGAACGGGTGTATCACCGAGCCGGCACAGGGACGACGGCTTCAGCTCGTCGCCCCACACGTCCAACACCGATCCCGCCTCGCCATAATGCGAAAAGACGCTCTTCACCGACCCTGGCGACGCGTACTGGAACCCCGCCCCGCTAATCGAATTGGACGGGCAGCTCGAAGTCTCCCCGTTCAGCGTGAATTCCACGTGTACCCAGCCCTCTCTGTGCGGCGGGGTCTTGCACTCCACAAGGTCGTCCTCGAGGAATCTGGCCGCCACGCGCGTGGCGTCAATTTTGCATTCCAAGACGACGCCGGAGATGTTCCTGACGTCCGCAAGATTCTTCCCAGCCACCGTGATGAGGTCGCCGCCTCCGGTGGAGCCCTCGTAGGGGTAAATCCACTCAACCTCGGGGACCTCGTATCCAACTGCGTGAGTGAGATGGCAATACAGAGGAAAAAGTCAGAGCGACAAAAGAGACGAACGCGGTTTTGGGCACCGTCCACTCGATCGGCGTCGGAAGAGGAATGGTGACCGGCGCGAGTCGATGCGCACCAGTGGGAACTAGCATAAGGGTCATCAAGAGGAAAACGTGGACGAAACGTCCCCACATGCGACGCATGACGTCGCCCCCAGTCGCGAAGCCCCTGAACGCCCTCGCGTGTTTCTGAGGTGCGCTCCAAGCCGGGACGTCCCGTCTGTCGAGGATGACCATCGTGGCGCTTCCCCTCGAACGGGCACCGATGGCCGACTGCCGGTTCGATCCCCGCTCAGTCAGATGAAGATGCCTCCCGAGCTCGCAGCACGCCTGCTTCCAGGCCCCTCTTCGCCCACACCACCGCACGGGCTCGCGAGAGAACAACGATTTCAGCCAGAGCACCCTTGCCACTGCAAATCGCCGTCTTCCGTCACGCGCGCGTGAGGCGTGGAACACGGGCTCGAAAAAAAAACCGAGCCTCTTCGTGCGTCCACCTACCCCGCGTCTTCCTAAAGCCGCGAGCTGCGCCTGGGCTAGTCCCTCGGCGAGCTACGCGTTGTGATGAGGTCAACGCGATGAGCTCGCAGCTGGACGCTGCTTTTTCCCTCGCTCACACCGGTGCTTGCGTCTCGCTTGACGAGCAAGGCAAAATTCGAACGCCGTTGTTGCCTTTGACGTTTGCGCTGGTGAGATGAGCGCGAACCGAATATTTCAGGTTATGGGACTCGAGCGCCATCGGAAGTCCGCCGCGCTAAAAGGCTGTCCGGAACGACGTCGACGCTCTCTTTCCAAGCACATCAGCACGGCTACAGCACCAGGTGTGTACCCTAACCGCATCGTCAAGAACATTCCCTCGTCGCGAAGGCGCCGAGCGCATCACCCCGAACGCTGTCGTCGAGCGCTCCGCGCAGTGCGAGGCGCTTTTCGCGCGTTAGGGCTTTTGTGCCCGCATCCCGCGCCACGCCGGAAGCGCTGCGCAACCCCGGCGCAACGACACACTCCGACGCGCGACGCTGACCTCTGCGCCTGCCCGTTCTTCCCCAGGTGGTTGCTATATCTGGAGCCATGGTGACCCCCCTCGTTAAGCACAAGATCGTCAAGAAGAGGACTCTGCCCTTCAAGCGGTACCAGAGCGACCGCAAGGTCACCGTCAAGGTGCGTTAGCGCGCCGGCGAACCGGGAATCGCGCGCCGCCGAACCTTCGATTATTCGACGTTGGCGCATTAACGAACGCGGACGAGCTATGAGGATGCATGCCACTGTGATATCACCCCGGTCGCTGCGCCGTATCCCCTACGCGCGCGTTCCGGACGTGCGCGGGCGGCATCGCGCCGATTTTTAGGGTTCCGTGGAGTTTTAGTCCTCACAAGCTCATCGCGGAGACTGACCTCACCCCGTTCCCTTTCATCCGAGCAGGAGTCGTGGAGGAAGCCCCGGGGTATTGATGGCCGTTTCCGCAGGAAGTTCAAGGGCCTGCCCCCCCACCCCAACATCGGCTACGGGTCCAACAAGAAGACCCGCCACCTCCTCCCCAACGGTTTCCTCAAGTTCGTTGTGCGTAACATTGCGGACCTCGATCTGTTGATGATGCACAACCGTAGGTACTGCGCGGAGATCGGCCACGATGTGTCCACTCAGAACCGCAAGGCGATCGTCGAGCGTGCGATGCAGCTCAACGTGAACGTCATTAACAAGGACGCGAGGCTCAGCTCCCAGGAGGCGGAGTGAGCGTGGTAGCGCCAGAGTTGTGGCGGTCGCGGCGACGACCTTGGTAACCTTAGTGGTGCGTCAGGGATGGGTATCCTCGACGCGATGGGTAGCGCGCGTTCGATTTTGCAATGAACGAATGAGATTGTGCGTGTTGCATCTTCATGTTCGTCCACCCGGGGTTCGAGGCTAGATTCTCTGAGCCTCGATTTTGTCGCGACTCATCACTGAGCACTCGAGTCATTCGTCTTCGCACGTCGTTCGGCACCTCCAAAGGTCGCTGCTGCGCACTGGACGGACAGCCTCTGCTCGTTTCCGTCCCGGTGGATATTCAGATGTCGAACGGCGAGGTCAATCAAGAAGCCATCGACGACTTCGTCGTGGTGAGCATGCTCCCTCAGCCGCCGACGTGCTGTGTTTCTCCTCTCTTTCGCCGCCGCCTCTTACGCGTCGCGCGCTCCCGCTCGAACGTCACGATAGCGAGCACCCGCAGATCGCGGTCACCCTTACGAGCACACCTGACGTTCCCTTCATTCCTCTCCTCTGTGTGACAGGCTGCTCGATACGGAGACATGGAGGACGTGCAGAGTTATCTCAGTCAGGGCGTCTCGGTCGACGCGGTGGATGTCGAGGGACGCACAGCACTCCACTTCGCCGCCGCCAATGGGCATCTCGAAGTGTTGGAGCTTCTTTTGAAGAAAGATGCGGACCCGAACATTACTAACGAGCAGGGTAACACCGCTCTGCACTGGGCGTGCGTGAACGGGCACGGGGAGGCGGCGACGCGGCTGCTCGCTGCGGGGGCGAAGACGACGTTGGTGAACGCAGGTGGGCGAACTGCTCTGGACGAGGCGATGCACAACGACAGGCAAGCGTGTGTGGATGCAATCATCACCGCCTCAGGGGTTGAAGAAGAAGAGGAAGACGATGTCGAGGTCGAGGGGGAGGAGGCGGAGGACCAGGGTCCTGAGACGGAGGCGGATAGGTGATGGGTTGAGCTCAGGCGAGCGGAGCTGAAACGCGGCGCGCATCTGATATTTATTCTGAGTCAGCGTCTGTCTATCACTTCGCTGCGGCCAGGTTAGCGGCGACGTCTTTCCAGTCGACGATCTGCCAGATAGCCTTCAAGTAGTCTGGGCGCACGTTCTTGTACTGAAGGTAATACGCGTGCTCCCAAACGTCCACGCCGAGGAGCGGGATGAGGCCTGCAGTTTCGCACGGGTCTTGGTTGGCAGTGGTGGCAACCGAGAGCTTCCCCGAGGCCTTGTCGTACCCGAGCCAGCCCCATCCCGAGCCTTGAACCGCGGCTGTCTGCGTCGAAAATTTTGCCTGAAGTGCGTCGAGCGAGCCGAAGTCGCGCTCAATCATGCTCAGGAGCTCACCCTCCGGGGGGGCGCACTCGCCAGGGGGGGCCAGATTCTTCCAGAAGATGGAATGGTTGACGTGCCCCCCGCCGTTGAACTTGATAGCACCCTGCAGAGCGATCATCCCGGCGACGTCGCCCTTCTGTTCCGCTTCAGCGTACTTCTCCATGGCCGCGTTGAAGTTGGTGACGTAGGTGTTGTGGTGCTTGGAGTGATGCAGCTGCATGATCTCGCCGCTGATGACGGGCTCCAGGGCGCCGTAATCGTACGAAAGGTCAGGCAGCTTGGCCGTCACGATCGTTCGTGTTGACTGGCGCGCGACCACGGGTTTCAGGTGGCTCGCGAGGCGCGAGGCCGTGGAGCGAAGCATCGTCCCCTGGTACGCAGGGCCGTGTTAGTCGCTCGCGTGAGATATGAGAAGATGGACACCCGGGTGGAATATGGGAACTTTTACAAAATTAACAATCGGTCCCCTCGACAAATTCCCTCGCAGCACTGCCTCTCAAGCACACACTGGACGCGAACCATGAGGAAGGTGGTCTCACTCACGTGCATCGCGTTGCTTCTTAGCATCGTGTTCGTGCAGGTAGAGGCCGACGTCTCGGCAGTGCAGTATGCCAGGGCCGAGTTCGTGGTGCGCCGCCAGCCCCGCCATTCGTCGACCCGCGCGGGTGGCATCACTTCAGCCTTCCTCGCCGACAACCGTCGCCCACCACTTACTGACTCATCTCTGCCCCATCTGTCGACGACCAACACATCAGTCATGCCCCGGATGAGGACTCAACAAGTACCCTGAGCTCAAGCGGTTCTTCAGGGCGTCCGTGGAGAAGAACCACTTCGAGAGGGTGCGCATGAACTGGAAACACGGCCACCACCCAGCCGAGTTGGTACTCTTTGACTCCACAGGCGCGGAAGCCTGGCGCGTGAATGCGTATCAAAAGAGCCCGCAGGAATTGCGACAGATGCTAATTGCGCATGGCTTCAAGGAGAAGGTACCCTCGGAAGTTGGGTCAGCTGACCTGTAGGGGTTGAGCCAGCGATCGACGACTCGGGAGAAGAAAGACTTCGGGTTCACGCCTGTCGGCAGACAGCGCCTTGAGTGACGTCCGCGCCGCAAAAACACTGCTGAGGTGTTGGGCGCCGGGCCGAGACGGGCGAGCACAAATGTCAGACGGACGCGTCGCGATTCGATATGAAACTGGACACTACCCTTATGGTTTCAGGGTTAGGTCATTACTTTGGAAAGAGCGACTTGAACCCGCGCCGCTCAGAGAAGACGCTATCCGTGCCCGAGGCAGCATCTGCGCTTGGCCTCGTCGGGTTGACGAGTTCGATTCCTTGGATGGGCGTGAACGCCAGACTCGATGCCATCCCATTCGTGGAGGAGAGCAGCCCACCTCCGCCCTGTTTCGCCCATTTGTCCTGCGCGTGCTTAGGAACTTTCAGCTTCGACGGCTTGGCAGTGAGTCGCAGCTTACCGCTCGCCGCCGCCATTCCAGCAGAGGTACCGAGCGTACCAAGGCCTTCGCCGTCCAAGCCGTACTCCTCCTCCGCGACGTTGAAGTTCACCCTATTCGCCGCTTTCTGCATATCACTTTGACCATAACGCTCCTTCATCGCTCGAGCGCGCTTTCCCCCACGCCGTTTCTTTACCTCGCCGCCTGGGACGGGCAGCGGCTTTGACGTTCGTGCGGGCGGTGGCTCCTGCCACTTCTCAATCTTCTTCAGCATCTCCTCTCTCATCGCTCGACCTGTGTCGCCCGAAGGATCCTGCCCAAACGCATCCATACGCGCCATCAGCGTACATTTCCCCGCCACCAGCCTTGTTGCGCGCATGCGAAGCGGTGGGGGAGTTTTCCGCTGGATGATGTCGCATTGGAAGATGTGCCCGACGTGCAAGTCCCCTGACTTCACCGCGGCGGCGTTTGAGAATCCCGCGGCGTTCTTCCGCTTTTGCCCTAGCACTTGAACACTGTTAGCGGGCATTTTTGATAGCGCTGTGAGCCCACCCGCGACGCCCATAAGTCGTGCGGCTACTTCTGAACCTAGCACCGCCGAGAGATTTGGTGCGGTCTTGTCCATCCGCGACTGTACCAACTCCACAAGCTTACGCCTGTCTTCGTCCATGCGCATCTGCATCTCGCATGCCATTCGCGTTTTCTGCAAGTCGGCATCGCTCAGTGGCTTCCCATTTGTCGTGGATGCGGTGACGGACACGACCATCACGGTGGCAGATGGGAGCACTGCGTCAAGATCCACGGCGGTGGGATCCATCTCGTTCCCTATCGCGCTCACCACCCTGGCGTAGTCGATGGGATGCATCACCAGCGATTCGAGCTCAGGAAACTTATTCCGATACTTGTCACGGATGAAGTTATGCACCGTCTGAATCTCGTTATCGATTTCTACCGACAAGGCGTTGCAGTCCACGATGAGCTGGTACGCGCCCTCATCGACAACTCCGAGATTTGAGGGGGCGGCGCCGGCGCTCGTATCGGTGGCCGCAGCCTCCGCACTGTCCGCCGCAAGCGCTTCGTCCACCTGCTTGACCACACGCTGATAGCGCTCCGAATTGACGAGCTTGAACACTTCCTTAAGGTTGTCGTGGTCCATGCCGTCGGCCGTGTCTCGCCCTGCGCCGCCTGCTTCGGTCCGGGCGCCCTCCCCGGCACCGACACGTTCATTTTCTTGCGCGACCGCGACATCATCCGCGTCCTCATCGTCGCTGAGATCTTGCAGATCGGCGAGAAAAGAATCGGCGAGGGTCGCCATCTGGCCCTTCCTCGCAGGGCCCGAGACCTGACGCGTATCGGAGGGGCGGCGCTCGATGGAGTGGGTTGCCAGAATTTGCTTCTTCGGCCGCATCTATTTTTTATATTTTATGGGTCAAGCTTTTAAGATTGACCGACCCCGAAGGGGTCAGCCTTAAATAATCACGTCATTTCACCTAATTTCACGATATTTTGCGGTCAGTACCAGTAGCATCTTCTGATGACGAGAAAACGTCCG
>MDSW01017478.1_pt1 | contig 10473 bp, 16 predicted proteins | sample 811171 | NCBI WGS metagenome assembly MDSW01 (sample SAMN05326641, study PRJNA326480) | marine metagenome | isolation source: seawater | place: Atlantic Ocean: North West | collected 2012 | reverse complement strand
TTTTTTAGGTCTAAAAAATTGCGTTTAAAAATCGCAAAAAGCCAAAAAAAATAGGATGCCCCTCTCCCGAAGGAGAAGGACACCCTAAAAATTTTTCATAAAATATTTACCATTCTAATTTGGTAATAACATAATCGCCTTCTTCTTCATCGAAGAATTTAAGACTTTTATTCTCAACACCCATCTTATATACATTTAGGCTCAATTGAGAATCTAAAAGGCAATACTTCGCAACCTCTTCATACCTACCTTCTTCCCACCATCTTACTGCGGTTAAACCATCACCGCTTTTTTGTTCACCCAAGTTACACTTAGCCAAATTATCTAACTGCACTCTTTTACCACTAGCCTTTGTCATAAGACGACTAGTATCAATACATCTTGTATCTTTACTATCTAGATATTTTCTTGTGATAAAAATATCCATTGAATCTCTAAGCGCAGGTAAATCAAACCCTATGATATTGTGACCCAATAATTTACCCCCTTTCTGAAAGTGGTCATCCAAGTCATACTTCAACTGCCTAAGCGACTTCACCACCGCATTATCCACATTTACAGGTTCATCAATGTAGACCGTATTGTTAATTCCATCTGTTGTAGTTACGCAGGAAATTTTCCACATATGGGTATTTTGCCATCCCCCAATATCAGCCGCAGTATTCGCTGTTTCTATATCAATTGCTAGTATTCCATTCATTATATTCTACCACCCTTCTCATAACATCGAGTATGTCTTGATGATTATAACCAGTCAATACAAGTTTATTAATCTTTTCTGCCAATTCTCCATCAATACAATATAGAAACAAGTCAATAATTTGCTCCTTATCTAACTCGTTTCTGAGGTATTTGGCAAACTCTCTCGCTACTTCACTTCTCATTTTCCTTCCTCCTCACTTGAACTCTATTACCATTTACTCTTCTTTCATCAAAGAGATGCTCTACATTATCCCATTCTCGATAGAAAGTTGCTCTACCTTTTTGGGTCATCTTCATGTATGTATTTACCATTTGTGTTTTAGAAGCCCAACCATCTTTCTTAGAGCAATTCCGAAACACCTTCATGATAATTGCTTCTCTCCCCTTTTCCTGTATTCGCTTGGGGTTCTTCTTTAATTTATTGCTAAACCACGTTGTAATTGAATCAAAACTTTTATCTGTTAAAGACTTGGCTTGCATAACGTGTCTTTGCTCAATGGTCGGACTCTTTTCAGCAATAGCGCAAATACCTGCCGCTATACTAACATTGTTCAAGGTATTCATTAGGAAAGTATTCAATGCTTCAAAAATGTGGTCTGAAAATCCATCCATGTATTTACGCATACTTTTCCAAACAAGTTTGAGAGCCTTCTTTGCATCGTCTGACCAAATAACAACCTTTCGCTTATCTCCTGTCTTTTCATGTCGGTCTTTACACCACTTGTAAATATCATACATCATGGTTGCAAACTCTTCCGCAAATATATCAGAATCATCCGTAGACTCATCAATGACTCCCACATTGTCAATGTAATCCTCTTCCATTTTCATCTTCAAAGATTCAGGAACTTCTCTAACATAAAGCCACATTCTTTGAAATACACCTTTTGTAAGAATTACCTTTTCTAAACCTTGAGGAGGTAGAGTAGTAGCCCATAGGCTTCTTTGGCAATCTACAACTAAATCTCTTCCCCATTCAGTCAATCTTTTCTTAATCAAATGTGTATCAGAATCCAACCTGTTCATAAACTTCTGAAACATCATTACTGTGTCCTGCTTATGTTGCGTTTCTTTAAAAATACCAGAATGTTCAAACTCATCAAAGGCGATAATACCAGAACCAAATAGCGCACCTGCAATTGGTATATCAATAAGTTCTGGTATTGGGTTGCCTTCAAAGTCTACGTTATCAGCACCTCTAGCATATTCAGGATTAGGTTGGTCAATCTTAATTGTTCCTAATAGGGCTTGGTCTGTAAATGCGTCGGGATTTGATAGAGTAAATTCATTTACACCATTTAGTGGTCCTCTCGGTCTTTCTAATGTTAGAGGATGATTGTTAATCAATTTGAAAACTCTATCCCATACAGGGGATAAAAAGTCAAACATTGTTGTCTTACCACTTCTCGCTGTTTGAATCCAACAGAAATGAATCCGTGTATCAAGGGCTAACTTCCCAACAGGTATTCTTACATGGTCTTTAACCAATTGTCCAACTGTTGTATAGAAAGCCATTGTAGCCGCATAATCATTATGTAATGAAAATTGACCAACAACCTCAACCCATCTATTTACAACAGCGGGCAATTCAACCTTTTCTCTTATTTCTTTTATGGCATCACTTTGGGCCACCTTTTCCATAGCCTCATAAAGTTCCCATTCGTCTACGTTTAAATCTTCTGGCATTAATACTTCACCTCTTCTCTACTTCTTAGTGCATCTAATATATTCGATGCGGTAACTTTTCCTATTCCATCTATAACCATAATATCTTTTATATCTAGTCCTGCTATCTCATAAACAGAACCAAATTGTTCTAAAAGAGCCTTAGCCTTTTCTACGCTAATGCCCGTTATGTTTGTCAGTATATCTACTCTCACGTCATCACTTCTTGTTTTCTTTGGTAACATCTTTTGCAAATCAACATCTTTATCCATGTTATATCTCATAGCAGTAATAATATTAGCCGCTTCTTGAGATGATGTAACCCATATTGGCGTTGTATTTGTGTTCATGGCTATTGCTGAAAATGCACCATAAACCATACGTTTTAACTTTTCACCCCATTGTTTTTGTTGATAGTAGGTCATATTCCTCACCGTGTTAAGATATTCTATGGCTTGAGATACATGACCGTAAATAATCACATAACATTTCTCATAATTATCTTCCATGTTACTTATCTGGTTAAAAATTCTTTTATTTCTAACAGAAGCAAGGAAATCAGACATACTTTTAGCCTCTATTACTATATTTCCGAAGGTATAATCACCAATTTCAATAAATTTCTTCTCATATTTGATTCCCGCTAAGTTACAACAGGTAATTACTGCCTCACTTAGCGAAGAATTCTCTCTAGAATCAATTATCACTTATTCACCACCTGAATATCGCCAACATTTACCTACACAATAACCATTATTGATTAAAGTTTGACAGGATGGGGCTAAATATCGCTTTTTTACAACATAATCTACTGCTTTTCTTGTTTTTGGGGCATTATAATCAATCCAAACGTCTTCATTAGAGGCAATATCTCCAATTTCTTTACAAATTATGTCTACAATGTCTTCTAAAGCCTGTCCACCGACTTCATCTTGTCTACAATTGAGATTTTCTTTGAAAATAACCATATCTGTCAAGATTTCGTTATACCATTGGACTAAATAGTGTCTAACTTGGTGTAAAGGGTTGTGTGTCATTACTGCCGACTTCAAACAAGGTAAAATTGGTAAAGTAGCAGGACTTTCGACACTTTTAATCTCAATTTCAGCAACTTCCATCTTTTTTACGTCAGGCCAATCAACTTTACGACTTCCGTAAGTTACTTTAGGCATATGTCTTGGTCTTATAGACAAATTTAGTATAAAATCTAACCCTTCTTCTAAATCTTCACTACTTAAGTTAATAGAAAACCTTCTAGCACCCATATGATATGTATTTTGCACTCTCCTTAGTCTAGCCGTATTAATAACTCTACTATCTAAGGTCTTTGACTTGTTAATTACATCATGACATATATTGTAAAAGGCTTTTACTCTTCTTAGGTCAAATGTTCTTACACCATAGACAAAGATATAGAAACCTCTACCGCTAAAAGCCATAGTATGCATGTAATCTTCTTTCAAAAGCCAACTGTGTAACTTCTTCAAGTCTTCAAACGCCTGTTCCAATTCTCCATCATGTGCATCAATATCCAAAAAGATGCGGTCAATATTTACTGTATGCTCTAAACCTCTATTGTTAGAAAACTCATCATAATCATACACAGACGTATAGACATTCATTTTACCATTGTGGTCTAAAACGAATTGTCTAAAGTAACCTTCATCATTAACCACTATTCTTTTTGGCTGTATTGCATTATCAACAGGGCTTCCCGCCCATACTTCTCTAGGAAATCTCATATCAAATCCAACCATTTTTTTGTTTCTTCTCTGTTTTCAATTGCTTCACATATGCTACATAACTTCTTATCTTCTTTAGTTACTGTCGCTTTGCACTTCTGGCACTTCATTTCTACCCACCATCTTTGTGTCTTTTCTAATCTGTTCTTTCAATTCTTCTTTGCTTGGGATTTTAGACTTATCATCTGTAACAAACTCCTGCAATATTTCATCCATTTGATAATCAGCATAGGAAACTTGTTCTGAATCCCTATCCAAAACGATTACCGCATTTTCTAATTCCTTTACAACTTCACGCTTCATGTCCTGAATTACGGCTACTTGAAATTCTTCCATAATGGATTCTCGTTTATCTAGATAATCTACAACAAAACTAATGTCAAAACTAGCCTGTTCAATAATGTGATACAATATTGTTTCAATCTTCATTACTTCAGCAAAAGTCCATTGGCGGTTTAGTATGTGGTTAATCAAATCAGACTTAGAACCAATCATATGTATTCACGCCCCCAGTTGCATCACAATGTTCATAATGACCACACTTCTCACACTTCTTGTAAAAGAACTTGTGAGGGAACTCCTTTTCAAAGTATGCAGTAACTAACTTCTTTAACGAATTGATAACAGAAGTCATTGACCTAGACTTTACCTCTTCAACATAGATATAATTAGAGGCAGGGAAAAACCAACCCCAACTTGTAATGCCATAAGTCGGGTCAATACCCTGCTTAATCAAATCCTCAGCCTCGCATTCTTCAAATAGCAGTTGATAAAAGGCCATCTCTTTTCTCATGTTAGTTTTCTTACTGTCTTTCCATGCACCTGTTTTCAATTCAAGTGGGACATAACCATCACCATCAAAGAACATTCTGTCAATGATTCCCTGCAAGTGGATATTGATACGCCCGTAATCTTCTGTATCTAAAACATAAGTAGCGTCAAGCATTACTTCGTTAGCAATTGGCTTATAATATTCCAACGTTCCTTCCTTAACTGAATCAATAAAACGTTCAGCCGACCATGCGCTCATAGCCCTGTAAATTGCCACCGATACTTCATCTTCAGCCTCAGGATAATATTCTCTAAAGTGCTTTACTAAAGCATTGGGGTCATCAATATACTCCATAGCCTTTTCAATATTCATTTCATCCCAAAACTTTTCTTGTGCATCGTGGACTCTTGTTCCTCTTAGCATAGCCTCGCTTGTTTTTTGCTTTCTTTTACCCTCACCAAAAGGGTCATAGGAATAAACGTATGACGCAGGGCAAAAGTTGAATGTTCCAATAGAAGATTTAGTAATCTTCAACGTTGGTCCATCTTCTGCCAATGGATTCCATTGATAGGTAAATCCACTTTCTGTATCTCGCTCGCTCCATTCTTCTACATATTCTTTCAATTTGCTTCCTCCTTTAATGCATCAATTAGTTTTGAGGCTTCGCCTCTTGTCATGTTTGTTGTTATTCGGTTTTCTCCGCCTAATTTCTTGATATACTCTTCTTGTCTTATGGTCATCGCTCCATTAGGATTCTTTACAGTTTTAGCACCACCGCCATTCTGTTCAATGTGTTTTCTTCTCAGACTTGCAGTAGTTTCATCATGACAACTTCTACAAATCTCAATCACGTTGGTTCTAGAATGTATTAGATATTCTTTACTTATCTCTCTACATCTATGTTGGCTGATAATGTGATGCCATTCTGTTTCACCTTCGGCTAGACAAACTGTGCATCTACCAACCTTTACCCACATTTCTCGTTCTTTCTTAACTTCCGCTAAGAATTCTTGTTCAATTTCTCCGACTTCCCCCTTTTTCTTTTGAATACGTTCATGTATATTCCTAAGGGTCTTTAAATATGTTCCTTCTTTCTTTCCCATTAAAACCACTCCGTTAGTGTTTTTTGATAAATGTCCTTTTTGATTAAACCAATGGACCACCCTAAACTCTCAAAAATTAGTTCTGATTTCTTTATCACTTCGGCTTGGGCAATAAACTGCCAATCTGGAGTGTATTTACCATCCACTTCATGAAAGTTTCTGAACGCAATATAATTTGCCTCATTGGACTTTCCACCCCAAATATAATACTTTTCTCGCAGTTCCGCATTATCCATTTTGAAATAGAAATATGAATCACCATTTTCTATTCTACCAATCTTCTGTTGATTGTAATAAATAATACCCGCAACGCCTCCAGCAATTGATTTGTAATCTTCTAACTTTTGACGCAATCTACTTCTTTTGCTTATATCCCTAAGACTAACATCACCTGTATATAATTGTTTATACGAATCATTACAGTATTTGATAATTTCTTCACTATCTGTAAAAGACGAAACCATTTCTAATAGCCTTCGTTGATATGTTTTTGCAAATTTAGTTTCATTACTTTTCTTCATTTCAAAACCCATGACAAAGAATTTATCCTCATCGAGATATTCTCCATCTTTCCATGATAACCAACCGCAGTAACGATTCTTCTTAGTAGATAAGAAAAACTTACTAGCAAATTTCTCAAATTCAAGTTCAACAGGTTCTCTAAAAACCTTCTTGATATAATCGTTTAACTCAACTCGCAACAAGTGGGCTTCCGCTACACCAGATACTTTCACAAAGATTGAATCTGTGTGTCCGTAAATAACTTCATAACCCAACTCCTGAGCCTTAAACGCTGTTTCACGCATAGCCCTTCTCGCTGATGCAGTAATAGATTTAGCCATTTCCATATCGCCCCACCCATAGTTATCCTTAGCAAGAATACCATAGAACGCATTAACGACACGCTTTGTAGCCATTTGTGCTGAATCCCACTTTCTATACTCTTCATCTGTCTTGGCCTCTTTACGCAACTTCTTATATTCATCACGCATAGCCATTAACTCTTTTACAGCCTTTGGCAATAGGCCATCCTTTTTACTGCAATAGTGAATATCTGTTTCACCCTGCCAAAGCATTAGATTCTTTGGGGTCTGATACCATACAGGATAATCGCCCTCTTCAGGATTTCTCTTTTTGGTTTCCCATGAGATATTCATTGATGCCATCATTGAAGGGTATAGCGATTTAAAATCAAATACGGCTACATTTTCATGCAGACCAAATGTTCCTTCAATCTTAGGATTCATAACGAAAGCCGCTTCAAAGTTTTCTTTTGTTCCCTTTACACCAGAAGGTGCAATCCAATCAGCAACACGCATAAAATATACACCTGCCATTTGTGAATTATGGAACGTGGATTCAAACGGACATTTAATCAATCTTTGTAGTGCCAAACTGTTCTCACTAATGTTCATCTTTTCATCAATATCCACGCACAATTTTACGTCTTTTATCGCATACTCCAAATACACTTTAGTATCTTCTAACCACGCCCGTTCATAAAATTCAGAATCTTGAAATTTAGACGTGCTAACCTTTCCTTCATCTTCACCTAGAACCAACTTAGAACAGTCATCCAATTTAAGACTAGGTAATGTTCCCATTTGTGAATCAGTCCATAGTCGTTCAAATCTATCCATTAGACAGAATGTAAGACGGCCTCTAATTGGTTGTGCGCTGTTAATATACTTGTCAATGTTAGAATGTATGGCATCTCCACGCTTATAAACACCCTTAATATTTCTAAGAGGTGAAAGGCGGGTTGCATCTATTCCCATCTCAACTAGTCTGTTGATAACTTTGGGAATATCATAACCCAAAACATACCAACCTAGAATCATATCAGGGTCATGTTCTTCCATTAGAGATACAAAATCTTCCATCATATCTTCTTCTGTTTTATGAAAATGGTTCACAATATTTAAACCTTCAAAGTCTTTAATTTCTTCTGGAAACTGTTCTGGAAACCATGCAAATAAATGGTATGTTTCCGTGTAATTATCATACACGGATAATACTGTAATAGCATCATGATAAATACCCTGCTGTTGAACCTCAATGTCAAAATACCATTTACGCAAATTGTATTCCTTTACCTCCTCAAGTTTGTCTACGCAGTAAAGCCTTCTCATATCTACATCGCCTTGATAGGTTCTGATTCCTCTATTCTCAAGACCTTTCTTGACATTGTATCTATTGTCGGGATGACCATAAAAGACTTTCTTTAGCGGATAACCTTCTAAAGAACGTGCATCAGCAAAAGACATTGTTTGTAACTTGTAATAGTTATCACCATATTTACCCTTGAATACTAGTTGTCTTGGAACTTTTTCGTCAATTTTGACATAAAAGTATGGCTCAAACGGCTCTCTATCCACTACACGTTCATTGTTTTCATCTCGATAAATAAGTTGTATCTCAGTTCCCACATAATCAATTATCATTCTCTTTCCTCCAATCTTTATCAACAGACACTATCAATTCAAATACCTCCATATCAAAGAACTCGTTAATAGCCCATTGAATGTTATCGGTTATTGTTTGTATTAAGTTAGCCTCAGTATATGATTCATCTTCGATGTTGGCTTTAATCTCTACTTTGATTCCTCTTATCATTTATCATCGACCCCATTTCTGTCATGAGTATTTCAACGTCTTCCATTAGTCTTTCAACATATACAGCCGCATCCATTAATTCTTCTTGTAAGTGAGTTAGCCAATCATGTAGGTTTAAATCCCCACGTTCCATTGTTACTCCATATTTTCTCTTACCAACCTTTGCTCTTTCTAGTATCTTAGCACAAACTTGTTCTTCAAATCTACTCATTAGTATCTCCCCTTGTATAATAATTCAATTCTTCTCGCAACAACAATCTGATTACATTCGTTGCAACATCTTCCTTCTAGGTGAATAGGAGCAGGGTTATTACCCCATCCTGTAAAATGTTCACCACACATTACGCATTCATATTCCCGCATTTAATCACCTATTATAGTAAAATGGTTTATTCCGTTCATTTTAAAAATCTCTAGTGGAGCATTTCTAGAACGCACATATGCTGCAAAGTCTACAATCATACGATGGTATCTATATCTCATAAACTGCCCAACCTCTGAATTTTGGATGTTATCTTTCTCTCTAACAATTTGTAAAAGTTGATTATAGAGAGCATTTTTAAATCTATCTTCTTTTAAACTATGAAGGTTAAATGTATCACCCATTATATCTCTTCCCTGAGTTAAAACCAATTGTATAATTATGTCCATTACGGGCAGTTTCTTATTCAGTCTTTTATCTCCTGTTCTGTTTCTACTCATTCTTCTTCACCTATTTTCTTAGAACCTTTGTAGGCTGTTACTAACCTATGATAAATTGATGGGTGTGTTTCTTTAACCCACTTGAGTAAGTTATCTGAATTTAATTTCATTCTTCATCACCCTTAATCAATTCTTGTTCTATTGGTCTATGTATTTCATCAGGATAGAAAAACCTGCCCATGACATACAAACCAATAATAATCATAATTGCGATAAATAATTCCCGCATTATTCTTCCTCCAATACTTCTTCCACATTCTCTAATAATTGTCTAGCCAAACTTCTACTGCCCATAGCATAGGCAATTTGAATAGGCTTACTATGCTCATACTTTCTGAGGAATGTAGCCTCATCCATATCGTTTAACATAGTGGCAATTACAGCATCTAAGTTTTCAATTATCAATAGTATTTCTCTCATATCAATTCCTCAATCTTGGCGCACGAAGCACGGTAACTTTTCTGTTGGCAAATACTGTCGGTCTTTCATCATCAAAAAGAATCACCAATTCATCATCATCTTTGATGATATTACTAATTGGTAAAGACAACTCAACGGTAGCATCACGGTCAGTAGAATCATCATAACCCTCGACATTTGTTTCAACCTTCTGATTGTTTTCAGAAGAAGAAATGTTCAGATTAGGATAACTCCAATCTAGTTTGTAGATTGAATTACCAACACGTTCAGCCAGATTAACTGCCTTGACCACATTATCAGAATGTAGATTTACAACAGTCTTCAACTTTAGTGTATCTGTAACGGCTACACCATCTTCATCCTTATTTGCTAGAATGGTTCTGTTGTCCAAATCTCTAAGTCTAGCACCCAACTTCTCTACAACATTAATGTTAGTATGAGTATTTGCAGGTGGAATGGTAATAATGCTACCATCGCATCTAACTTCTAGATTCTTACCAAAGTGCAATTCCATGTTTTCAGACTTGACAATATATTTCAACAGAATGTCTGTATCAATAATGAATGTGCCTTTACCTTCATGGCTAACTACATCTGCTCTATAACAAACATATGTAAATTCGTTAGCGTTTTGAAAATACACATCATCGTCAATTTTAATAACAACATTGGAAGATAAAGAACCTGTCTTATTACTTCTCCCATCATTGTATTTACCTCTTAGTGTGCAAATCTTAATTGCTTTTTCTAA
>MDSW01112654.1_pt1 | contig 10474 bp, 10 predicted proteins | sample 811171 | NCBI WGS metagenome assembly MDSW01 (sample SAMN05326641, study PRJNA326480) | marine metagenome | isolation source: seawater | place: Atlantic Ocean: North West | collected 2012 | reverse complement strand
ATTCAAATCATTATTTATTGCTTTAATAGTCTTTGTTTCATAACCAATCGTTGAAATTTTGTCAGTTGCTAAAACTTGAATCATGCCCATGATACAAATAAATATAGAAAGAAATATGTAAGGAGTCATATTAATTCTTTTATTAAGATTTTTTTCTAATCTAATTTTTTTATTTTTTGTTATTTTTTTTGTAAATATAGCTTCTGAAGTCTGATTTGCTATAACCATTAGCTTGCCTTCCTTGATTTAATTATTTCTGCAACGCGCATTTTTGCTGATCTAGATGAAGGATTTTTTCTAACTTCTGCTGCGGAAGGTTTGATTATTTTTTTAGTTATAATTTTAATTTTTGCCTGATGGTTGCAATTACATATAATTACCTTAGAGTCACATAAGCAATTGCTTGATTCTTTGCGAAAAAATTGTTTTACAATACGGTCTTCTATTGAATGAAATGAAATAACAACTATTCTTCCTCCAGGTTTTTTTAGTAAGTCGACTGATTTTGATAGTGCAATTTCTAACATATTTAATTCGTTATTTACTGCAATTCTAAAAGCTTGAAAAACTTTTGTAGCAGGATGGATTTTTTTATTGTTACGCCCTTTATAAACTTGAAGAACTAAATTAGATAAATCTTTCGTATTTTTAATTGGCCTTTTTGCAACGATCAGCCTGGCAATTGTTTTGCTGTATCTTTCTTCACCAAACTCACTTAAAATTTTAATTATTTCTGATTCTTTATAATGGTTTATTATTTCATCTGCAGTAATCTTTTGTTTTTGATCCATTCGCATGTCCAAAGGAGATTCATGTTGAAATGAAAAACCTCTTTTGGAGTCATTAAGTTGAATTTGAGATGTGCCTAAATCAAATAAAATGGCATTAATGTTTTTTAAATTGTTTTTTTGAATTATTTTGCTTATGTTACTGAAATCAACATTATGCAAAGAGATTGAGTCTTTATAATCTTTTAAATTTTCTTTAGCGATATTGACTGCATTGATATCCTTATCAATGCCAATTAGATTGACTGCATCATATTTATCTAAAATAGCTTTAGAATGACCACCTGCACCAATTGTTGCATCTAGAAAAGTATCTCCATTTTGCAAATTAATGTATTCTAAAACCTCTTGAATCATTACCGTTTTATGATGAAGCATTTTATTCATCAAGACTCTCCTGATTTTCTAATTCCTGCTCCCATACAGAAAGAGGCCATAACTCAACATAATCACCGCATCCTATAACCGCAATATTTTTTTCATCACCTAATAATTTTCTCAACTGAGGAGGTATCAAAATTCTTCCTTGAGAATCTAAATCTACTTCAAAAGCACCTGCTAAAAAGTTTCTTCTTATTTGTCTTCCAGCTTTTTGCCTGTTGCTTACATGTTCACCAAGCCTTGTAGATGTTTCAGTTTCAAAACCATTAATGGTGTATAGCTCTAGACAGCTGTCAGGACTCTCTTTAATTACGGCTCCATTTATAAATGCAGCTCTGTATCTTGCAGGCAAAGAGATGCGTCCTCTAGCATCTATTGAGTAATCAAATGAACCAAAAAAGTACATGTCAACTCCATTTATTGGGTATATATGGGAATTAAGCCCATTTATACCCATTTCTTATCATTTAAAGTACCAAATTGTGCTAAATTCGACAAGTATTATAGAAAAAAGTATTGTGTTTTTATAAAAGAATATTATTATTCTTATTCGAATAAACAGGTATAATTTAACCTATTGGAGCAATTAGATGTCTAATGTAAAAAAATGGCGAGCATATTTAATCGTTTTAAGTGATTTGGGCTCTCAGGGCAAAAGAGAAGATACAGCTGGTGAATCTGTTAAAAATATCCTTGAAGATAATAATTTTGTTGTTAATAACAAAATTATTATCCCTGATGATTTTGATAGCTTATCAACAATTTTAAAAGAAGAAACTCATCCTGATCATGTTGAATCTGATGTTATTTTCACAATAGGCGGCACAGGTTTATCTCCAAGAGATATTACGCCTCAAGCAACAAAAGCAATTTTAGATATGGAAATCCCTGGATTGACTGAATTAATGCGCATAAAGGGATATGAATTAAATAAGTTAGCTATTATTAGTAGAAGTGTCGCTGGCATAAGAAACAATGTGCTAATCATTAATTTACCAGGAAGTGAAAGAGGCGCTACAGAAAGTTTAGGTTTAATTATTAAACAGCTTGATCATTTGTTAAATCAAATTCAAAATAAAAATGATAATTATCATGAGAGCTCAAGCTATGAAAATTAATCTTTTAACTTTATTTCCTAATTTTTTTTCTTCTCCTTTTGAATCTTCAATTCTTAGTAGGGCTATTCAGCAAGAAATTATTAATATAGATATACATGATCTAAGAAAATGGGGTGAAGGAAAACATAAGCAAGTTGACGATACTTCTTATGGAGGTGGTCCAGGTATGGTTTTGATGCCAGGACCATTAATTAAAGCTATAAACGATATTAAATCTGCGCAAAGTGAAAACTCACATGTTATTTTGATGACCCCTCAGGGAGAAAAACTTGATTATGACACTGCAAGCAAGATTGCATTAAGAAAAAATATATTAATTATTTGTGGTAAATATGAAGGAATTGATGAAAGAGTAGTAGATAATCATGTCGATCAAGAAATTTCACTAGCAGATGTTGTTTTTTCAGGTGGTGAGGTCGCTGCTTTATCCTTGATTGATGCTATATCTCGATTAATTCCAGGGGTATTGGGTCAACCAAATTCTCTAATTGAAGAATCTTTTTGTGATAATTTATTAGAATATCCTCAATATACTAAACCTTCTACTATAGATGGATTAGATGTTCCAGAAGTACTACTATCTGGCAATCATAAAAATATTGATGAATGGCGTAAAAAACAAAGACTATTGAGAACAGCAAAGCGAAGAAAAGATTTATTAGAAAAAAAAGAATTAAACTCACAAGAAAAAGAATGGTTAGTTGAAAGTAATGATGAAACATAGAATAATAATTGATATTGTTTTTTGAAAAGAAATAACTATGAATAAAAGTTTTTTAGATAAAGTTCCTATAACTGCTAATCCTCATCTTGAGGATATTAGCCCTGGTGATCAAATTCGAATTTCTTATAGAATCGTTGAAGGAGATCGTGAAAGGCTGCAACCGTTTGAAGGCATAGTAATAAAAAGACGTAATGGTAAAGACGGTAGTATAACTGTTAGAAGAATAGCTTCTGGAGTAGGCGTTGAAAGAACTTTTCCTTTGCAGTCAAACAGAGTAGAAAAAGTTGATTTAATTCAACGAGGTAGAGTTCGACGCTCTAAACTCTATTTTTTACGTGGTCGTACAGGAAAATCTGCTAGATTAAAACAAAAATAATTTATTTACTATCTTATGTATTATTGGCATTATAGTTGAATTCAATCGTAATCAAATCTGCTAAAAAAAATTCCGCAAAAAAATTTGTTAGAGTAGCTGTGAATTTAGGTAGACCATCAAGAATGTTGTTTAGCTATCATTTAAAAGAACAAATGAATATCCAAAAAGGAAATTTAGTACTTGTTCCTTTTGCAAAAAGAATGCTATCCGCAATTGTTGTAGATGGCCCACTTGATATGCCTGGCTATAGCGGCAAGACACGACCAGTTGACAGCGTAGTTAATGAGATTCCTCCAATAGATATAAAGCATATGCACACTGCAAAATGGATTACAGATCGCTATCTCGCACCTTTCTGGGAAACATACTCAATGATGCTTCCTCCTGGAATAAATAAAAAACCTATAGAGTCCATAATTAAAACAAATAAACCGATCGAAGATATTGAAGGCGTAGCTTTAGAGATATTAAGTGCTGTAGATGATAAAGCTATCCCTATTAACAATTTAAAAAAAAAATTTCCAAATAAATTTTCAACTCATATATTAAGTCTTGAAAAAGCTGGTTTAATATCTAGAATTTACGAGTTGCCTTATCAAGATACTTCAAAAATTCATAATCAATACATAGAAATTAAATCCAGTAATTCTTCAGCTAATCATTTTATCTCTAATCAAATGGGTAATAAGAAAACTAAAATTGCAAAATTGATTAAATATTGCAATTTAAATAAAAATCAAAATTTATCATATGATCTGCTTATTGAAAAATTTGGGCAAATAACCATCAATCTAGCCATCAAGAAAGAATTAATTAAGATTAATAGTAATGATAAATCTGTTCTTTTGAATTTAGAAGAAAAAAACTCGCAAGAAATATTAGATGAAACCTGCTTGGTTCATGAAAAAAAAGCAAAAGACATTTTAGGCTTTTTAATAGATAAGTCAAATTATATTGAATCTTATTTAAATTTAAGAAGCATTATAAATATTTTTGGACGTAACTCTAAAAGCGCTATTGATTATCTATATTATTGCAATATGATTAATTTTGTTGGACAAACAGAAAAACTAGAATTAGATAATTCGGTGATAAAAAACCTCACATCTACTCTTATTGAAGACCAAGAAAAAATCTATAAAAATTTACAGGATTCAATTGATTCTAATAATGGTAGGTCTTTTTTACTATATGGCCCCAATGACTCAGGGAAAAAAGAAATTTGTTTACACTTATTAAAATCATTATTAAAGAATTCTAAGAGCGCCTTGGTTTTATGTCCAACAATAGAAAAAAGCCAATTATTTTTTGATCGTTATAAAAAATTTTTTAATCGTAATTTTACTTTGATGAATTCACAATTTTCAAAACAGGAATTTCAAAATAAATGGAGTCAAATTAATAATTTGGATTCCCAAATTGTCGTTTCAACAAAATTTGGCTTTACTTTACCCATTAAGAATCTTAAGGTTTTAATAATCTCCGACGCTGATCATTTTGCATATAAACAAAATTTTAATTTGCCTAAGTATGATATTCGTGAAATTGCCGAATATTTATCAAAAAAATTTAATGTTATTACTATTTTTTTATCTACTACAATGGATTCTTATCTCTGGTTTAATGCATATCATCAAAAAATTGAACGCATTGATCTTCCAGGTAAAATAAACAAAATATTACAAACTAACGGTAGATATAAGGCATGGCGAAAAATTAGTGCGCCAAATATTACCATTGATGAAATACAGGATCCTTCAGTTATTTTTTCAGAGGAAGTCATCAATGATCTACGTAAGAATACTGAAAAGGGAATTCAAAGTATTGTTATTATTAATCGGAGAGGGTACGCAAGATATCTCGAGTGCAAATGTGGTAAAAAAAATCTGTGTCAAAAATGCAGTTCTCCTATATCTGTTCAGCAATCAGACAATATGAAAAGTGGCAATCGTTATTTTCAATTTTGTTATCAATGCGGATATAGATCAAGGCTGCTAAATGATTGTCCTGAATGTAAAAGTCAATTTTTTCCTTTAAGAGTGGGCACTGGTTATGTAGAAGAAAAATTAAGATCAATTTTAGATAAAACAAAGATTGTTAGGCTTGATAGTGACTCAATTGCTGCATATGGCTCAGAACAAAGACTACATAATGCAATTAAAAGTGCTGATATTATCATAGGTACAAAAAAAGTTTTAGATATTTATGACTTAAAAGACGCTACGTATCTTTGTTTGTTGTTACCCGAATATCATAATAATGAATATGACTATAAATATAATGAAGGAATTTTTCAATTTATTATGGAAGCATCAGACATAATTGATAGCACTAACCCATTAAATAAATTAGTTGTTCAAGCCTTAAATCCTAATAATGAAGTTATACACTTAGCATTACAAAGAAAAATTGATGAGTTTTATATTAAGGAATTGGAATGGCGATCAATTTATGAATATCCACCACTAGTTCAGCTTTTTAAATTTGAATTCAGTCATATTGATGGTAGTTATGCTGCAGAAGAAGCAAATAGACTTTATAGATTATTGAAAAAAACATTGATTAATAAAGATATTAAAATTTTTGGTCCTATTAAATTGCATAATGACATGATAAATAATAAATATCGATGGACTATTTATGTTAAAGGAAATGAAGCAAGTGTAACATTGCAGCAGGTTGATATCCCATTCGGTTGGCAAGTAGAGTTAAACCCAGATAATATTGCATAAAGGATACAAATGATGAGACCAATAAGATATTTAGGTGACCCAGTTCTAAGAGGTAAAACCGAAAATGTCAAAAGCATTAATCAGGATATAAAATTATTAGTTCAAAGTATGTTTGCTTCGATGCAAAAAGCAAATGGTGTTGGGCTTGCTGCGCCACAAGTAGGTGTTAATTTGGCAATTGCAGTTATTGATATTCCAGGGCACTTACCTTTTGCGATCATTAATCCTAAGATCACAAAATCATCTGGGAAGCGCATCGTTGAAAATGAAGGTTGCTTATCTGTTCCTGGATATAGAGGCAATCCGCAAAGAAGCATTGAAGTTCATGTTGAGGCTACAAATTTGGATAATAAGAAGATCAAATTTCAGGCAACTGATAATCTACTAGCACAAGTTCTAGAGCATGAAATTGACCACTTAAATGGTACGTTATACTTGGATCGAATCGATGATATGTCCAGCGTGCAAAAATTGAATACAATGAATTGGGAAGAAGATGATTAACATAACAACTCCATTTATTTTTATTGGACTTAAATAATGGAATTTATTTTTCCAGTTGTTATAGTTGCTGCATTTTATTTTATTCTTTTAAAGCCAGTTTTAGGAGAGCAAAATAAGAGAAAAAAAGTTATTGCTAATTTAAATGTTGGTGATAGAGTAGTAATTTCAGGAGGCATTATTGCTGTCATAAATGAAATTCTAGTGACTGACGATGGTGCAAGTATTTTGAAGTTGTCTTTGTCCAAAAAAAATTTTATTTATGTATATCCTGAAGCCGTGGAAAGACTTGTTGAGGATAGTGTTATTAAAAATTTAGACGATATAATAAATTAAATGAGAAAGTAGTAAATATGTCTAGAAGATACACATTTTCATTAATGCTTTCTATCTTTTTTATTTTGTTTTCTATATATCTTTTCTTTCCAAAACAAATACCAGGCTTCTTGCCTCAAAGTGTTTCTGAAAATCTTATTTGGCCTTCAATTGGTGGCGGCATTACTATCGGTGATGCACAGAGAAATGAAATGAGATTAGGCTTAGATTTACAAGGAGGTACTCGTCTATTGTTGAAAGCCATTTTCCCAGAAAACTTTGAAGGCAATGCCGAATCTGTTATTGAGGGTACTATTCAAGTGTTACGAAAGCGTGTGGACGGAGCTGGCGTCTCTGAATCTGAAATAACTTTGCAGGATAATGATAAAATTTCTATACAGTTGCCCGGCCTTTCAACTGAGGAGGCGAGAAATTTACTTGGGCGTACTGCAATGTTAAAATTTTGTGAACCAGTTGAAATTGCTCCTTTTGAATCAGAATCATGTGATCCTGCTGGCGACTTTGTTCAAGCCTTTGGGGAAGTTGAAAATAATATTATCCCTATGTCTGGTTCATTACTAAAAGCCAATTCATATGTGGGGACAGATGCACTGGGTAATCCAGCCGTTGTTTTTGAATGGCAGGGGGACGGACCAGAGGTTTCAAGGCAGGTTACATCCAGATTAATTGGTAATCGATTGGCTATCTTTCTTGATGACGAGGCTTTGTCAGCACCTACTGTTCAGGCGACCATTACAGAAGTTGGTCAAATTACTGGTTTGAGTCTCGACAGAGCACGACAATTAGTTATTCAATTGAATTCAGGTTCGCTGCCTGTTGATTTACAAATTTTATCTGAACAGAGCGTTGATGCTACTTTGGGAAAAGATTCTGTTGAACAATCTTTAATTGCTGGTCAATTAGGCCTTTTGCTAGTTTGTATATTTATGATTTTATATTATGGATTCATGGGCCTTGTATCTGTTGTCGCTCTTTTAGCATATTCATTGATTACTCTTGCTGTATTTAAATTGATTCCAATTACACTTACGCTTGCTGGTATTGGTGCTTTTGTATTGTCAGTAGGAATGGCCGTAGATGCAAATATTCTTATCTTTGAGAGAATGAAGGAAGAGTTAAGGCGAGGCAGAAGCTTTGTTAGTTCTTTGGATATTGGCTTTGGTCGAGCATGGCCGTCAATTCGAGATTCTAATGCTACAACATTAATTACATGTTTAATTTTGTATTCTTTAGGAGGAGGTATCTCCTTGCCAGGCATGGGAGCTTTTAGTGCACCATTAGTGCAAGGCTTTGCTATTACATTAGCTATTGGAGTGCTGATTTCAATGTATACTGCTGTCTTTTTTACAAAATCTATGCTTTATTTTCTTGGTAAATCAAAATTTGTTAGAAAAATTACAGGCGAAGACTTATGAAATTGAATTTTGTTAAAACCAGATTTTATTTTTTTGCTGTAAGCGGTGTTTTAATGGTATCCTCAATTATTTTATTGCTAATTCCTCCTGCGCTTGTCCCAGGCATAGATTTTTCTTCAGGAACGACAATGTTGATATCAAGTGAAACTAGATTCCAGCAAGCTGAGTTAAGAGAATTATTTAATGGTTTAAATCATCCTGAAGCAAGAATACAAACTTCAGAAACTGATGACGGTTTTCAATATCTTATAAGAACTAAAGAACTGCAAGTTCCCCAGGATGCTTTTACTTATGCTGGCTCTGTTACAAATATAAATAAGCAGATTTCTTCTCCTCGAAAGATTGAAAAAATTGGCACTCTTGTTGCAGGCGGTAATGAAGATACAAAAGAAATAATTTTCCTAAGAGGCTTATTAGATTCCGAACGTTCTTTAATGAAGATTGCTTGTGATTATAATTTAGGAGGCATTGAATTTGAGGTGCCTCGTGACACTATTTTGGATGTCATAGTTGAAGCGGATGAAAGTTGTGGTGCTCAAAAAAGTACGCAGTCCTATACAGTGCTGTATGAAGACAAACTAGCTTTTATTGTCGGAAGTGATGCACGGGATTATGCACCTATAAAACAGGAACAATTCATTAGTTCAGGATTGGGTGAGCGCTCTGAAATTGAGCAAGCAATTTATAATCAGTTTGGTGAGTTCCAACTATTAGAATTTTCATCGGTTAGTCCAATAGTATCTAATATCGCCGTCAGAAACGCATCTATAGCTGTTATTATTGCAACTTTTTTTATTATGGCTTATATTGCATATGCATTTAGCGAGATGCCAAAACCATTTAGATATGCTCTAGCTGCGATAGTTGCCCTTGTGCACGATATAGTTATTGTCATAGGTATTTTTTCTATTCTAGGTAAATTATGGGATTTTGAAGTCAATCTTATGGTCATCACAGCATTGCTAACTATTTTAGGATTTTCGGTACATGATTCCATTGTTGTTTTTGACCGTATTCGAGAAAATATAAATAGAAATCCATTAAACGATTTCATAGATAACGTTAATACAGCATTAATTGAAACTTTAGCTCGTTCATTAAATACATCAATTACATTATTATTAACCATTATGACAATGTTATTTATTGGCGGTGCTACCATTAAGGAATTTTTAGTGACAATGATGGTTGGTGTAATTATTGGAACATATTCCAGTATAGCAATTGCTGCTCAATTTCTTGTTTCATGGGAAGCAGGCGATTTTGATAAAGCTATTAAGAAAATTGGCTTACGTAAATCTATTTGAATAAAATTCTATACTCGTCCTGACGAATAGTAATATGTTCTTCATCCATATTTTCAAGAATAAATTGAGCCACTTTTCTGTTGATGCCTAAAAAATCTCTTACTTGGGCAAGTGTTACTTTAGAATTCTTTTTTAATAGATCGATAATTTTACTTTTTGCATCTTCATAGTTTTTTTCATATAAATATAAATTTTTTTCAATGATTTTTACTTCTTTTTTTGTAGCAAGGATCATTTGTAATTCTTTAGAAAGATTGATTTTTATAGGATGGAGATTAAAAGCTTTGATTTGTTGAATTGTTTCCTCAAGTAATAAGGATTGTTTGCGCGTCAATTGATTTCTTATATTGGTTAAATAGAATTCACGTCCATTGTCGGTACCTATAGCATCAATTTGTTCGATGACTTGATACAATAAATGTTCTTCGATATTCATTTTTTGAGTAAGCTCTCGTAAGTGAATTGAATTTTTTAATTTATTTTTTTCAAAATATTTTTCCATTTTTAAAGTTACTTGTTTTATTAATTTTTCAATTGTTTCAGTAGCAGCAAGGAAATTATTACCTTGAAATTTGTAATATGTAATTTTATTTGAACTGATTAGATTATCTATATTTTGCTTCATTTCTTTTAAATTCATATGCGCAATTTCAGAGAGATTGTCTTCTTGAATTGTCTTTCTATCTATGATTGCTGCAAGGATCATTTCTGAAACATTGCGTTTAGAAATTTCTCTTAATCTATAGATTTCTTTTTCATTAAATCGATTATATTTGTATGTTGTAGTTCGTAAGAT
>MDSW01140579.1_pt1 | contig 10475 bp, 7 predicted proteins | sample 811171 | NCBI WGS metagenome assembly MDSW01 (sample SAMN05326641, study PRJNA326480) | marine metagenome | isolation source: seawater | place: Atlantic Ocean: North West | collected 2012 | reverse complement strand
TTAAACTATTTTTTTGCTATTGCTAACCAGGAATATCCATGTCTATGTTTAATGTTTATATCTTTGAAGCCAGTTTCTTTAAGTAAAGCAATAAGTTCTTCTTTTTTAAAATACTTTGAAAAAGAAGGGTTTAATTGGTCAAAAATTATATAGTTTCTTTTTTCAAAAGAGCATTTTCCAAAAACCTCTAGCATATATTGTTGCATAGGTAATTTTAAAAATTTACATAAGAATATATAAAAGTAGCATAATAGATTTAGAAAAGCACAAAACATTCTTAGAACCCTATCAGGAAACATTCTGGTAATTCTTCTCATATTATTAAATATTAATAAGTATAGTTCATTACCTTCATATCCATATACCCAAATTATAAATTTCCCGTTTGGTTTAATGCTATCATAAATTTCCTTACAAGCTTTTTTATAGTTAGGAATATGATGGATAACACCAAGAGAAAAAACGTAATCAACTTTTTTTCTAATTTTTAAATCCTCAGCTTTTATATTTAAAAACTCTATTTTTACTTTACTTAAAGCATTATTTTTTTTTGCTATTTTAATTGCTTGTGAAGGCTCCACCGCAATAGCCTTTTTTGGAAAAAATTTTACTAAGTTATTTAATATTCTTCCTGAACCTACTCCAACTTCCATTATAACTTTATTTTTTACAGATGCTAGATTAAAAGGGTTTACTATGTCTTTAAGCATATCTTTGGAACCCCAATAATCATCTATATTAGAGTCGATTATGAACTGTTCACCGAATTCTTTATAAGACTCTTTGTGATCTATTTTCATTTAAGTTTCCTTATTTACCTATATTAACTATTAAAATTATTATTTATACTTTTTTCTAACATATATAATGACCATATCATTTTTCTGTTATCTTGACCCTGGTAATGAGAATTTAAAATATTTTTAATTTTATTTTTATCAACAAACTCCAAAATTTTAGTCTTATTTGAGGTCAATGTTTCATGAACTTTTTCTTTTAAGGATGTCCTAAGCATTTTTGATAAAGGTATCGCAAAGCCATGTTTTTTTCTTTCTATTATATTTAATGGCAATTTATTTTTACAGACTTTTCGTAAAATATTTTTAGTATGAACTTTTATTTTTAAGCTCTCAGGTATAGAAGTGGAAAATTCAATAATATTTTTTTCTAAAAAGGGGGCCCTTACCTCAAGACTATTATACATAGAAGCTCTATCTACTTTTGTTAAAATATCATTAGGTAAATAATTTTCGAAGAACATTTGAGTGATTTGGTCATGAGTGCTTACTTTTGCATCTATCATATTGTTTCCAAGTATATTTATAATATTTTCATTTTTCAAATAGCAAGCTTTAAAATTATTTAAGAAAATATTATCTATGTCATTTTTAGTAAAAGATGACATCCATCTAAATATTTGTTGGTTTGTCTTATAGCCAATTCCTTTGCTGATTTGTTTCATTAAAAATAAATTACTCATGTAGTTATCTTTATATGAAATACAATTAAATATTTTATATAGTAATTTTCCTGAAAGTTTAGGAAAAACACTTAAAAGTTTCATTATATTAATATGCTTAAAGGGAGAGTATCCACTAAAAAGTTCGTCAGCTCCATCACCGGAAAGAGCAACCTTTACATGCTTCCTAGCAAGTTTAGAAACTAAGTAAGTAGGGATAATTGAAGGATCATTTAATGGTTCATCAATTTTCTCTTCTATATCAGATAAAGTAGATAATAAATCTTTTTCTTGCAGTAGAAGAGTATGATTTTTTATTTTTAAGTGGTTGCTTACAATATTTGCAAATTCAGATTCATCGTAACTTTTATTGTCCATTTTAATAGTAAAAGATTCTATTTTTGAGGAATACCTTTTTCCATAATAAGCAATTAAACTAGAGTCAATTCCTCCTGATAAAAATAGTCCAACTGGAACGTCAGCAATTAACCTTTGTTTTACACTTTCCTCAATTAATTTTTCTAAGTAAATAATAGTATCTTCTTCTGATAAATTATTTTTTACTTTTTGGGTAAATCTCCAATATCTATGACTGGTAATTTTTTTTTTATGATATTTAATGTACTCCCCGGGTTGTACTTTTTGTATATTATTAAATAATGTTTTATTAAGAGTAATATAATCAAGGTGAAGGTAGTCTGCTATTGAAGAGTAATTAAGACTTGTTTTAAATAGAGGAAAGTCAGTAATAGTTTTGATTTCTGAACCAAATATCAAATAATCATTATATGAGGAAAAGTATAATGGTTTTTCACCGGCTCTATCTCTAGCCAAGTACAAAGCATTATCTTTAGCAGAGTAGTAAACAAATGAAAACATTCCATCAATTTTTTTAAGAGTTTCAACTACGCCAAAGTTAATTAAAAACTTGAAAAGGACTTCTGTATCAGACAAGTCTCTAAGTTCAATACCTTTATCTTTCAATTGTTTAGCATATTTCTTATATCCATAAATTTCCCCATTAAAAACGAGACAATCTTTAGAATGGTAGTCAACTGAAGGTTGGGTTCCTCCTTTTAAATCAATTATGGATAACCTATGATGGCCTAACGCGATTTTATTGTTTCTATATATTGAAGTATTATCTGGCCCCCTATATCTTATTCTGTTCAACATTGATCTAAGATACAAATTATCTTTTTCTTCATTTATAGAAGGTAAAAAACCTGCAAAGCCACACATTACTTTATTCTTTCTTATTTTTTTTTTTAATTATATCTTTAACTAAATAGGATTTATTATTTGTAGTTTGAAAGTATATTCTTGATTGTATTTCTGCAACTATTCCTAATAAAATGCATAAAATACCAGATAACAGAAAAAACATTGTAAGTATGGGAAGAGGAGTAAGTATAAAAGAAACATCTCTAAAGATTTTCAACCAAATTGCGTAAATAAAAATAAATATCCCTAATGTAATAAATATAAAACCTAATTTACCAAATAAATGGATTGGTCTGCTTATTAATTTTTCAAAAAATTTTACAACCATAAGGTCTAATATAACTTTTGGAACTCTTGAAATTCCATATTTGCTCTCACCTGAATGTCTTTTATTATGCTTAACCTCTATTTCATAAACTTTTGCACCTTCCCATCTTGCATATATTGGAATGAATCTGTGCATTTCTCCATATAACTTAATATCTTTTATAACCTCTTTTTTATAAGCTTTTAATGTACAACCATAATCATGAAGTTTAACACCCGATATTTTTGATATTATATAGTTTGCTATTTTAGATGGAAGAATTCTTGACAAATTATTATCTTGTCTATTTTTTCTCCATCCTGAAACTACATCATATCCTTCATTAATTTTTTTAAGTAATTTAGGTATATCTTCAGGATCATTTTGTAAATCACCATCCATTGCAACTATAACTTTTCCAGTTGCATAGTCAAAACCTGCTTGTAATGCGGCTGTTTGTCCATAATTTCTTTTAAAATTTACACATAAAAAGTTATTATTATTTTTAACAATATTATTTAAAATATTTAAGCTTTCATCTACACTGCCATCATTGATAAATATTACTTCATAATTATAACTTTTTAGACTAAGCGATATTTTTTTTGCAAGAATTTCTAAATTAGTAGCTTCATTATATATAGGTATTATTATGGAGATCATATCATCAACTAAATATATTATTTTGTAGGCAGTAATCGAATGTTTTTTTAATTCCTTCTTCTAAAGATGTTTTTGCATGCCAGCCTAAGTTATTTATTTTTTTTGTATCTAATCTTTTTAAATAAGTTCCATCTGGCATAGAAGTATTATATTGAATTTCAATTTTATGGTCTAATACTTTAGCTATTTTGAAGGCTAGTTCAGTTATACTTATATCTTTTGAGGTTCCTATGTTTATAGGTAAAGACGAATCATAATTTTTTAAAAGAAAGCATATAGCATCAGCTAAATCATCAACATAAAGAAATTCTCTTCTAGGTTTTCCAGAGCCCCAAATTTCAATTTTATTTGTACCATCAAGTTTTGCGTCATATATTTTTCTTAATAATGCCCCTAACACGTGACTGTTGTCTGGATCAAAGTTATCATTAACTCCAAAAACATTGCTTGGCATTACTGAAATAAATTTTTTTTTATGTTCCTCATTTATAAATTTACATAATTTTAGACCTGCAATTTTTGCTAAAGCATATCCTTCATTTGTTTCTTCTAAAGGGCCATTCATTAGAGCGCTCTCTAAAATAGGTTGGGATGTATCTTTAGGATAAATACATGAGGACCCGATGAAAACCAATTTCTCTACGTTAAGTTTTGAAGCTAAAAAAATAACATTATTTTGTATCATTAAGTTTTCATATAAAAATGAGGATTTATTAAGCATGTTATATTTAATTCCGCCAACTTTTGCTGCTGCGAGGATTATAATATCGGGCTTATTTATTTTCATCCAACTTTCTGTAGAATGCTGATCTAGCAAATTCAAGTCTTTCCTTGGAACTTTTAAAATTTTGCAATCTTCGTCTTTTAATCTTCTAACAATAGCGCTTCCGACCATTCCATTATGGCCAGCAACCCAGATTTTTTTCTTTGAAATATTAAACATTGCGCTAAGGACGATTTTTCAAGAAGTATTATTGATATCATTTTGTATCATCTCAGATACAAGATCTTTAAACTTTATTTTAGGTTTCCATTTTAGCAATCTTTTAGCTTTACTGGCATCTCCAAGTAAATAATCAACTTCAGTAGGTCTAAAATATCTTTTATCTACTTCAATTAAAATTTTATTGGTTTTAATATTGTATCCCTTCTCTTTAAGACCTTGTCCTTTCCATTTAAGAACTACTCCGATTTCTTTGAAGGCTATTTCACAAAACTCTCTAACAGAATAGCTTTTTCCAGTGGCTAAAACGAAATCTTCAGGAATTTTATAATTATTAATTTTCCACATTCCCTCTACATAATCTTTGGCATGTCCCCAATCTCTTTTTGCATCAAGGTTTCCAATCCAAAACTTTTTTTTTCTTCCATGGTAAATATCTGCTACGGCTCGAGTAATTTTTCTGGTTACAAAAGTTTCTCCTCTAAGCGGACTTTCGTGATTGAAAAGTATACCATTACATGCAAACAATTTGTAAGCCTCTCGATAATTTTTAGTAACCCAATATGAATATAATTTCGCAGCGGCATAAGGACTCCTTGGTTGAAAAATAGTTTTTTCATTTTGAGGAGGTGCAGATTTGCCAAACATTTCTGACGTTGATGCCTGATAAAATCTAACTTCTTTTTCCATATTCAAAGTCCTGATAGCTTCTAACATTCGTATAGTTCCTAACGCATCTGAGTTTGCAGTATATTCAGGGGTTTCAAAGCTAACTTTAACATGACTCTGGGCTCCTAAATTGTAAATTTCTTGAGGTTGTACCTTTTGAATAATTCTAATTAAGTTAGAGGCATCAGTTAAATCTCCAAAGTGCATTCTAAAATTTGCTTTTTCTTGGGGATCAGCATAAATATGTTCTACTCTTCCAGTGTTAAAAGAAGATGACCTTCTTTTGATACCGTGAACTTCATAGCCTTTACTTAAAAGTAGATCAGCAAGATATGCACCATCTTGACCAGTAATTCCTGTTATTAAAGCTACTCTCTTTTTCATACCAAATTTATTTTTATTGTAATTATCTTAATACCGCTGATATTATTAAACAATTAAATAATTATAAATTATGATTTTAGTAACTCAAAAGATTCTTCATATCTTTTCATTTTTAATTTGCTTTTTTTCAACTTGGATTATTATTGGCGCAATTCCTTCTTTACAACTTGATGGAATGTTTAAACAAGTTGATACGCAAATATTTTTTCTGCACATGTGTGGAAGTATACTTTATTTTTTTAAAGCTATAGAAATGTTAATTAATAGAGATAAAGTAGAGCAAATAAATAATACTTTTTTCATAATTATATTTTGTATAGGTGCCTTAAGTTTAATTTCTTCCTCAGTCAATGATATTTTTTTTTTAAGTTTTTTGGGTTCAACTCAAATAGGGCAAGGCGCACTTTGGTATTTTAACTTTGCTATTCTTACTCTTTGTTTTACTCATGTAATTAAAAATAAAAAAGTAAGAATTTTCTTTCTTTTAAATATTTTGTTTTTAGTAACAATAGTAACTATTTTTACAATTCATCCTAATTGGAAAGGGTTTAAGGTTACGTTTTTTTACTTTACCGACTATCTTTGTTACTTTGGTATATTAACATTTATTATCTTTACATCAATTGTAAATGATAAAAGAATAATCTTTTTAGCATATTGCTTTCTAGGTTATTATCTTACTTTATTAGATAATACTGCCTCAATATTTTTATGGGGTTTTGTTTTTTTGCTAGGATTGTCTTACCAAATATTTATGTTCCTGCAACAAAATTTAATAATAAAGAAAGTGCAATTATTTTTTTACTCTAACTTATTTTTTGCCTGCTCTGTAGTCATGATTTCCATATTAATTTTAGTTTCTTCCTTAGTTTTATGGAAAGGGGATGGAGCTCTACCAGAAAGCTTACAAACTTCTGTTATTTCATCATTGGTAGTAAGAGGAAAAGTTCTAGAGATAGCTTTATCAGACTTCTTCATCATGAAAAACTTATTATTTGGAGAAGGGTGGGGAAAGATTTCAGATTTATTGCTTGCGCAAATGAATGCCTGGCAATATGACCAACTTACAGTAGGATTTAATTTACATTTTCATACACACAATGAATTGGCTGAACATTTAATTAGTACAGGAGCTTTTGGAGTTATTTTATTTTTTACATTAATCTATTTCACTTTAAAAGAGGCTGAAAAAATATCAATTTATAATAAGCTAGGTTGGTTATTATTTTTTTATGTATCTTGTTTTTGGTTTTTTTGGGCAGGAACACTTCCTATAATAGCATTAGCTCTTGCTAGTGTGGGACTCACTAAGCAAACTATAGTGTCAAGTAGAATAATTTATCTTTTAAAAACGAATATTTATATCCCTGTGCTTTTTTTTACAATAATAGGTTTTTTAATAGCATATGGTGCCTGGCTAAGTTTATCATATACCAAAGAATATAAAAAAATGAGTTTTGGTGAATTAACCTCTTTTTCTAGCAATCAGGAACTCAATGATATTAATTGTCAGAATTACTATTTTGACAGAAAAGGTGGGGAGACAATTGTCCCTTTTATGAACACATTTCCCAGTTATATAATTAGAGAAGACATAGAAAATAATGAGAATTACCTTAAAGTGGTAGAGATGGTACAATGTTTAGCTGAGCAAATTATTTATCACTCTTCTCCAAAACTGCATTTGTTAGCTGCAAGCATACAATTAGATAGTAAAATGTTTTATTCAAACTCAACATTGGTAAAAAACTTATACAGTACAGAAGAAAAATATGAAAAATTAAGAAAAAAGATTTTTTTATTAATTAATAGAGCTCCTGCAAGAGGAGATTTGATCATGCCTTTTATAGCAATTTCATTAAAAAAAAATAAATTAGAGGTAGTTGAACAAGTTTGTAGCAAAAAAGAAATTAAGGGTATTTTTGGCTACTGTAACTTATTTTATGCCTACCAACACCTTAACTCTAGTAGACCTTCTAAAGATGATGTAAGTAAAAGTATTGAATATTTAAGTATTGCTGTAAAAGATGGTATTCTAGAAGAAAAAATTTATGGTTGGTGGTTTTCAGAAGAAGTTATTATGAATGCACAGAATTTTTCTTCGTCAGGTATACCAATATCTCCTGATATAATATTTTATATTAATACTAATGAAGCTTTAAATCTCTTAAACGTACTAAAAACCTTTGATAGGTAGTATGTTGTATAATTGCAACACTTTTTTTTTAAATTTTTTTTTTTTATAATATTTCTTTTAATTATTGTAGTAATCATTATTATAAAGGTAATATTTACACGTGTATTAAGAGGAGATTAACATGAATTTTATTAAAAAAATTGGTTTCCTAGTTTTAGGTCTGGCGATACTCGGGTCTATGACTATAGGAAAATCAGTTCATGCTGTTAGTTATTATGGTCTAAGTTGTACTAACTTAGCCTATGGTACACAGAACAGTGATGGATATACTTACATTCAATCCTATGTGAGTTCAGGAGCCGCCATCGGAAACGATGAGGTTTTTGGTGATAGTGGAGGTATTGCTCACTATTTAGGTAGAGATTGCTTGTATGCAGGTGCTGGTTTAACAAACAGTGCTGCTATAGTTTCTGGTGACGTTGCTAGACATGCAGCTAATGCTATTATTGGCAGTATTAATCAGAGAATTTCTTATGCAATGAGTCAAAACGCTGAATCAGCAGCACATATGTCTTATACTTCTAATTCAAGAGGTATTGGAATGGCTGCTAATAGGATATTCAATGGCTTAAGCTTATGGACTAACTATTCTGATTCAGACTTTGAAAACGATCAAACATTTTCAAACTTCAGAGAAGACTCTAACAATTATGATGGAGACGCAAGTTCATTATCATTTGGTCTTGACAAGATGATTGGTAATATTTTAATTGGTGTCGTAGCAAGTTCTTATGATACTGACATTACTACATCAGTTAATTCAGGAAGTTATAAAGCAGACGGAGATACCCTTGGTATTTATGCTGGTTTTAACACTGGAGTATTAATGTTAAGCGCTGGTTTTGGAGCAGGTGATTTTGAAATTGATACCGATAGACTTGATATGGGTACGGGAAATACTAGAATTACAGCTTCAGGAGTTGAAGCGGATGTAGAATATTTCCACTTATCAGCTATGGCAGCAATATCAAGAGGTAGAATTACGATGATACCAAGATTATCTTACAGAAGTTTTGATATAGATAATCCGGCATTTACTGATGTGGTAGCTAACGATTCAAATACAGCTGGACCTTCATCGGATAATACTACTGGTACAAACTCTGCAGGAAAAAATACTCAGGATATATCTGTAGCATCGCTGAGTGCGAGTTCAGAACAAACTGAATTGGGAATTAATGCTTCTATAAAGGTCAAGAGTGTTAGTCCTTTCATAGATTTATCCTATGTTAACGAGGATACAACTTCTGCTCAGTATCAAACAGAGTTAACAACTGATGGGGTTACTGATCAAGCTGCATCAGATCCAGACACATATACAGTACTTGGTGGTGGTTTAAACTTCAACGTAAGAGGAAGGTTAAACGGAACTATCGCTTACTATGAATTGATGGATAGAGATGATTATTCTGAGTCAACTTTATCTGCAACGCTTAAACTAAACTTTTAATTAGCTTAAGTAGAATTTTAAAAACTCCCCCATAATTAATGGGGGAGTTTTTTTTTGTTTTTTAATCCTTTGATTTATATTTACTTGATTGTATAACTACTATTGCTACTATTGGTATGATTATAGTAATTACTATTATGCTTATTAAAAGTTCATCTAATTTAGAATAATCAGCATTTTCAATTACGACTTGACTAGTTTGGTCAACCACTTTTCTTTTTATAATAAAAATTTTATTTAAATACTTGGTAAATAACTCTCTTGCAGATAATGCAAGATTAGTAAAAGACGCAAATACAGCAAAAAATGTGGCTTTATATCTTAAAGGAGCATTTTTGGCAATCCATCCTAATAGTGGAATCATAGCGACTTGACCTAAAGGTGACTCAACTGCTGTATTAATGAAGGCTATAAACTTTGCATCAACTATACCGTTAGTTAAAGAAGATGTAATATGGTGTAACCCATAATACATAAACAGATTTGGTAAATATAGAACACCTGTAATAATAGATAAATATATAAATAATTTGGAAAGACTAGTTTGAATGATCAACTTTCTTAAAAAAAGCATGCCGAGTAATGTAATAAAAGCAGCATTAAGTGACAAATAAGATATAAATGATTGATCAAATTTTAAAATGTCTATTTCATACCAAGTTAATCCCGCACCAGGGCCTGGAATAGATCTATAGACAAAAATAATGATAGCAGTCCCAACAATAGTAAACTTTTGTTCATTTGAAAGTGGTTTTACTAAATACCTCATAAGAATATAGATTAAAACTAATGAAGTAACTAAAACAAATTCTTGAGAAAATGGGAACTTTAAACTACCAAAAATAATTGCAAATAATACAAAGAAGATACTCCCCCAGAATATTTTAAAGTCAAGGTTGCTTGACTTATTTTGGTTACTAAGTTTTAAAGTAAATCTACTTTTAAATATATTAGATAAAATTACACCACTCACAGATAATAGAGGAATAAACAAGGCTATAAAGTAAATACTGGCATAAGCAGTCAGCATTTCTGGCTTGTCCATAACTTTAATGTCTGAAAACATATAAATATTCAAAACCCCAACTAAAAGGGAACCCAAAATAATAGAGAACCTACCATAAAGTTGCAGTAGCATATGCTCATCTCTTTTTGACATTTTATTTTCATTTAATTTAG
>MDSW01086902.1_pt1 | contig 10475 bp, 6 predicted proteins | sample 811171 | NCBI WGS metagenome assembly MDSW01 (sample SAMN05326641, study PRJNA326480) | marine metagenome | isolation source: seawater | place: Atlantic Ocean: North West | collected 2012 | reverse complement strand
TACGATATTAATAAAGAATTGTTGTTCAAACCAATCACGCGGCGGCGGACGAACGCCCGCGAAGACTCTTCCAAAACGCCTTCACTTCGTCCCTCGCCTTTGGTCGACCCTCGCCGCCGCAAAAGTTCTCCGCGTCTTTGCCCGGCGGCACGGCGCACGTGCACTTGCCGCGCTTTTTAATCTTGCGCACGCGTTTCAACACGAACCAGTTTCGCGGACCCGTCTTCGAGGACGTCCCATCCTTGGACTTCACGAGGGATAAGAAGGCGTCGGTGTCTTCCACCCATCCGTGCGCGCAAAACGTGTCCATCCACCATCGTCTCGATTTGAAGTCGTCGTCGCCGCCGCCGCCGCCGCGACCGTCGAGCGTTCTTCGCGTCGCGAACACCATCCTCGCCCCGTACTTGGCCACTCGAGTCGCTTCATTGACGACAGGATCGACGTTTTCCTTCGTCGTCTTCGTCCGCATCTTCCCGAACACCTCAAACGCGAGCACGTAATCGAAAAACGCGCGCTTAAACGGAAGCGTTCGAAGCGGCGCCGCCGCCACGACGCCCTCGGCCAACAACCCCGCCGCACCGTCCCGCGCGTTCCCGATCCTCGGTTCCACGCCCATGACGTCGAACCCCTCGTCTCGCAGCGCGCGAAGATACTTCCCGCTCCCACACGCCAACTCCACCCCCCGCGCGCGTCTCCGTCTCGCCGTCGCGCGCACGACGTCTCGCGTCGCCTCGCACGCCTCGCACGCCCCGTCCACCTCCTCCGCCGACGCCTCGCGCGTCGAGGACGACGTCGTCAACGACGATAACCCGAACGTATCCAACCACGCGCTCGCGGACGGCGCCGGCGGCGCGCGACGACGCACGCCGTTCGCGTCGATGAATGATGACGCGTCGCCCACCGATCGTCGTCCACTCGCGACGACGCACGCGGCGCAGACGAGGGCGAGGATCGCGTGCGTCGGTCGAACGCGTCTTTGTCGACCGACCGTGCGCGTGAGCACCATCGCGCGTCGTCGGCGTGTGACGTCAGACGTCGTCATCGTCATCATCTTTTCAACCGTCACGCATCCATCGCGCGTCATTCATCGACGTCTCGCGACGACGCCCGCGCGCGCCATGTCGCCCGCGCGACCGACGTGGGATTTCCGAACGGTCGTGTTCGCCGTCTCGTGCGCGACGACGCTCGCGAGCGGTGCGCTCGCGTTCGCATCTTCGTTCGCGCCTCGGTCGTCGCGGCTGTACGGTGGCGCCGATGCCTTCGTCCTCGTCGCCGTCGTCGCCTCGGTCGGGGCGTTCGCGTATCGCGCGGTGTACACGATCGCGCCGCACGCGCGCGCGCTCGACGCGAGAGGGTGTTGGCGCGCGATGGTGGCGCAGACGAGGACGAATGGATTTCAATACTGTGTGTACTCGTCGCTGGCGTTTTCGGCGCGGCGCTCGAACGCGACGCCGGCGTTGGTGCCGTTGATGATTCTGTCGTATTACCAACTTATGACGACCCTGGAGAAGATGTACGGTGGGGAGGAGGACGCGTCGGGGAAGAATTTGTGGAAACGAGCGGGGGCGTCGCGGGCGTACGCGGCGGCGAAGAGGCACATGGAATTCGCGTTGGTGATTTGCGCGACGATGGAGATCTCGTTTCTCACCACCGTCGTCGTCGATTTGGCGGTACCGAAGAGACGGAGTTTTAGTCGATTGATCGCGTACGTGTTTTGGTTGCGCACGCGATATCATTGCAAGGACGACACGGTGTATCGAATCAAGTATACGACGGGGGACACTTCGAGGTATCATCGCGAGGCGTGGAGCCTGTTGGACGAAAAGCTCGCGCAGCGAGTGCCCGGCATTCGACGCGCGTTGATCCCACTCGCGACGTGGTTCTCGACGCCGTCCTCGTAGTGCTAATCATATTAAAATTAATATTTAATACCTCGGCGGAACTTTGCACGCCGAGATTTCCTTCGCCGCGGCGTCGAAACCGGGAAACATCATAAACTGGGGTGAAATCCCGGTTTGATCGATGTCGACGAGACCGGGGGTTACGTACTTACCCACGGTTAACACCACGCCGCTCAGATCGCTGAGTTCGTACACGCTCTGAATCAAACCTTTACCGTACGTCTTGCTGCCGACGACGACGGCGCGACAGTTATCCTTGAGCGCGCCCGTTAAAATTTCACTCGCCGACGCGCTTCGACCGTTCACGAGAACGACGAGCGGAACATCCACGCCCACCATCGGTTCGTTGTTGGTGTTCGTGATGGCTTTGAGCTTGGTGGGGAGATTGGAATCGGAACCGTTTCTCGCCTTCTTGGTCGCCGAGACGTCGGTGTCGCGCTTGGCGCCGCCGGCGACGACGCGTCCCTCGGTGTACGCGATGGTAGCGTCGGGAGGAAGGAATAACCGCGCGATCTCGACGCCGGCTTGGACGAGTCCGCCGGGATTATCCCGGAGATCCAATATGTACGCGTCCGCGCCTTGGCGTCGTAAATCCGTCACCGCCTTGGCGATGTCTCGCTCCGCCAGCGAGTTGAACTCCTTCAACCTAATGTACCCGACGTGTCCGCCCTCGAGACGCATGCTCACCGGACTCTTCGGCGACGCGTAATCGTCGTCGCGAACGAGCGACACGTTTCTCGGACCGTCCTCCCCCTCGCGCGAGATTGTGAGCTCGACTTTCTTCCCCTTGGTTTCCTGAATGAGCGACGACACCTGAAACGCGCTCAGCCCTCGCACTTTTTCACCATTCACGGCGACGATTTCATCCTCTTGCTCGATCCCAGCCTTCATCGCGCTCGAATCGAGCACCATCCCCAACACGCGCACGCGTTCGGGGTCGTTTGCGTCCTCGGCGATGTTCAACCCGACGCCGGTGATGTCGTATTTCAACATCGCCGTAAACCGCTCGGGATCGACGAATCGAGTAAACTTATCCCCGAGCGTCCCGAGCATGGACCTGATCATCTCGTACGCCTCCTCGCGACTCTTCGGCGGGTTCTTCTCGTGCGCCGCCTTGGTGGCGAGCCACGCCTCGCGATCGAACCCATCCGACTCGGATTTTCTCGCCGGGAGAAAATTTTCATTCACCAACGCCCACGCCTCCTCCAACACCGCGGCGTCCGTCACCTCCTCGCTCGCCTCGACCTCGTTCGCCGTCTCCGCGATCGCGCGCACGCGTTCGACCGCCGGCGCATCACTGCCTCCACCGACACCCACCACACCGTTCGCCTCGGCGTTCGCCGCCGCCGCGTGCGTCGCCACCGCCGCCGCCGCCGCGCACGCCGCCGCCGCCGTCCCGAACGCGCGCGCCGTCTCCACCGCCCGTCGCACGAACGCCGACGACAACGACGACGACGACGAGACGTCATCGCGACCGATACCTTCCGTCGACGCGTCGTCGTCGCGTCTCGAACACGACGCGCGCGTCGATCCGGGACATCGCGCGCGGTGCGTTCGAAACGACGTTCGCGACGACGACGCGCGAGACGACTTCGCGCGCGGTGACGTCGCGGGTGGGGATCGTCCTATTCCTCGCGTCCATCGCATGGTGCGCGCGCTCGCGCGACGAGGTGTGAGGGAACGAACGATTGTGATTCGTATTCGTATGCTTCTTCGCGGCGGGCGGCGGCGGCGGCGGCGGTGGACAATTTATCTATGTGAGCGACGATCTCTCCACGCGAAGAAACCGCAATCGCACGATGGATTGTCTCGCGGACCCGCCGGTCGTGGACAACGAAAGAAGACGCGACCGTAGTTGGGGCTGTCGCGCTTTCGCACCGCCCGCGCCTTGCAGACGTCTCCGTGCGCGCATCGAGGCGGCGCCATCTTGGCGAACGCGCGCGTCCACTCCTCGACGGCGTGTGATTTCGCGGCGGCGGTGGTCTCGCGCGCGATGGGAGCTCGCGTCGTCTGCGGTGGCTCTCGGTTCGGATTCGGTGTCGTCTCGCGAACGGCGAAGAAATCTTTCATCGTCGGCTCGGGCGCTTTGCGTTTGTTCGACCGCGACGCGCGGTCGGGTCGAGACGCGCGCTCCAAGTACTCGAGCGTGGACCCGGCCGTGGACGAGACGAGACGTTCGCTCGCGGTGAACGCGTCGCGTAACGTCGTCTGACGTCCCGGATAGAGCGCGGATACGGCGAGCGACGGTGGCGTTTGGTCCGGTCGCCGTCGTCGCCACATCGGCGATTTCAATCGAAGAAACACCGGCGCGTGGTCGCTTCCTTCGAAATGTTGCGCAACGCCGACGCGCTCGACGTGCGTCATCGAAATCTCTCGATCACACAAAAAGTAATCGATCCTCGATCCGTAATTGTGCAACTGCGCGCCGCTCGCGATGTTCCAACAGGTGTACGCGTCGAACGTCTTCGGATGCGCCTCGCGAAACGCGTCTCGAAATCCGCCGCCGTCGTCGTCGAGCATGCGCGCCAACCATTCGCGCGATGGGTTTCGAGGTTCGACGCCCACGCCGACACCCTTTTCGTGCGCGCGATCGCGCCTCCACGACGGCGCGATGTTCCAATCGCCGCACACCACGACGGCGCGTCCTCGTCTCCGCAGACTCGCGCATCGCTCCTCGAGCGCGCGCAAGAAATCCGCTTTGAACGCCGCGCGATCCGCCGTTTTATCCTCCTTCGCGGGATCCCCGAACACCGCGGGCACGTACACCGTGCACAACACGAAAGCATCGAGATCAACCCACAGCGCGCGTCCCTCATCGTCCAACTCCTCGCCGCGTCTTTTATTCGTCGCCATCGGCGGCGTCTCTCCCGGCCACATCGTCGACGTTTCATTCTTCCGCATTCGCGTCCCACACACCCCCTCCTCGATCCCAAGCGGGCACACCTCATCCGACCTCCAGTACACCGCCACTCCCGCGTACCCAGACTTCCCTTTCGCTCGACAAATCGAGTGCGCCCCGTCCCACCCGTCCGCGCGCGCCACCTTCGCGACGTCGCCGCCGCCGAGCTTGGTCTCTTGGAAACACACCACACCGACGTCGTCACCGAACGCGCGCAGGAGCGCGTCGAGAGATCCGTACATCGGCGCACTTCCCACTCCCCGGTCGTCACCACCGATCGATCGCGTGATCCCCCCGCGCGACGCCGTCACGACTCGTAATCCGCGAAGACCGCAATTCCAACTGACGCAGGTTCGTCGTTCGATGTCGCGCGTGGACGTCGACGCGGACGACGAGGGACGACGAGGGAAATCGAATGGGTCGTGGGGTGGTATCCGTGACGTCATCGCGGGTGCGCGCGCGACGTGGAGGGGGGGAGGAGGGGTGGTGTCGCGGATGTGCGTCGATCGGTGCCGGCTTTGGGGCGGGACGCGGCGGGACGCGGCGGGACGCGGCGGGACGCGGCGGGTCGACGGATCGATCGTGATGTTACTACAAGACGTGTTTCACCCAGGGCATGTCACACGCGTCGTTTTCGCAATTTTCCACCAGCGCGAAGGTGACGTCCGCGACGGGCACGGAGAGTGAGATCTGTTGAAGGTTGCGTCTCGCCGAAGCGTCCGTCACGATTAAGTGCGTCGAACGTAAACTCGAGGCGATGCGCACGCCGCTGCCGATGGGTGGTTCCGTCACGTTTACGCGCGGATCCTTACACATGACTTTTTGCATCTCCATGACGCTTCCCATGTCCACCGTCGTCGTGCCGGCGCGTTGAAGCGTCTTGACCAAGGCGACGAGAAAGAGACGTTCGTAAAAGCTCGCCGAGAGGATGAGCTTCATGTGCGGGCCCTCAAACATTTCGCTCTGCGCCTGACGCACGTCCTCCATGGTAACTTTTTCGAGGCGAGCCTTGGCGCGCGCGTCGGCGCCGACGTCCGACGTCCTCGTCGCGCCGTTCACGGGTTGGGAAACGGTGGTGACTTTTTCGACGTTGATGCGCGCCTCCGCCACCTCGGCGGCGCGGCGCGCGAGTTCGAGCGCGCGACGCGCGTCGCCGTTCACGGATGCCACTTTTCTGCAAATCAAATCCAGCGTCGACGGCGCGTACGCGTCGCTGCATCCCTCGACGCTTTCGAGACGAGAGGTGACAATCTTTTTCAGTTGTTCCCACGAATACGGCGCGAACGCCGCGCGATTGCTCCCCAATCGAGACGCGATGCGAGGAAGCATGCGCTCGGGAACGTCGAGCGTGTTGGCGATGCCGATGACGACGAGCCGACTCTTCTTGTGCGTCGGCCAATCGAATATGTTGTATAAGACGTCCTGACGCTGGGTGACGAGCAAATCGAGCTCGTCGACGATCAATACCGTCACGCGACCATCGCTTCCTTTTCCGTCTTTGAAGCGCTTCTCCAAGACGATGCTCGCTTTTTCGGGACTAAACTTTTGTCCCATGAGTTCCTCGGCGATCGTGCTATACGCGTGCTTGGGCGTCTGTAAACGCAGTGCGTTGAGTTCGACGTGATTGAATTTCGGAATCGAACCCGTGCGCGCCTGTGAACGAAGGACGCGAATGATTTCGCGCACCGTTGCTGTCTTTCCCGTGCCGGGAACGCCGGAAATGTACAGACACTTGCCCGCGCTGTCGGCGCCCGCGACGATGGCTTCGTACACGAAATCGTACACTTGTTTCCGTTCGCGCTCTCGACACGGTAAAGTCGCCGGCGTCGACGCGAGCGATAACACCGCTCGAACACCGCCGAGCACTGTGGAGGGATGCTTACGACCTCGACCGAGGGCGCTTCCTCCAAAGCCGGTGATGTCCAACTGCGCCGCCGCGTTCTCGGCGCGATGACGCGCCGTGAGCGCGGCGAGTCGACCTCTCGTCGATGCCTTCTTCGTCTTCTTCTTTTTTCCGTTCCACTCGTCGTCGTCGTCTTCCTCCATCCAATCTAATTCGTTATCGAACCTCTCGTCGTCGCTAAACTCGTCCTCCTCTCCCCACTCGCCTCGACGCTTGAATCGTTGAAACGCGGCGTCGTACGTGTACTCGCACACGTACGTATCGTGACTTGCGCCCTCCTCATCTCGAAATTCTCGAGGCGTGCACACTTTGGCGACTCGAAACAGACACTCCACGGGATTAATGTCCACCGTGTGCGTCAGAAACACCTCTCGTCGCTGTTGAATCGGCTGTCGACCCATGTGCGTCTCCTCGGGCGTCGCGTACCATCGAGCCGCAAAGTGATACTCGCCGCACTCTTCCCAGATGTGTTCTATGCGCGCCATGTGGAGACGACCGGCCATGAATTCCGTGCACGCCGTGCGCGTGGAGCTCTCGATGCGCGGCACGGAGCTCGCCGCCTCTCCGCCTCGCGTGCACAGCGGACAGTGCCAATCGTTGTCGGGCACGCGCGTCAACGGCGGCTTGAGACAACACAGGTGCCACCCGCTCAGACACGTGTCGCACTCGAGCATGGGCCTATCCGCGTCCGGTGCCTCTCCGCACACCATGCACGGCACGTCCTCGTCTTCTTCAAAGTCGACAGTCTTTTCGTTGACGACGTACGCGCTGTCGCCGACGCGGAAAATCTCCCCCTCGAGATTAATCATCTTCCAATATTTCCGCTTCGGCGGTCGGTCCTGCGCCGCGGCCGATTTCTTCTTCCCTTTGCTCGCCTTTGGCGTCGTCGCCTTCTCTCTCGCCTTCTCGCTCGCCTTTTCCTTGACGGCGGCGCTCGCCGTCGGCGCCGTCGTCGGCGCGCGACTCTTCTTCTTCTTCTCCTTCTTTTCCTTTTCCTTTTCCTTTTCCTTCGCCGCGTCCGCCGCACTCGCACCCATGTTCCGTCGTTTCATAACCTCCGCGAACGCTCGGTTATACATCCGTTTCTTTTTCTTTTTCTTTTTCCCGTCGCCCCCGTCGCCGCGCGTCGTCGCGTCGTCGCCGCCCCTCTCCCGTCTCTTCCCCACCGGTCTCGACCCATCCTCCGCCGCGTAAATCTTCGTACGCGTCGCGTCTCTCCCATCCGCACGCGCGCGCGCGTTCCCACCCCCGTTCCTCGTCGACGCACGCGTCGCTCGACGTTCCGTCGTCGTCATCTCGGACGACATCAAATCAAATCAAAATCAAATCAATCGTCGCGCGAATGAATGAATCACCCCCGTTCCTCGACGACGACGTCGCGTCCGTCCGGTCGTCTCTCCTCCCCGTCGAATCCACCGCGGGTCCCGTCCCGTCCCGTCGCGTCGCGCGTCCCGTCCTCGACCTCGACCTCCGACCGCGTCGTCGTCTGTCGTCTCGTCTGTCGCGCGGGTTTGAAAAAACCATGGCGTGGCGCGGCGTGGCGATGTCAAATTAATGCGTCGATTCGCGACGGACGACAGAGAACGACGGAGGAACGACCGACCGACCGACGGAGAGCATGTCGTCGACGATCGCGTCGCGGTGTCGTCCGAGCGTTTTCCCGACGCGCGCGACCGGGACGACCTCGGGACGATCGCGGGACGGGACGGGGACGGAGAGACGCGTCCCGTCCCGAGGAGGAGGACGACGAACGCGAACGCGAACGCGGGGGGTGGACGACCGCGAGGAGGCGTCCGTCGTCGACGGAGAGGTGTCCGACGATTTCGTCGAGGCGGCGGTGACGCGAACGGAGGAGGACGAGGGTGAGAGGGAGGACGGGTTGGTGGCGTTTTTGAGACGCGCGTGCGCGACGGCGGGGAAAGACGAACGCCGGGCGGAGGAGGTGGCGAAGAGACTGCGAGAACAGTGGTTTGAGACGGTGGAGGATGTGTTGGAGATGACGGTGGAGGATGCGCGGGCGGTGGGGATGCCGATGCGGTTGTGGCGGGCGTGCGCGGAGACGGCGGCGGCGGACGAGGACGAGGACGAGGACGAGGACGAGGACGACGAGGACGACGCGGAGCGACGAAGCGAGACGAACGCGGAGACGGCGACGAGGGGTGAGGAGGAGGAGGAGGGAGAATCGAGCGCGTGGATCGGAGGCGAGCTTCCCGGGGAGGGTGAACGCGCGCCCGCGTTGGAGAGACCGAGCGGGTTTCAGACGACGCCGTTGGCGGACGTTCGAGTGACGCAGAGGAAACGGTTGAAACCGTTCAGTCTGCGCGGAGAGGAGGTGACGAAGGATTTACAGGATGAATTGGACGGTCTCGTTCGCGATTTGACGAGTCGACGGGTGCGCGGTGGACGCGCGCCCGTGCGAGAGCGCACCGCGGCGAATCACGTCACCGTGGCCAAGCAATTCATGGGCTGGCTCGCGAGAGAGTCCAAGCACGCGATGGAGTTCGCGACGACGACGGACGACGATGTCGTCGTCTTGAAGCGGGGCGTGTCTCTGCGCGACGTGTTCCCCTCGCGCGAGTCTTCAGGGGCGCAGTACGCCATCGAGTACGTGCAGTGGTTGGTGGACGTTCGCGGAATCAAGTCGACGACGGAGGATTTCCAACTCCGTTCGCTCGTCGCGTTGGCGAAGTGGGTGCACGACCACGCCGACGATGATGGTATCGCGCCGCCGTGCGTGCAAGAGCTCATTCGTGTGCAAAGAAGCGCGAGAGATCGAGCGAAAAACGCCCCGCACGCGGCGGACGACGACAGAAAATGGCTCGAGTGGGATCAATTTTTGGCGCTCGTCGAGCACCTCAAGCTCGAGTGCGCGCCCTTGGACGCGTCCGGGAAAGAGCGCTCCGCACGAGACGTGGCGATGAGCGTGCAGCGCTATCTCTTATTCGCCATCTTGGCGTGCGTTCCCGACAGACAGCGCACGCTTCGCGAGTTGCAGTTGAACAAGACGCTCTTTCGAGACGCGTCGAGCGGAACGTGGATGGTTCGTCACGGACCCGACGATTACAAGACGGGCGGCGCGTACGGCGAGCGTCCCGCGCTCGTGATCGATTCCAGGGTCTACCCCGCCCTCGAGAGCTGGTTGAACGTCCACCGTCGCGTTCTCTCGCCGACGCACGACTTCGTCTTTACCAGACCGAACGGCACGCCGTGGACCGTCTCTGAACTCAGTCGCACGTTTTCCAGGACCGCCCTTCGATGCACGGGCCAAAAGACCAATCCTCACCTCATTCGCGACATGATCGTCACCCACGTTCGCTCGCAGGGCATCGCGAGCGACGCCGAGCTCGAGGCGTTGGCCCGTTTCATGGGCCACTCGAGCGCCATGCAAAAATCGACGTACGACAGACGCACGCAACAGGAGCGCGTCAATCCGGCGCTCTCGCTCATGGCCAACGTCAACGCCGCCAAGCGTCGACAGTCATCGTGACCACACGTTACCCGTCGTTCACCACCGATATCATCGCGTGTAATCATACCACATCGCTCTATATCGTCCCCCGCCTCCTCCCGCCTCCTCCCGTCCCCCGTCGTCCCCCGCCACCCGTCTCGGCGCGTCAAAGCCTCGGATCGAATGCGCGCGCGCCCGTCCTCAATCGGTGACTCCGATTCACACATCGCGCGCGTCGACCCCGTCGACGACCGCCGACGAACCCGACGTCGTCGACCCCGTCGACGAATCGGTGCTTCGCGCGTCGTCGCGCGCCCGTCGTCG
>MDSW01059850.1_pt1 | contig 10475 bp, 9 predicted proteins | sample 811171 | NCBI WGS metagenome assembly MDSW01 (sample SAMN05326641, study PRJNA326480) | marine metagenome | isolation source: seawater | place: Atlantic Ocean: North West | collected 2012 | reverse complement strand
TGGCGATAGCGTTTCATTAGTTGGATTCGGAACTTTTTCAGTGAGACATAGAGCTGCACGTGAAGGTAGAAACCCACAAACAGGAGCTTCAATGCATATTGCTGCTTCTAAAGTACCAGGTTTCAAAGCCGGTAAGGGTTTAAAAGATAAGGTTAAAAATAGCTAATCTTTAGAATTTTTAAAAGGGTGCAATAGCACCCTTTTTTTTATTATTTAATTTAAGGAATTAATTATGTTGGAATCACTTAGATCATTTCTGTCAGGCAAGACGTTACTTATATTTGTAACTATTATGGCTATACCCTTCGTATTTTTTGGTTCAACCGCTGTTGGCACAATCTTTACAACCTATGGAAAAGTTAATGGCTTAGAAGTATCCCAAGCAGATCTAAATGCTGCTAACAATACTGTTAATCAAAGATTATTAGAAACATATGGCGATGATTTTTCTACAGACTTAATTCCAGAAGATATGCTGCTAGAAATGGTTAAAGATGAGATTATTTCTGCAAAAACATTTTTATCTCAAACAAGAGATATGGGCATTCTTGTTTCTGAGGATGATGCTAAGAAACAAATAATGCTTAGTCCAAATTTTCAGACAGGCGGTCAATTTGATGAGATTGCATTTGAAACAGCAATTAGAACACAGGGCTTTACACCCAATGATTACATTACAACAGTTAGAGAAGGTATGGCAAAAAATTACTTAATCGATTCAATTTCCTCCTCTTTTTTTACTTTAGATAGTGAAATCTTAAATCTAGCAAAGTTAATTGAGCAAGAAAGAGATATTACATTTACAAAAATAGATTTCAATACACTTAAAAGCACAGTCCAAGCTGATCTCGTTGAAGCCCAGGAATACTATGCAACAAATTCTATTAATTTTTATTCTGACGAAGAAAGAAGTATGAATTACATAATTCTCAATAATGATGATTACAGATCAAGTGTTCAGGTACCTGAAAACTATTTAGAAGAAGCTTATGAAGATTATGTACAAAGAATAGCAATGAGATCTGAAAAAAGAGCTTCTCATATTATGGTTGATTTAATGAATTATGAATCAAAAGATGACGCTCTAAAGATTATTACTTTAGCTCAAGACGAACTTAATTCAGGCAAAGATTTTAATGAAGTGGTTATTAGTTATAGTGAAGATATCATTTCCAAGGAACTAGAAGGAGACATTGGTTATTCCTCTGGTGATGTATTTCCAGAAGAATTTGAAAATGCCTTATCTGATATGTCTCAAGGCCAGGTTAGCGATATTCTTTTTTCTGATGCTACTAATTCATTTCATATTTTAAAACTAACCGAGATTAACGAAGAGGCAGCTAATTCTTTTGAAGACATGAAAGATAATCTCTTAGAGGAACTGGTAAGCGCAGAATCAATAGCTCTAATGGATGAGGATAGAGATATTATTGATAACGCAATTCTAGATAATTTGACATTAGATGAGGTCGCATCATCGCTGGGTTATGAAATAAAAACCTCTAAAAATTTAACTATAGAAAATTTTGACTTTGAAGTACAAGACTCTCAAATCATGCAGACACTATTCTCTATTCCTCCTGGATTTAATTCACCTGAAGTTGTTGAATTAGAAGCAGGGATGATTGTTATGGGTATAAATTTAATTAAAGAAGCATCTCTGTTGCCTTTTGAGCTAGTTGCAGAAAGTGCATTAGATTTAGTTAAAGATGAAAAAGCTTTGGCATTAAGTTTATCAGTTCAATCAAACCTTAAAAACGATCCAGATTTTGACACTTCAGCCTCATATCTATCAAAAGATAACTTTGTTGGAGTGAAGAGATTCTCTTCGTTACTTCCGGCAGAAGTCCTTCAAAAGGCATTTATCTCTCCAGTAGCAGAGCAATTTAATATTTCAGCATCTAATGGAGATTCTTATCTTATAACGGTAAATTCTGTTAAAAGTCCTGATGATGAATTTCTTGAATCATTAGTTGAGGAATACAAAGAATTTAGTAAAAGCCAAGTTAGTAATAAAATGGCTACTCTTATTTTCGACGAACTAAGAAATAGTGCTAAAGTTAATTTGCAGAACTTATAATTAATTAAAGGAAATTAATCAATGAATAAATATCATTTAAGTGCATTGTTGTTGCTAACATTCGTTACATCATGCGGTGAAAATATTTCACCAGTAGATTCAGGTCTAGAACAACAGATCTTTCACTTTGGTAATGGAGCTGAGCCTCAAGGACTTGATCCACATATCGTTACCGGTGTTCCTGAACACCATCTTTTAATTGCATTATGTGAGGGTTTAACATCTTCCAATCCCAAAGGAGGATCACCACTTCCTGGAATGGCTGAATCATGGACCTTAAGTGATGATGGAACTATTTATACATTTAATATTAATAAAGATGCTAAATGGTCTAATGGTGATCAAGTTGTTGCTAATGACTTTGTTTGGTCATGGAAAAGAGTTCTAACACCAAGCCTTGGCTCTCAGTATACTGATATGCTTTATTACGTTAAGAATGCCAAAGCATTTTACAATGGAGAGATTGAAGATTTTTCTGAGGTAGGAGTGAAAGCTTTAGATGAATATACTCTTGAGGTAGCTCTTGAAAACCCAACACCTTTCTTTTTAGGACTTTTAAGTCATTATTCTACATGGCCAGTTCATAAAGATACTGTTTTAAAACATGGGGATATTGATGACAGAAACGGTCAGTGGACTCGACCTGGTAATTTCGTTTGTAATGGACCTTTTCAGCTAAAGTCTTGGGAGCTCAATAACAAGATAGTTGTAGAAAAAAATCCTTTTTATTGGGATTCCGAGGTTGTGAAGCTAAATGAGATACATTTTTACCCTATAAGCAATTCTATGACAGAAGATAGAATGTTTAGAGCAGGTCAACTCCATTACACAACCACGGTTCCATCTCAAAAATGTCCAGTTTATATAGAGGAGGGCAACTCAGCTTTAAAAATAGATCCTTATATGGGGACTTATTTTTATAGAACCAATACTCTTCATCCTGTCTTAAAAGATGTAAGAATCCGAAAGGCGCTAGCTTTTTCAATTAATAAGGATCAGATTGTTAGAAAAGTAAGTCAATGCGGTCAAACGCCTGCAAATTCTTTTACGCCACCTGGAGCATCAGGTTATGAACCTCAAACATCCATACCCTATGACATTGCTCTAGCTAAGGAATTATTAGCAGAGGCGGGTTATCCGAATGGTGAAGGATTTCCTAAGTTAGAAATTCTTTTTAATACTAGTGAAGATCATAGAAAAATTGCATTAGCAGTTCAGCAAATGTGGCAGGCTAATTTGGGCATTACAGTTGAATTAGTTAATCAGGATTGGAAGGTTTATTTATCTAGAGAAAGAAGTGGCGATTTTCAAATCTCAAGAGCTGGATGGATTGGTGACTATGAGGATCCTAATACTTTCTTGGATACTCTAATGCCTGGAAGAGGAAACAATAAGACTGGATGGGCTAATTTAGAATATGAGAAATTGGTAAACCAGGCTAATGAAATACAAGATACTGACGAAAGATTTGCATTACTTCGTGAAGCTGAAAATATTTTAATTGATGAAATGCCAATTATTCCAATATATACCTATGTGAGGCAGTATCAATTATCAGATGATGTTAAGGGTCTATATCCTAATTACTTAGATCATCATCACCCTAAATATATATATCTAGAAAGAGATTAGTTTAAATGTTGCTTATCTTTTTAAAACGCGTACTTGCTGCTATTCCTGTTCTTATTATTGTTGCAAGTTTGACCTTCTTTTTTGTTAGATTAGCTCCTGGAGGTCCCTTTGATACTGATAGAGCGGTTTCTGAAGAAGTTCTAATAAATTTACAAGAAGCTTATAACCTCAATGCTCCTATTTCAGAGCAATATTTTGATTATATGAGTGGTGTTTTAGTTGGAGATTTTGGCCCTTCATTTAGATATCCAGGAAGAGGAGTTTCTGAGATGATTTATACCGGATTACCAGTTACCTTAGAATTAGCAATATATGCAATTTTAATTGCCGTTTTAGTAGGAGTATTTGCAGGCGTCTTAGCTGCTCTTAAAAGAAATACCATTTTAGACTTTATTCCTATGGCTATAGCTATGATTGGAATATGTGTTCCAACTTTTTTAATGGGGCCTTTATTAGTTCTAATTTTTGGCATAAATTTAGAGCTTCTACCTGTATCTGGTTGGGGCAATCTTCCAGGAGATAAAATATTACCCTCCATAACATTAGGATTTGCCTATGCTGCCTATATAGCTAGATTAAGTAGAGGTGGGATGTTAGAAGTACTTAGTCAAGATTTTATAAGAACTGCTAGAGCTAAAGGTTTATCTGAAAGAGTTGTTGTTACTAAACATGCAATGCAAGGTGGCTTGATTCCAGTTGTCTCATTTCTTGGTCCGGCTGTAGCAGGATTGTTAGCTGGATCCTTTGTTGTTGAAACAATTTTTCAAATACCAGGCTTAGGAAGATTTTATGTTGAAGCTGCTTTTAATAGAGACTATACAATGATCCTTGGAACTACAATTTTCTTTTCAGCAATGATCGTATTCTTTAATCTTCTATCTGATATGGCAGTTATGATTTTAAACCCTAGAGCTAGAGATTAATGATGCAAAATAATTCAAGCTTATGGAATGATGCTTATAGACGACTAGTGCAAAACAAAGCAGCAATGATAGGGGGGATGATTCTAGTCTTCTTTATTCTTTGTGCTATCTTTGCACCTTTAATTGCACCTTATTCATATTCTTATCAAGATTTAGACTTAGGAGCTTCTAAGCCATCGTGGGAACACCTTTTAGGAACTGATGTAATGGGTCGTGACCTTCTTAGTAGGATTTTATACGGTGCCAGAATATCACTTATGGTTGGTTTTGTTGCTACAGGGGTAGCTCTTGTTATTGGTGTTTCATGGGGCATCATTGCTGGATATTTTGGAGGAAGGGTAGATTCGATAATGATGAGAATAGTTGATGTTCTTTATGGGTTACCTTTTATAATTTTTATTATTTTGTTAATGGTTATTTTTGGAAGAAATTTGTGGCTACTTTTTGGAGCTATTGGAGCAGTTGAATGGCTTACTATGGCCAGAATTGTTAGAGGCCAAGTTATTGGTCTTAAAAATCAAGAATTTGTATTGGCTGCTCAAGCTATGGGTGTAAGCAATATGTCAATGTTTAAAAAACATTTATTTCCAAATATATTAGGACCTATAGCAGTATATGCAACTCTTACTATTCCTCAGGTGATGCTACTTGAGAGCTTTTTGAGCTTTCTTGGTCTTGGAATCCAACCACCAATGAGTAGTTGGGGTACGCTTATCAAAGATGGCGTTGAGTCAATGGAAGAGTACTCATGGCTTTTAATTTATCCAGGATTAACTTTTACGATTACTCTTTTTGCACTTAACTTTTTCGGTGACGGTCTGAGAGATGCGCTAGATCCTAAAACTTCAGCAGATTAAAAAGCGCTAATTATAATTTTAATGATTTGGCCAGGCATAATCGCTGAGTCATCAAGATCATTTAACTTCTTAATATCTAAAGCCTCAACACCAAACAAATCGGCTATTCTGTATAGGTTATCTCCTTGTTTAACGGAATAAAGAATAGTTCTTTTTTTAGAATCAATTGTTCTATAAATATTTTTATTCCCTATATTTAATTGTTGGCCTATTGTGAGAATGCTATTGATTTCTATGCTGTTGTTTCTTGCTATCTCTCTTGCCGATAATTTATATCTAGACGCAATACTCCATAAAGAATCACCTTCTGAAACCACATGAACTTCAAATGGAATAAAGTTATTTTCTTCAGACTGACTTAGCGGTATTAAAATAGTTTCATTAAGTGATAAAAGATCTTTTTCTAAAAAGTTTATTTTTTTAATAATTTCTACTCGTGTGTCATATCTCCTTGCTAGCTCCCATAAGCTGTCGCCAGACTTAATTTTATGAGTGATCCAATTAATTTTATTTTCTTCTAAAAATAATTCTTTTTCGTTATTAATTAAATTAGCTTTATCTAAAGGAATATAAAAAATACTTTTTTTACCTGGAGCAGACGCCCATTTGGTATAACCTGCATTTAATTTGTAAACAAATTCAGGTTTTAGTCCAACAAAATCACTAAAGGCTAATATTTCAACTTGACCATTTATTTCAACTCTTTCAACAATTTGCCTAAAAGGAATATTAGGTAATTCAATGTTGTACTTTTCAGGATTGCTTATAATTTCATAAATAGCTACAAATTTTGGAACATAGCTTTTTGCTTGAGATGGAAGCCTAAGGTTTGAAAATGAAGGATCTTTATTAAGCTTTAAATTTCTTTTAATTCTAGAATCAACAAGAGTTGGGCCTGCATTGTAAGATGCTAATGAATGAAATAAATCATCATCAAACCTATTAAATAAATAATCAAAATACTCTACCGCAGCATTGGTTGAAAGAAATGGATCATGCCTATCTTCTTGCCACCAACTTTTATCTAGATCATAAAGACGTCCTGTGCTTGGCATGAATTGCCATAGACCTACAGCTCCAGATGGAGATATTGAAAAAGGATCATAATTACTTTCAATAAAAGGAACCAAGGCAAGCTCAACTGGAAGTTCGGCCTCATTTAACTTTTCTATTACATAAAAAATATAAAAAGTTGAGTTTTCTAAAAATCTATTAAAAAGCTTTTTGTCTCTTAGATGGTTATCAATATATTTTTGAGTGGTTCTGTCAATTGTATAATTTTCTAGCTGTGAATTTTCTTGAAGGTATTGCCATACAGTTATTGGCTCTTCTTCAATAGCGGGTACTTCTTCAGGTATAGGAATAACAACTGGGATAATCTCTTTTGCAGGCTCAATGATTTTATTTTCAACAATAAATACTTCAGTCTGCTGGCACCCGGAAACAAGTATTGCCAATAAAGCTATAATTGCTATGCGTTGTCTTTCCATTCTCTTGTAGCCTTAAATATATCCATATCATTAGGTTCATCTATGTAATCAAATTTTTGCATTATACATTCTTGAATATCTTTTTGATGAGATCGTAAGAATGGATTAGTTTTAAGCTCAAGATCTAAAGATGAAGGAATTGTAGGAATATCATTATTACGAGCTTCGACGCAACTCGCATATCTTTGAACAAGAGTATGATTTGATTTATCTACTTCAAGAGCAAAAGCTAGATTTGATAAAGTGTATTCATGCCCGCAATAAATCTTTGTATTTTGCGGCAACTTACTTAGTTTATTTAAGGAATTAAACATTTGCTCAAAAGTACCCTCGAATATTCTTCCACAGCCACCTGCAAAAAGTGTATCTCCACAAAAAAGGAATGGATCACCATCATTGTCTGCAAAGAATGCAATATGATCCAAGGTATGCCCCGGGACCTCAATAATAGAAAAATCAATTCCAATTATTTTTACCTTGTCACCATCTTTTAATTCTTTGTTAACTCTATCAAAGATTGAATTAGTTGGCCCATAAACATCTAGGGGATTATTACTAACGAGCTCCTCCACTCCGCCAGTATGATCAAAATGATGATGTGTAATTAAAATATTAGATAAATCTTTATTATTATTTTGTAAATAAGTCTTTACTGGAGATGCATCTCCAGGATCAACTACAAGTACCCCTTCATTAGTTGTCACTAACCAAATATAATTATCACTAAATGCTTTTATAGGCTCAATCTTAATCATATGAAGATTTTATATTCAAAAAGATGAAAACGGTAAAAATTTATACAGATGGTGCATGTCGTGGTAATCCGGGTATTGGAGGATGGGGCGCATTAATGGTTTTTGAGGGTAATGAAAAAGAGTTATATGGAGGCCAAGAAAACACAACAAATAATCAAATGGAACTCAAAGCAGCCATCGAGGCTTTAAGGGCTCTCACCGAGCCTTGTTTAGTTGAATTAACCACAGACTCAAAGTATGTAATGCAAGGCATTACTCAATGGATAGATAATTGGAAAAGAAATAATTGGAAGACTGCTAATAAAAAAGATGTAAAAAATAAAGATTTATGGATTGAGCTTTATGATTTAAAGTCTCATCATCAAATTGATTGGAGATGGGTAAAAGGGCATGCAGGACATAGAGAAAATGAAATCGCAGATGAGCTTGCAAATAAAGGAATAGATAATTTATAAATTATGGCAAAAAAATTCATAATCCTTGACACAGAGACCACAGGTCTTGAAGTCAGACAAGGACATAAAATTATAGAAATAGGTGCTGTGGTTCTAAATGATAGAAAGAAGTCTTCAGATCATTTTCATGCATATATTAATCCAGGCAGATTAATAGATGAAGAGGCATCAAAAGTTCATGGTATAACGAATCAAGACTTAGAAAATGAACCAATGTTTGCAGCAATTGCTGATGACTTTATTGAATTCATTCAAGGCTCAACTTTAATAATCCATAATGCCCCTTTTGATGTGGGCTTTCTTAATAGTGAGTTAAAAGCTGTATCTGCAAAATATCCAAAATTAGAAGATATTTGTGAAATAGAGGATTCTTTAGTAATAGCACGAAGCAAGTTTCCAGGCCAACGAAATTCCCTGGATGCTCTTGCAAATAGATTTGAGGTATCTGGTTATGATAGGAGTTTTCATGGAGCTTTATTAGATGCAAATATTTTAGCTGATGTTTATATTTACTTAACAGGTGGACAGAGTAAATTTGAATTTTCAGATAATACGATAAGCTCTACTAAAAATCAGAATGATAACAAATCAAGCATGTCTTTAGAGGGCTTAAAATTTGTTAAAGTATCTACCAGTAAATCAGATATAGATGCTCATCAAAGAAGATTAGAAGAAATTAAAGAAAAAAATAAAATAGAAACTATTTGGAATAATTATTCATGACTACTATTACACGTTTTGCTCCCAGTCCCACTGGAACACTTCACATTGGTGGCGTAAGAACTGCCTTGTTTAACTATGTTTACGCCAAACAAAACGATGGATTATTTTTAATAAGGATCGAGGATACTGATAGAGAAAGATCAACGAAAGAGTATGAAAAAAATATTCTTGATAACTTAATCTCTATTGGACTTTCACCAGATAAAGAGCCTATTCATCAATCAACAAGAAATGATATATACACAAAAGCTGCTGAAAAAATAATTGAATCAGGAAATGCATATTGGTGTGACTGCTCGCCTGAAACTTTAGAAGCTATGCGCAACGAACAAAGTGCAGCTGGTAAAAAGCCTATGTATGACGGCAGAAGTCGCAATCTTGGATTAAAGCGGTCTGATAAAACAGTTTTAAGATTAGCAACTCCAGAAAATGGAGATATTGTAGTAAATGATTTAATTAGAGGTGAAATAAAGTTTCAAAATAATGAGCTTGACGATCTTATCCTTTTAAGAAGTGATGGAACTCCTACATATCATCTATGTAATGTTGTGGATGATTATGAGCAAAATGTAACAACTGTTATTAGAGGTGAGGATCATATCAGCAATACTCCAAGACAAATACATATCCAGCAAGCCCTTGGCTATCCACCTCTCGAATATGCTCATCTTCCATTAGTGCTTGGAGAGGATAAAAAAAGATTATCTAAACGTCATGCTGCTACCAGCTTAGATGAATATCAATCCGAGGGTTATCTCGATGTTTCGATTATAAATACATTGGCAAGACTTGGGTGGTCTGGAGGTAAAAATGAAGTCTTTAACTTAGAAGAGCTTATTAGAGATTTTGATATAAAAGAAGTTCAAAAAGCAGGCGCTATTTTTGATCTCACTAAATTAGACTGGATTAATTCACAACATTTAAGCCAGTTAGATCAGATTTCTTTTAAAGAAATGCTTATACCATTTATTAATAATCTAAATATTGATTACTCAGAATACAATCAGCTTGATGAACTAATTGAGTCGATGCGATCTGTTAAACCTAATCTAAAACTTATAGCCCAAGCACTTGTTCCATATATTGGAAATTTTAAAGAATATGATGAAAAGGGTGTTAAAAAATTCTTAATCGGTTCGGAGAATATATTATCATCTGTCATGGAGATGCTTTATGCTCTTGAGGTATGGAATGAAGATGAAATTGACAATCATTTGGCTAAATTGCAAGAAAAATTAGAGTTACCAACACCCAAGATGAATCAGCCTATCAGAATTGCTTTGACTGGTTCAACTCAATCCCCATCTCTTGGCTTAACAATAAAATTAATGGGCAAAGATAAGTCTATTGATTTGCTTAAAAAAGCTTTAGATTTTCTTGCTTAAAGTACTATTGTTGCAACAATTTTTTCACTCAGCTAAAACTTCCCAAAACTCATAAAAGTAGATACAATTTAGATGCTAGGTAGCTATTTGCCTGCACATTCATTTTTTATGGGGAAACTTAAACATGAATTATTCTAAATACTTATTTTTAATACCAGCAGTATTATCTTTTAAC
>MDSW01205042.1_pt1 | contig 10476 bp, 9 predicted proteins | sample 811171 | NCBI WGS metagenome assembly MDSW01 (sample SAMN05326641, study PRJNA326480) | marine metagenome | isolation source: seawater | place: Atlantic Ocean: North West | collected 2012 | reverse complement strand
TTTGTCTCTAACTCTAGTTGATTCTTTTTTTATAAGCTGGATTTGTTTTTCCTTAGGATTATCTACAATTTGAATTTCAAGAAAATCTAATATTATCAATGAAGCTTTTTTCATCCCCTCAAAAACTTCTTTTTCTTCCCCGGAGGACTTGGCCGTTTTGTAATCCATAAAAAGTGCAATACAAGCAAAATCGGACTCAATTTCCGGGTCAACTTTTACCGTCCATTCTTCATACTCATTACGTAAGAAAACTTTAGACCAATCTTGTAATACTTCTTCAAAATTCAGGTGTGACATGATTATATTTCTAACTCTCCTGCTACAATAATATTTTTTTGCCCGGAATTCTTTATTATATTAACTGCTTCTTCAAAAGATGCATACTTTTCAATAGTACAGGCTTTTACTAACATAGGAATATTAACTCCAGATACTATCTCAACCTTGTCTTTACTAAGAAAAGTTAGGCTAATATTAGAAGGTGTGCCACCAAACATATCAGTAAATATAATTGTTTTCTCTTCTTCTATTATAAAATTTGAAATTCGATTTGCATAAGTTTCAAAGTCTCTTGAATCCTTATCTATTGTTAGGGTATTAATAGTCCTTACAATTCTATCACCAAGTATAAATTCGATAGATAATTTTAGTTCTTCACAAAGATTTCCGTGAGTAATTATTAATATATTAAACATATTGTTATATTAATATATTAATAATCTATTACAAAACTAACTTTCAATAATTATTTTTTTAACAGCAATTTCAATTAAAGTTGAGAGGTTTCTACCAGGGCTTACAGGAATCTTCATGTGTGGAACTTTAGTATTTAGAAGTTCAATATAAGTTTTATCATAACCAAGTCTTTCATAGTCATGGTTATTTGTGAATTCAATTAACTCAACTACAAGATCAATTTTGCTTTTTGCTCTAATTCTAGTTTTACCAAAAATATCTTTAACATTTATAATCCCAATCCCTCTGATCTCAATTAAGTTTTTTATAGTTTCGGGTGGCCTACCAACTAAAGAATTATCTTCTTTTTCAATAATCACAACATCATCTGCAATCAAATACGCTTTTTTAGTTAGAAGCTCAATCGCACATTCGCTTTTACCTATACCACTCTTTCCGATTATTAGTACACCCAAATCTGAAATATTTAATAGGACACCATGCTGGCTTATCTGGCTACTCATTTTCTTTAATAATTTCTAGTATTTTTTGCGGATTTTCTTGATTAGCTATCTTGTCTACAATTATTTTTTTTGAGAATAATTTTGCTATAGATTTTAAAATTTCCAAGTGGTGATTGCCATCTTGATCATTCTGAAGAATAAGTATGAATACTTTAGTCTTGAGCTCGTCAATTGAACCAAAGTCCACCCCATCACTACAAACACCTATCCAAGCTGAGGATTTATCAAGACCAGGAATTCTTGCATGAGGGACAGCAATATGATTGTCTAAGGCAGTGCTGCATAGTTCTTCCCTCTTGCTGATTAGCTCATTTAAGATAGGTTTCTTAAGTGATGTATCTACTAAACAAACTTTGTCTATAAGAGATTTGATAAAGTCTTCTTTCTTGGTACTTTTTAAATTATTAAAAATCATTTTAGATGTAAGTAGATTGCTAAGTTTCATTTGACACGCCTTTTAATAGATGAAGATATTTTAAGTATATTCCTGTATTTTGCAATAGTCCTTCTTGCAATATTGACCCCTTTTTGATCAAGTTCTTTCTTTATGTCTAAATCAGAAAGTGGCGATTTCTTATTTTCTTTTGTAATTAGCTCATCTATCATATCTCTTACTGCTATAGAGGAGTTGCTATCTTCACTCTTAACTTTGTTACTAAAGAAACTTTTCATATTGAGAGTCCCCCTAGGAGTACTAATATATTTATTTCTTGTTATTCTACTAATTGTTGATTCATGAACATCAACCTTAACAGCAATATCACTGAGTTTTAAGGGATTCAAGTATCTTTCACCTTTGAGTATGTAATCTTTCTGCACCTCAATAATGCTTTTTATAACATTTTCATACATCTGTTCTCTTTCAATTATTGTTTTTATCATTACTGTCGCACTCTTCAGCTTATCCTTAAGGTATAAAAAAACCTCACTATTCTGATCTTTTTCTAATTTAATCATTTTCTTATAGTAATCTGAAACTTTGATTTTTTTTGAACTTCTATTTAATTGAATGATTAACTTGTTGTTTTGTTCGTACACATAGGCTTCAGGCTCAGTGAAGTTAATACTAGTTTCTATCTCTGGAAAAATATCTGCAGGATTAAAGCTTAATTCTGATAAATCAACTAAACATTTCTTTACTATAGCTTGATCTACTCCTAAGTTTTTTGAGATATCCTTGAAGTCTTTTCTAGCAAGATCTTCAAAGTGATTGTCAATTATTCTGAAAAACACATCTTTATTCGGATTATTCGATAATTCTAACTGGATTTTTAAGCATTCTTGAAGTGACCTAGAAAAAACGCCTGGAGGATCGAAGAATCTTTGTGCTTTTCTAATAAGCTCTTCTATTGATATTTCATTTAAACCCAAGATTTTCTTGTCTTCTAAAGAGCTTAGTATTTCTAAGTTTGTCGAAAGTATGAATCCTCTCTCGTCCAACAAATGTATAATGCTTGAAATTATCTTCTTCTCTTCCCTTGATATTTCAAATAGATTTAATTGTCTAGCAAGGTATTCAATTAAATTTTTACTACGATCTTCAAGAGCATCTACATTTAAAAGATTTTCACTATAATCTTTTGTGTGCGTATCAATGCGAAGCTTATCTGCATCATAAAGCTCTGACTCCTCAAGGCATGGGTTCTCAATTAATTCTTTTTCAATGTATTCATCAATCTGGTTCAAATCAAGATTAATAAGCCTAATAAAAAGTTTAGATTCAAAACTTAATTGGTTTCTTTGGCCTTGAGCTACTTTTTTATTCAGCTTAATCATTTAGTTGCCTAAACCTATAGTTTTAAAATTAAATATAATCATAAAATTAGTGTAGCTGAAGAATGTTGATAAAATCTAGGAGGTTAACTAAATCCAGTGATGAGATTTAATTATTAGCATTTTCATAAGCAATAATTTTTTCTTCGTGCTCTAAAGTTAATGCTATGTCATCCAAACCTTCTAGCAAGAATTTCTTTCTAAATGGATCAATATTAAAATTATAATTAAAGTTTTTGTTGTCAACAATAGACTCATCATTAAGATTAACCACTAGTTCATAGTCATCATGTTTAATTGTTGACTCAAAAAGGTACTCTAGTTTCTCTTCATCAAGGACTATTGGAAGGATGCAGTTTTTAAAGCAGTTATTATATAGAATATCAGCAAAAGATGAAGAAATTATTACCTTGAAGCCATAATCTCTCAGAGCCCAAGGAGCATGCTCTCTTGAGCTACCGCAACCAAAGTTATCTCTAGCTAGTAGAATCTCAGATTTTTTGAAGTTAGCTTTATTTAATATAAATTTTTGATTTTCTGAACCATCATCATTAAATCTCCAGTCAAAGAACAGAAACTGTCCAAAACCAGTTCTCTCAATTCTCTTTAGAAATTGCTTTGGTATGATTTGATCAGTGTCAACATTCGCAGAATTTAAAGGGGCAGGACGGCTTGTAACCTTTTTGAATTTTTCCATTATTAATAATCACCTAAATCAATATCAAAAGATCTAATATCTGTAAATTTACCATTTATTGCAGCTGCCGCAGCCATTGTTGGACTCACAAGATGAGTTCTGCCACCTTTTCCTTGTCTACCTTCAAAATTTCTATTAGAAGTACTTGCACACCTTTCTCCTGGAGAAAGTTTATCAGGATTCATGGCCAAGCACATACTACAGCCTGATTCTCTCCAATCAAATCCAGCCTCTTTGAAGATCCTATCAAGACCTAATTTTTCTGCCTGATATTTTACAATTTGTGAACCCGGAACAACAATCGCATTAACTTGTGAAGAAACTTTATTCCCTTTTATAACTTTGCTTGCAGCAACCAAGTCCTCAATCCTTGAATTAGTGCATGAGCCAATAAATACAGTATCAATTTTTATATCTTCTATGTTTGTATCTGCTTTAAGACCCATATATTCTAATGCATCCTCGATTGATTTTCTTTTAACTGGGTCTTCTATATCTTTTGGATTAGGTACTTTACTATCTATTCCTGAGACCATACCAGGGCTTGTTCCCCAACTTACTTGCGGCGATATTTCTGAGGCGTCCATAGATATGCTTTTATCAAATCTTGCTCCTTCTTCGGTAGCCAAATTTTGCCATTCCTTAATTAGTGACGGAAAGTTTTTTAAGTTTTTAATTCTTGGTTTATCTTTCAAATAATCAAAAGTGATTTGGTCAGGGCTAATCATGCCTGCTCTGGCTCCACCTTCAATTGACATATTACAAATAGTCATTCTTTGTTCCATAGATAATGACTTAATAGTGTTACCAGTATATTCAACTATATGACCAGTGGCACCAGCTGTCCCAATTCTGCCAATTATGCTAAGAATTATATCTTTAGCAGTAACTCCCTTGGGTCTTTTGCCTTGAACTTTTATCTCAAAGGTTTTAGGTTTCTCTTGCCATAAACACTGAGTCGAAAGGACATGCTCAACTTCGCTCGTTCCAATCCCGAACGCTAAGGCTCCAAAGGCCCCATGAGTTGATGTATGACTGTCTCCACAAACGATTGTACTTCCAGGCTTAGTGAGACCCTGTTCTGGACCTATAACATGGACGATTCCCTGATAGGGGCTTGCTAAGTTAAAAAGCTCAACATTGAATTCGCTACAGTTTTTTTCAAGTGTTTCAATCTGCTGAGCAGAAATAGGGTCACTAATATTGTGCCTATCAATTGTCGGAACATTGTGATCCATAGTAGCAAAAGTCAGATCTGTTCTTCTAACCTTCCTAGAATTTTCCCTCAAGCCTTCAAAAGCTTGTGGTGAAGTAACTTCATGGACTAAGTGAAGATCAATGTATAGAAGTGAAGGTTTACCCTGTTCTTCATGTACGACATGTTTTTCCCAAATTTTTTCAAAAAGTGTTTTTGGTTTCATATTAGCTTTTATAATACCCAATTAAGATGAAGTAGTGAAAGTCTTTAGTTTAGAGAAAATAGCTTCTGTTTTCTTGAAATCTTCAATTCTTAATAGTTGATTATATTTTGCTGTTCTGTCTGTTCTTGAACATGAGCCAGTCTTAATTTGACCTGAGGAAGTAGCAACAGCTAAATCTGCAATTATTGAATCTTCTGTTTCACCCGATCTATGAGAAATAATATAAGAATAATTATTCTGCTTTGCTAGGTTAATAGCCTCTAGGGTTTCAGAAATAGTACCAATTTGATTGATTTTTATAAGTATGCTATTGGCAGCAGAGATATCGATACCAGCTTTAAGCCTTTCTCTATTTGTTACGAACAAGTCATCACCTACTAGTTGTACTGATGAGCCAATAGCTTCTGTTAATTTACACCAACCATCCCAGTCGTCTTCATCTAATGGATCTTCAATTGAAATTATTGGAAATTTTTTTATTAAATTTTCATAGTAATCAGAGAGCTCATTTGAATTAAGTAATTTTTTGTCAATTTTATATTTCTTATCAATAAATATTTCTGATGCTGCAACATCTAAGGCAAAGAATATGTCTTTTCCTAAGGCATATCCAGAATCCTCGATTGCATCTGAAATATATTTTAGCGCTTCTTCGTTAGAATCTAAATTAGGAGCGAAACCTCCTTCGTCACCAACAGCTGTTGAATGCCCGTTCTTATTAAGGATTTCTTTAAGAGTATGAAAAATTTCAACACCCGCCTGGATAGCGTTTGAGAATGTATCGAATCCTGCAGGTACAATCATGAATTCTTGAATATCAAGACCATTATTGGCATGAGCTCCACCATTAATTATGTTCATCAATGGAGAAGGTAATATATATGGACCTTTTGGCTTCAAAAATTCAAAAATTTCTTTACCATCATTAGAAGCTAAGCATTTTAAATAGGTGATTGAACAAGCAAGTATGGTATTTGCACCTAACTTAGATTTATTCTTCGTTCCGTCAAGATCAATAAGGAAATTATCAAACTCACTTAGCGAAGCAAAGCTCCTATTATTAATTGAGGATTTAATTAAGGTATTAATGTTTTTAACCGCTGTTAGTACACTTTTGCCTTTATACAACTTATTATCTTTATCTCTTAATTCAACTGCCTCATGTGACCCAGTAGATGCACCTGAGGGTACAGATCCTCTACAGACTTGGCCATTATTAACAGACATATCAACTTCCACAGTTGGGTTACCCCGTGAATCTAAAATCTGTCTTCCTTTTATATATGTAATTTTTACCATTTCATTCAAGTATCTCAATTCTATATGAGTCAAAACATTTTTCAATAAAACTTATAAAAAAATTTGAATTCATCTTGTATTAAGATAATGTATTTTAAATTATGGACTCTAGAATTCCGAATTCACTTAGGTTTTTATCTATCGATGCTGTTGAAAGAGCAAATTCAGGGCACCCAGGCATGCCAATGGGAATGGCAGATATTGCAACAATCTTATTTGCCGAGTATTTGAAATTTGACTCGAGTTCACCTGACTGGGCAGATAGAGACAGATTTGTTCTATCTAATGGACATGGCTCAATGCTGCTTTACTCTCTTCTATATCTTTTGGGCTATAAAGAACCTACGTTAGAAGATATTAAAAACTTTAGGAAGCTTGGCTCAAAGGCACCCGGTCATCCTGAATATAAACATACAATTGGAGTTGAGACAACAACTGGCCCACTTGGGCAAGGTTTAGGTAATGCTGTTGGTATGGCATTAGCTGAAAGAAACCAAAATAAGAAATTTGGAAATAGTATTATAGACCACTATACATATGCATTTGTTGGTGATGGTTGTCTAATGGAAGGACTTAGTCATGAAGTATTGAGTTTTGCTGGGCACCTAAAGTTAAATAAACTGATAGTTTTTTTCGATGACAATAAGATCTCAATTGATGGACCTACTAATTTGTCAGTCTCAGACAACATTATGCAAAGAGTCAAAGCTTATAACTGGAATTTTATTTCAATTGATGGGCACAATCACTTTCAAATCAGGAAGGCAATAGAAAAAGCTAAGAAATCATCGAAGCCAACAATGATAGGATGTTCAACCAAGATTGGATTTGGATCCCCCAATAAGGAGGGTTCAGAGAAAAGTCATGGTGCCGCATTGGGGCAAAAAGAAGTAGAAGAAACCAGAAGAAAATTAAATTGGAATTATAAGCCTTTTGAGGTCCCGAATGTAGCCTTGAACTTCTGGAGAAAAGCTGGACTAAGGTCAAAAAAAATAAGACTCAGGTGGGAAAAGAATTTACAAAAGAACAATCTTAAGAATCATTTTATAAAATCTCAGAAAAGCAATATTACTAAAGCCATAATTAATAAAATTTTCACAGAGTTTAGGTCTAGTTGCTCAAATATAGAGAAAATATCTACTAGAAAAGCAAGTGAGAAAGTTATTGAGATACTCAAGCCTAATGTAAGTCAATTACTAGGCGGCTCAGCTGATTTGACACCATCAAATAATACTAAAATTTCAGGAATGAGTATTCTTAACTCTAATAATTATGGAGGAGACTACATTCACTATGGGATAAGGGAGCACGGCATGGCTTCGATTATGAATGGTATGTCACTGCACAAAGGAATCATTCCATACGGCGGAACCTTTTTAGTTTTCACAGACTATTGTAGACCATCCATAAGACTCTCTGCAATGATGGGATTAAAAGTTATATATATAATGACTCATGATTCAATTGGCTTAGGAGAAGATGGGCCAACACACCAACCTATAGAGCACATAGCTACTTTAAGAGCCATACCCAACCTCTATGTATATAGACCATGTGATATAAATGAAACTTTTTACTCTTGGATGGATGCAATTTCATCAAACCATGCATCTGTGATTGCTTTAAGCAGGCAAGACTTAAAAGTACTAACAAAAATAGGAAAAGTTTTTGACAAAAAATTAGTAAATATTGGAGCACAAATTGTTTGGGGCAACCTAAAAGGCAGGGATGCAACTATTCTTTCTTCCGGATCAGAAGTTGAAGTTGCAGTTTCGGCTTCCAAGGAATTATTAACAAAAGGCATAAATGTCACTGTTGTATCAATTCCATGTCTAGAGAACTTTCTAGATAAATCTATTGCTCTCAGGAAGTCGATATTAGGCAATGCTCCGATTCTATCTATTGAAGCTGGAATATCTTTAGGGTGGAGAAGCTTTCTTGATGACTTCAAGAATGTAGTTTCAGTAGAAAGTTTTGGGTCCAGTGCACCAAAAGATGATCTGTATAAACACTATAATATAACAAAGCAAGAGATTATTAGAAAGGTCAAAAAGATTATTTAAGGTTTTTCTTGACTTTAAATTCATACTCATATAAATTTTGATATTTAGCGGAGAGATTATGCCTGGAATATTTGTTGGAAGTAATGAGAATTTAGAAAATGCCCTGAGAAGATTCAAGCGTCAAGTTGAAAAAGGCGGAATTCTTTCTGATGCAAGAAAGAAAGAATATTTTGAGAAACCAAGTGAAACAAAGAAGAAAGCACTTTTTGCTGCTAAGAAAAGAATGAACAAGAAAGTTAGAAAGCCTCGATATTAATAAATTAAATGTCATTTAATGAAGAATCTACTAGCCTCGAAGATATCTTATCCCAAACCTCACTAAGAGAATATATTGAAAAAAATTGGTCACCCTTAAAGAAGTCTGGGTCTAATTTCTCGACACTCTGTCCTTTTCATGATGACAAGTCACCTTCTATGTCTGTAAGTGACGAGAAAGGCCTATATCACTGCTTTACTTGTAAGGCCGGCGGGAATTTGATTACTTTTGTTAAGGAATTTAAGAATCTAAACTCTGCAGAGGCGATACAAGAGATTGCAAGTTTTTTCAATATAAAGTTACAGAAGACTTTCAACAATTATAGCGAGGATTCAAATCTCAATAAGCAAATGTACGATCTTAACAACCTTATTGCTTCACTGTTTATGAAATATTTAGCAGAAGGTAAAGAAAGGAAAGCAGCAATAGATTATTTAATTAGTAGGGGTTTTGACAATAAAGATATATCTAACTTTAGTTTAGGATTTGCACCTAACAAATGGGATTTCTTATCTTCTTTTTTGAAAAAGAAAAAGATTTCAATCAATATGGCTCATAATATAGGTTTGATTTCCAAAAAAGACGATAAAGATGAGTTCTTTGATTTCTTTAGAAATAGAATTATTTTTCCTATTAAGAACAGACAAGGAAATATTCTGGGATTTGCAGGAAGGAATATAGGTGATGAAAAACCAAAATATATAAATTCTAAAGAATCCCCAATCTTTATGAAACGAAAAATACTTTATGGAATTGACAAATTTACTAATCTTAAAGGAAGCAAGCCCAAATACATCTTTATTGTAGAGGGGTACACCGATGTGATGATGATGAATAAATTCGGTATTTATAATGTTGTTGCAACAATGGGAACCTCGCTGACAATTGAGCATGCTAATGAAATAAAAAAATTCAGCTCAAAAGTTATAATGTGCTATGACTCTGATAAAGCAGGTTTTGACTCATCTTTCAAGAGTATAGAACCACTATATCAATTAGGAATCGAAGTTTATACTCTGCGGCTTCAGAGTAACTATGATCCGTGTTCCTTTATAAAAGAATTTGGTAAAGCAAAATTTATTGATGCAGCAAAGAACTCAACGTTAATTATTGAAGAGTATATTAATTATTTAAAAGAAGAGTATTTGGAGAAGAACATTTCAATCAATGAGATGGTAAGTAGTTTTATTTTAAAAGTAAAATTTGTTCAAGATCCCATACAAAGAGACATATCTATAAACAAGTTTACATCATCACTTTCAATCACAAAAGTAGAAGTGGAAAATATTTTAATGAAAGAGACTAGTACTGAGAGCATCAGTATTGGTGGCAGACCAGAAAGCCTCAGTCTTACTCCTGAAGATGTTATTTTGAAAACTTTAATAGAAATACCAGAAATTAGAAAAAAGCAGACTCTTAAGGATATCAGTGAAGTTATTGATTCAGATTTTCATTTATTATTACTATCTATATTAAGTAAAGATTTAAAGATTGAGCCGTCACAGTTGATTACATCTCTTGAAGGCAATGAAGAAAGAAGTATGCTATCAAGTTTGATATTTAATCCTTTACAGTTGCCAGAAGATCCTGTGGACGGCCTTAAGATGATTAATGATTGCATTAGAAAGATTAAATTAACTGCAATTAAGGATAAGAAAAGAAGAATAAATTTAAAGCTTTCTAGACAAGATGAGATTTATGAAGATGAAGAACAAAGCCTACTCAATGAACTTAAAAATCTTCTTGAGCAAGAGAAGAATATAGAACC